>Ga0247779_1000137_pt1 | contig 58907 bp, 49 predicted proteins | sample UWRJL221509R5_FD_179925 | JGI IMG/M metagenome (GOLD analysis project Ga0247779, IMG submission 179925) | Plant litter microbial communities from Arlington Agricultural Research Station in Wisconsin, United States - UWRJ-L221-509R-5 | ecosystem: Environmental > Terrestrial > Plant litter >... | reverse complement strand
TTTATTTACTTGATAAAATGACCACGACTAGTACCTCAGCCAGCATCATGACCCATATGCTCAACCGATACGTACATAATAGCCTAAAAGAGCATACTTCACGACGTAAGAATACACATCTGGTCTACATCCCCGGTGGGTATTCTATTGATTTAAGCGAACGTGATGTCTATGAGATTTCCTCCGAAACCAGCAGCATTTCCACCCTTTGTAACATGATCCTCGAAGAATAAGGTGTAAGTTTCCCCAGAAAGGAAGCCGCTATTCGGAATCTACATTGATCATGGAGGAATACGTCGATTTCGGTTACTACGGTATGATAGCAGATAAAAAAACGTACTGTCGTGGTGAGCGAATCGGACAAAGCACCGGGTGCGATAACATGGCTACCTAGGGAGACTGTTTGGGTGGTGCCAGTAGGAGAAAGGTTGGCTGGAATGGAGATGAGGTAGTCGATAGACGTTGGGGTTAGACCAAACTCTGCGGTACATGTCAAGTCGAGGTCAATTGTGATTGTCTATAAACCAAAAAATATTTCATTCAGATGTACCGTCAATGGACGGGTCCTTAGCGAAGTGTATCATGAAACAACACGTACGTCTCCAATGTGGAGGCCAGTGGTTGGATTCACGATGGCTACACCGAACTGCTGGTCTGTCCTGCAGCTTTGGCGAGCAACATTGATGTTCGCCGAAGAAACAAGACCAGCGAGCGCAAGAATGGAAGCAGAGAGAGAGATCTTCATTGTGTATAGAGTTGCGAATTGATTCAAGGCTTTGGTTCACTTGAGACTATCTTCCTTGGGTTGAAGGAATACCGTTTTTTGAAATTTCTGAGGCAGCATTTATACTCAGAAAGAAGCGTATATTATTAATGAGAAAATTATATAACTGTCCGTGATACCCTAGCAGCAACTAGAGCCTGGAGGTGATTATTGGTCTAAGAAAAGCAGTCATTTCTGCTATCAGCGCTGCATTGAGAAACAGCTCATATTACCCACCCACACTGGTACAATACAGTCACTCTGGATTCTTCAATATGGCTTCAGGAGCTATGGTTCTCGGCGTGTTCCTGGGGAAACATCTAAAGATAAATTTCGTAACCCGACTGACATGCGAACGTACCTTCCCACCTTATTAAATAAGATTTGTATTCACCTGGATACTGCTTCTTAACTGCTCGAACTTATTGATCGCCGTCTTGCCATCATCTCTTGAGGTGCCCGCGTCTGATATGTCCATTAATCAACATTGAAATCATGAAATGTGCCTTATATTTGCTGCGATATACGAGAGAATTGAAGTTGTTCGCAGTGCCAATGAAAGGATTATCTGCTATGTCCGTACTTCAAGTTTATTTTAAAATAAAAAAAGCCCATCTTAACCAGTTAGTTGATAGTATCGTGAATCTTATATGCTTCTCCCTCTTCACTCCTCTTCACTCGTTCAATAAACACAGCCTCCAGTAGATTAGATCAGATTTACAGCAGAAAGCATAGACCTCGATTTACTGTCTTACTGTTAGCGTTCCGGCTTCTGCCATTAACATCTCTATCCGTATCCCGAGTTCCCGAGTACTAGTACAGTGACAGTAACAATTTGAGCATTGGGAATACCGGTAATTATTTCCAACCATCTAGAGAACTTAACAAAACCGCCAATCAGTGATAGTACAGTTTGATGACTTCTATGCTCTATAAAAGCTATGGCCGGAGATCTGACTATCTAATCTACTCGTCAGATATTTATAAGTACGTCTACGGCTCATTCCTTGGCTTTCTTAAAATTTCACTGTCAGATATGTTCTGGAGAAGTCTCCCTGGGAGGTAAGAAGTATATAATAGACAACGTAATCATAAACAACGTAGAAGAGTCGAAGAAGTTCCGGCTGTTGCAAACACGATCACAGATGGCTCATTCTTCTCATACCGGTTTCTGCATACAATCCGTACCGACGACGATTGAAGGTTGAGCATTCAAGTCAAACATTGATATCAGAATAGACTTTTAATAACCTAGCCTCGAAGCCCGATAATTTGATTCTGTTTTTGTCTCTTCTGGGAACAAATTACAAGATGGGAAAATAAATAAACGAAACCGAGTGTTTTATCCAGTTGTCATCGTGTTTCTAGGATTTAAGTGGAAAGTACAGCACATTATGACCTTGTACCAGCCTGTCAGAGGTGTGTCTAAACATTTGCTTCCAGATTTTATGTATCCTGCGTGTGTTTTACTCCTTTTGAATGTATTCGGCATTTCGGCAATATTAATCTCGCACACCGGCACTATCATCCGGACATGATACTATTCCCACGACGATTGACTTAAGCCTGCTGAAGGCTACCAACCCGCTACCTTTGAAAGCATCTACTGCCCCATAACTGAACAGCTCAATATCGCGCATTCGATTCAGACGCAGACAGATTACTGGCAACTCTCCCTGCATATAAAAAAGCCACAATAAGGCCAGTGCAGGGCGTACAGTCCCCGGAAACAAATTCAAACACATAGCAACTACGTACGTTTTATGAGGATTTTTTCCTAGGAATGAATCGACATTTGAACCTTTTGGGGTGACTGATATTTTTCTATTTAGCATCATTTCTACCTCAAGAGAGAAAACATGGGATATACCTTGTTATACCGGTATCGAACTGTCCAGGGAGAATTACCTCAGGCTCACCGTCCCCGCCGATTACGGGGGTGATGGTGAACATAGAAAGGATATAGGCCATAGCAATCCAGATGCTTGCGTCTGCGAGGTAGCGTCCCGGACAGATCCTAAGTGACGTGAGCATCTCACATTGTTAAAATACCGAAGTTATCAGGTCTTCAAAACCAGTAGGCTCACCGACGCCCGAATCCAAATTGACCCACCGGACGTGGTTCACCCCGTAGGTATCGCGATGGGTCAAAGCTGTGTGGCTCTTTGTACGTATCCCCGTCCCACATAATGCCACTAAATTAACGCTGCGTATCAGTGATAGAGCAATGTTACCGTCTTTACCGGACATACCATGTATTCGCGAAGACAATAGATCCTTTTGGGATGAACATCCCATCGTATATGTCATCTTCCGTAGAGCAGTGAGGTACACCTGTGAGCTCAACACGTCATTAAAGAGCGATAAATAGATTTCTGCTACAACACGGACCTGCAGGTACAGCACTATGCCACCGATAGGTTTCGTCGAGAACGTTTTCAAGATATGGTAAGCTTGCACGGTCCGCAAATTCGGGTACTCTGTCTTCCCCGATGATCTGATCGATTTCTTCTTGAGCTTTGGCTTGCACCGAGGGGTGAAGTACCATTGCATAGATGAACACATAAAGTGTAGCCCACGTCTTTGAAATAAATAGTGAGTTGTCTAATAGATGTAATAAAAAAGTGAGGCTCATACCGTATCTGCACCAGCCAAGTACGAGACTCCACATACTCCTTTGATGTCCTCGACGGTGTATGGATAATTATCGCCTTCGTTCTTGAGACCTTCTAAGTGTGTTGCCAGAAGTGACTCTTTCGCAGTTCCTTCCGCCTGAACACAATATCGATGAATTTTCTATTGTGGCCGAATTATAATCACTTAGACATACCATCTGTTTTTGGACATCCTCGTATGGGTAATTATACATACGGTCGATGTAAGGTCGCATTTCCCTGGCCTGAGTAGCTGCAAATGTTCCTGGGAACCACGAAGGGAAATGCCTCACTTGGGCGTAGCATTTATTATCCCCTGACCAATATAAACGACTATTTACTCACGAAACGGCATAAGGTCGACAGGATTGCTTCCAGGATTTGCGCACTGTGACATGCAATATGCCACGTCGGACATCGTTTTGAGGTATGGATCATCGTTTGTTTTGACATCCCGTCCATAGATAATACGGAGGATTATAGCAGTAGAATATCTAGTCATGCCACAAGGATGAGTTGGCGTAAGGCATCAATGGCAGAAACTCTGTAAGCTCACGTACCGGTTAAGATGCTCGACGAAGTTCTCCGGAGTCGATAACAAGTTCTGAACGAGTCTTTCTGCTTCCACAGTTTGCGATTCGTGGTATGAGTCACATATCTCGCGATGCAGATAGTCATTAAGAATCTTCCTATGCTTTATAAGATCCTTTCCATATTGCATCTGGACGACATTCTTGATAAAACCCATCCTGCAATATTTCGAATTTTATCACTACGGTGGGCGGATGATCTTCGCATGTACCCACATCTCAAACGTAGTTGATGACAATCGATCGCTATAATTGACACTGCGCTTTTCGAGAAGCTCTGTAGCTGCCTCAACGCTATTGAGAATAATCATAGTCCTCCCCGGGAATTGCAAAGACGTAACCTTGCCTGACCGTCACAATGTTAAAGCTTAAGGACTTCGTCAACAAGAAAGGAACGCACGCACCGTATTTTTTGGACAACTCATGAAAGAATAGATGCGTATCAGTCAATGGGATGATAGGTGTATGGCCAATTATTGGATATGAAGGAGGTCCAGGGGGCAGATGGCATCCTCCGCGCGCCCGATAGCGAGTGATATTTCGCCACACTATCAGAGCACCTAGAAATAAGGCTAACAACGAGAGAAACATAGCGGGTGTCTTGGCAGCACGTATGCTATACGTGCTGCCAACAGGCCAACTATATATACTATTTCTCCAAGCCACCACGAGACCGTTAGTCATCGAGAATTGATGATGGCGTACATTAGTTGGATCAAAAAGATATAAATTAGGTACAGACTAACCTTGTTTGGAATAAGTACGAAGCCCTCCTGGCCTTCACGGTTGCTCCTCGCAAGGGAACAACGTAAATGTTATCCAACGCGATAGAAGGTCGCAAGATCTCAGAGCTTTTCTTCTAGATGATGAACCGCCGTCTGCACAAAATAAAATTGACCCGCTAACAAAAACTTATCCAATTTGAAATTGTCCACAATCTTTGTACCTGTCGCTGCCTTGGCATGCAGTAGATGATAGGGAAACCATGCTGAAATGATGGAAGCTGGTTTTATCAAGGGGCAGAAGTGCATTTCAGAAAGATGAAAGTCGTATGAATTAGTAATTACGGTCCACTGGATGCGTCGCGCTGGCAGACACGTACTATCTAATCTAATCAATCCCACCGCCACAATCTTATCGGAATGCTGAGAATGCCGTATTGCCGTATTGCTGCGGAGCTTGAATACATTCAATTTCTAGATGTTTCAGAAATGCGCGCATGCCACCTCTGACCACTTATATATTAACTCAAATACGTATGTACGCCAACCTTACGGCATTATGCCATTAATCGCACAGCATATTGTAGTCATCCACGGCGCCGATCACACGTGTTATGCTTACCGCCAGAACTTATTAGTGATCAGCGGTTGATCGCGGAAGGGAGAAAATCGCGAAGATGTCGACGACGCCAGAAGGATCATCTTTCTCACTGTAAATAAGCGCTGGATATTTATCACTTATTGCTAAGAGATGTGCGCCGCGAAATCCGCTTAACGGATACTGCAGGGTGGGCAGTGAGAAGACGCGTTTCACCTTCGACCGACTAGTTAAAACCTGAGGTTATCCTAGGAATTGGTTCATAGCAATTCAACTCCCCTTGATCTGGTACTTAAATTATGTCTGTAGAGGGACTACTCCAGCATTGGACGCTCAGCTATAACTCTGGTAAGTAATCCTCGATGTATTACCCATTTCGCTGATCTGAAGTAAATTGATCGCCTACTCCGTAGTGGCAGCCATGGCATTAAGTATATACGCTACGATATTGGATCTAGATCAAGAGGCATGTCCCCTCTTTCTGATTATCAGTCACAAGTTTACTAAACAAATTGGATTTAGATCAAGTTCATTTGGAGGTATGATATGTATCTCAATACATTCGAGAAACAGATATTCAACCTGTTGAATCGAAGTTCAAGGTGGACTATCACAAAACTACTGTACCTCTCTGCCAGATATCTGGGGTCGTTATACCTGCTGTTGGTGGTGATCACGTCATTCGTTTTTAGTCACTGACGCATGTGTTATAGATATTGTTTATCAATAAGATGTGAGTAATATGGGTGTAATCCGCGCGACATCGGGCCTCCTGACCGATTAAACGGCACAGTGATCTTTGAACAAGATCTCTCATTGTTGGTGAGCCCATGAACCGCGATACAGTATTTTAATGTCCAAACCTTATTAATTCACCCTTGACCCAGACGTACGCCAAGCCGTCCTACCGCTGAGATCAAGGCTTAGTTTATATTATCAGCTGCTCCTGGTATATTATTATTAGATCCATGTGAGTCAAACCAATTGCTCACATACAAAATGCTGACCAAGAGCCAGTGTTCCAATGCTTCTATCTATATTGGTGGATCTTATCGTCGTCCTTCGAATCTGTGCTGTATACTCTGAGTATCGTTCATGCAAGTTATTTTATTGGTATTTATGTTGCTTTTAGCTGACGCGAATATTTCTCAATAATTAGTCAAAAAGATTGTCGTAATTTTCTGGTTAGGTTAGAGTTCAATAGCTTATTATCATCGTCAGATTTTTGACTCATTTCATTTCACACTGCCTTACAACAGCGATAGCTTGTGTACGTAAACATTATCCTGTCTCCATCAGCGGAAACTGACATTTCAAGTAGATAATCGTGGCCCTATCTGTCAAGATCTCAGCGGGAATGAGGGTGGAAATACTAGAGCGTTCGCATTATTCTTCCTCGTCTGCATTTGGCTGTAACATCAACGAAACAGCGGTTCATTATCGAACTTATTACAGAGCCATAGTGTGAGTAATAATCCCAAGGCGCCCAGCCCGCACATGTCCTGTTAGCAGTCTATTCACGACATCGCAGGGCTGCACACTTTATCCTTAACATTTTCTTTGTAGTGGCCCTGATCAACCGATTAGTTCAGGACTACAGAGATATCAAAACAGGAGAATTTCAATCTGTAGTTCCCATCATTGTCAGAGAAGGCGTTGCTCACTTCTTTGGGTACCTCGGTAAGTTACAAACTGCTTTATCTTTTTCAGCTTAGGTTTATTTTTTGATAGCTAGTCACATCGTAGGCTTAACGCTGTCATGGAAAGGAAGTGCAGGGTCTGTCATCTGGATGGATTTATCAGAGATGTGAGATGCAATCTCATATCATAGCCGATACAATGCGTTGATTGACTCTACAGCTGGCTTATCGCCTTTCTGAGCTATGCAGTGAGTTTAACTTAGGACATATGCTGGTCAAAGTCAAAGCGGTACTCTAACCTGAATAAATATATAGGGGAGTCACCTCATACTCCACCTGCGCTCAGTAAATGATCGGCTATCACATACTCCATCTAAATTCTCGGACTTCAGCGACCTCCAAATTTCCTGTTTATCTCAAGAACCGACTTCTGTACCCCAGAATATTCCGAAAGACTTTCACTCGTCTCTATCACAGGTTATTCTTTCAGGCGGTCGCGTTACACACTTAGAATAAATAATTGTGTATATTTATTTCTAAATAAGCAGGCGTTCTCGCAAAGTGCCATATCTATCGCTGACACCAGCCAGTGAGTCATGACGTGAGAAAAAAGATTAACTCTCCATTTTCCATCTGCACGTGATGGACCAAGGTCGTCGTAAAGCACTGCCATGCTTGATGCTTTCTGTACAGCTACAGAAATTGGCATTAGCATTGTTCACTATATTCTGATAGCGAAGATCTATCTTACACAGGTTATGCTTAAGTATGCATTAGGGGTGAACTAGAAATATGGTTATTTGCACGGCGCATGCATTATCGTATCTGCACGACGGTCCATAAAACAAATCGATCGTATCTCTTGCTGAGAAACGTCTTGAATACAGGCGCGCATTACTAGGCGCTGAAGCGTCCAAAATCCATATGGTTCATGGCAATGATGATATAATCGTACAGAACGTGAGCTTACATGGAACAAAAACCCCGCCTCCGTATAATTATATTTTACCTGTCGTGAGAACAATCGGCTTGTCGCGTAGCCGGGCAAGCAGCAAGAGTGACAGCCTGAGCGCACAAATGGGGCACATGGCATTGCCCGCCAGCCCGTAGTTGGATCCTACTATCTCGGGCTCCAAACGGAAGCCTAATCGGATTTGCGTGTGGTATTACATATCAGTGAGTCACTTTGCGTATATATACGACAGAGCATATCGCTTTGTGGCATCATACTATAACTATTCCCTCCCCCCCCCGCTCTTTCCTTTCTATTTCCCCGCCCTAGACCCTCTCATTGAGGTAGTTTTTGTTTTCCTCCCGTGATGCGGCCGGTAATATTCGGGCCGTCATAAGACGAGCGCTAATTGGGTCCTGCCATTAGAGCCAATTTGGTCCGTGATACACACATGGATAATGCATCCTCACCCAAGAAAACTGTGCGCTTCAACTTCTCAGACCAAATACTGGAGCAAGAAGAGTCGGACGATGAGGATAGAGAAGAAAGACCTCGACGCGCTACTTCCTATCGGTCCCCGCCGCCACCAGTTCCGTCGCCCACATTCTCTGGGTCAACAGAGTCATCTACTGGTCCTATAACGCCACCCAGTCCCTTTTATACTCCTTTGACAGATTCAAAGTTTCCATCATCTCCTTTAACACCAGGTCCTGTCATTCCGAAACTTAATCCTGCTCTCAGTGCATTCGCCGCATTGATGAGATGGAATATGGATGAAGATCCCACTGATACTTTAGCTCGCTACGAGCTTGAAGATGGCATGGAGGAAGCTGCGTCGCTTCCTCCTGGCGTGCACTTGGACCAGATGAAGATTGTACATGAGGAAATCCCTGACTGGCCACTCATCGTCGAGAAAGATATCCAAGAGGAGTCCCTTTCTGTCAAACAGGTCATGTTCAGCCTTCACACACATTTTGTGAAGATGGTGAAGGAAGAACATGTCATGGCTCAGCTACCAAAGCGGAGGGAAATGATCATTAATTCTTACCGACGTCGGCCAACAAACACAGTGGCCGAAGGGGTTAGAAGGATTGATTATCTTCCTAACAGAACTTTCTTGGGTCTCAGAGCTCAAGAGTATGACGATGCTGAGGGCATCTGGGTATTCAGTCTTATTTTTGTGTAATTTTTATGCTACTCACTGGCATTCAGGTATTTGGTCTTTTAGACGCAACTTGCTGAGCACTGACGTCTACTTACTCATTTTCTGGGAGATTTTCAAGGGATTTCTTGTATAATACATACCAAGCAGGTAGAACATTGTATAACATACGCATTACTACGATAAAGTACACACTAATTATACTACTACCACCTTTGAACGCATGTATAATGATCGGGAAGCGTTGTTGCCTTGGTTCTTTGCACTGCCAGGCGGATCGAGAATTTTTACTTTGGCTATTGATGTTCAAGTTACTCATCCATTTAGGCTGTACATATAGGAGTAAAGGTCTTATGAGAGGACACAAAAAAGCGCATGTGAATATGTCAGATTATTGTCTTGAGACTATAAAGTGCAGGGTAACCAAGTATCGAAGAACACAGGTTCAAACTTCCTTGCCGCACAGCCGCCCCCTGCCGCCCCCTGTGCCGCATCTTGCGCACCCATGTGAAGATTCGTGATGGCTTTGTAAGCATTGCAAGAAGCATCGTCCTATGTCACATGCCTTAGTTTGAAATTTAATCTCCGATATAAATTTTCAACGTCGTACTATTAGTTACCTATAGACTCGCGACCAGTCCTTAGTCAGTGATGTATCTTTCTCCGTCCTTGCGTAAATGGCTTTTGTTTGTACAATGTTGTGGCTTTATTGTGGCGACTAACATCAAGCGGACTACGAAAAGAAACATCACTGCCTAAGGACGGGGAGCAACGAAGCGGTTTTTGTGGAGTGACAGAAAGTGACAAAGAACTTAGTCAAAAAAGCCATTTTCCGCGCTCGCTCTTCATTGAACGAGCTTCCACAACTTTCACCAACTCGTATTATAGTTATTACTTTGTTCTTAGGATACTATATGAGTGAATAAAATTTTATTTACTAAATTTCTATTAAAATTTCGGCCTAACCAGCAAGTGGTGGAGGCCTAAATGCACTGCGCCGGCTCGCCCATAACTTCAAAGACATTCTTGGCGCGGACGTCAGTAAAAATGACATCGAGACCCTTATGGACAGTCTCGAAGACCACGAAGTCTTCACTATCCAAAAAGGCCGTGTACTTGGAGGAGAAAGGAAGCCGGTGCCGGATGTTATCTCTGTGGGTTTGCAAAATTTAACAGATCCAGATAGAAGCAAAAATCCACTTACTGATTAAAACAATGCCTTTACACGACTCAAGAAGCGACGAAAAATGACCCCTGTTGCCCTTCCGACAGATTTATCTCCCACTAGCATGACTAGTCTGAGGATGACATCATTGCTTTTGACATGGACAATGGTTTTATTGAAGGCGGGAAAGAGTATATAAGTGACTCAGAGGAATCCAAATGCAGTGAAATGGAGGAAGAAGACGAGGAAGAGGGAGATTACGACGATACAGTTGTGTTGTAGCCGCAGATGTACCCTGACAGCGTGAATTATTCCAAGTTCTTTGTGACATTTTGTGACTCCACAAAAAAGCTTTCGTTGGTACCAGCCGTTTCTGAACGAAACCTCGGCCATCAAGTGCCGAGATCGTCATCAGAAACGGTTGGTCACGAGCCTACCTCCCTAATACTATGTCACAAGCCTTAGTTTGAAATTTAATCTCCGATATAAATTTTCAACGTCGTACTAAACTAGAAACTGTCGTCTCTGTCCAAGTATTCCTCATGCTACTTGATGCTGCCAACCAACTTATGACATCTTCCCAGCTGGATGCTCTCTAGACTTGCGAAGACGCATTTCCCATAACTTCATAACGAAGTGAAAGTACGCTCGCCCAAGAATGAGTACGTACTGCAAGAATGGGCATCCAAGTAAGCGTTATGCTTATTGCTGAATATGAATCGAAGGCTGTCTACCTGGGTTAAAATCGTACAGCATTACCTTGAGCAAAATTTTGTAAATCTTCTACACTCATATCAATTGTGTACCCTGCTGACATGGTTACAACGTTAAGATATTATGATGCATGAAAGGGGCGCATACCACCGTCGAGACAGATGTATGCTGATATTGCGCTCCAAAACCGCACTTCTTCCGAACATGAGACTCGGTACAGAAAGGGTTCAGCTTTTTTCCGGGGCAGTTCAAAATCATTCTTCAACGTCCAGATCAAGATTCTTCTCGGGAAAGTTGACGCATCCCGACGTGGGAACCCGTCACTCATTTTATCTTCGTGGGCAAAATGCCTAAGCTTGACGATTAATACAACTTATGATTCATGCAACTTACGACTCAACGCACAGGATTAATTCTCGATGAATGTGTCTCGACAATCTACTGGGAAGATATTTTGCTGCATCAACCATACATAATCGTCATCAATCTTCATAATCACTCCGCTACGTGCCACTGTCTCGGACATTTTTATGATATTCGGAACTTACACCGACATGGCATATCAATATGGAGTAACGGGAGAAATGAGTGGAAGTGGAAGACGTTATAACCATTTTGAAAGGTGCAACTCGAGGACTTTGCGAGCAAATTCTCCTCTGTTCACGCGGATATTAGATAAGTCTTGGTCTGTAAAGTTCAAGTGAGTATTTTCATCGTGAAGCGCAAATAATGGTTTCATCATTGTATAGACTTACAGATTTCAACGCCAGGAACCGGAAGTCAATCATCGGTGTAAAGCTGACAGATGCAGAACTTTCAATCAAGAATTAATTATAGGAAATCAACTGCTGCACCTGATAATCGGAAATTTCATGGATGTTGAACGTATTTAAGATTCCAAACACTGATTTTTAAAAGTTTCAGCTCAGAGCCATCTTCCCCCGACTCTAAACTGAAATGGCAGGCGTTTCACGTCCTCTACTGATTTTTGCTGGTTTTTTTGTACATCTCTTCCGTATACATAAATCCATCCAAACACACGCTCATGGTCGTTATTTTCTAGGCTTGGGCAAGTGCTGGCCCTGTACTTGAATCTCGACAGACAACTCTTCCTACGGGGTGGGTTTCCGTAGGATGTTACAGGTACGTGTCATAGCGTTCTCCGTACTGATTCTTGCGACTAAAAGATTTGCATCGAATAGCGATGTACCTGCTACGCGGACACTGCGCGTAGCGTCGTTCACGGACGTTGACAACATGACTATCGAGTCCTGCATTGCATTCTGTACTCCATCTGGGTATCAGTTTGCCGGTGTTGAGTTTGCTCGGGTGAGTGATCGTGATCAGATAACTGTCCAATTCACCAGCACTGACAATCATTCACTGTTAGGAATGCTGTATGATATATCATCTTCAACCTGATTGGTATTCTTTTGACCTATCCTCATATAGACTGTGACAACGTGATCGAATCCCCGGGAGCACCAATCGATGACAGTACGTGCAACATGCCATGTACTGGAAATTCTGCGGAGATATGTGGTGGCGCAGGAGGTATTAACATCTTTAGCAAGTGAGATGGACAGGCATGATTTTGTAGATTGTAGTTGAATTCTCCTTTCTTCTAGTACTGCGGCAACAACCACCTCAGCGCCCCCGCCTCCATCCCCAACTTCAACGGCAACTATCAAGAGAACTGCGGGAACGTTCCAGTATAAAGGCTGTTTCGAGTGAGTCATGATCAATTTTCTATTGGCTAAGGTAATCATATTAAATGTCACTCGGTTTCGCTGTAAAGAGACGGTGTGGACGGTGCTCCTCGCTCTTTGTCGACCCAAGTCTCGGTGCACAAAGGTGTAACAGCTGAGAGCTGCACTGTAGCCTGCCTAGCTGCTGGGTTCGTTCTCGCCGGCTTGGAATTTGGTCAGGAATGCTGTGAGTATAGAAATGTTCTTTTCCCGCGAGCATACGTTACTTAAGGTGGTATTTATCTAAGGGTGCGATTCGTACATGCCCCTGGCTATAGCGGCGCCAGACTCAGATTGTAATATGGTTTGCAAAGGCGACAGCAGCGAACTTTGCGGCGCGGGCAATCGTTTAGCAGTTTATCAGGACATAACTGCCGCTCCTCCGGACGTCGGCCAATGTTTAACAAGCACGCAGCTTCATGGCGGATCTTTCCGATTTAACTTACAAGCCACCCCTGCGTCAGGGTCAGGTAGCTCGCTCGCTGTAGGAAATTTCGAGTTAGTCGCACAGGCCGGTCAACCCACTTTCTTCCAGCTCTCGGTAGGTGTTGCACATTCCTTGCTGCAGCTATCAGCTAAGATTATATTTAATAAATGACTGCAGACAGCTGCTGTGTCGCGCGAAGCATATACGTACACCCTCTTTGGCGGTGGCGATGGAGCTATCCTCCAGCCGGACGACTTTGAAGGGGAAGGGGTTCCAATCCCAATTGCACCAGTAGCTGGAGGTTTCCAGAGATTCGCTGCATGGTCTACTTTAACTCCGTACCAAGGATATTGTGCCAAGGTAAGTTCATCCTGAAGATCGTTCATGAACGTAAAGTAGCTTACGATTCTACGAACCTCCACTTTGAACTACAGCCTAATCCAATTTCCGATTTTGGTGCATTCATTGGCCCACCTGTTCTCTCGGTCTCTGGTCACTCAGACCTTTGGGCTCTCTGTCAAAATATTCCGGAAGTTATTTTCTCGCCCCAGGCCAGTTCTCAGTGCCAGAGCGTCTTTTTGGAGATGACTCAACCCATTGTAACGTTCTGATGAAGTTTTATAATTTTAACTCCCGAGTAGTTTGCTATGTTAAACCCTCTTGATATACGACCCCTCAAAAAATAAACAGAATTTCATCATGACATCATTCATTCCGTTCGAATACGTTATGCTGTTTAGATGTTACCTCTACATTTAAACGCCCGTCCATAAATAAAGTCCTGGCCGACGCCTAACATATTGAAATTCAGGCAGCGATGTACCAGTTAGCTTCTTGATGACCTTCCTTGTCGGAAAATTTCAAAAAGACACGACAGATATTTTTTAGGTGATAAACTTACACTGTAAGAATTGATCATCACTGTCGGGTGGAACTATCAGTACATAATTTTTGTAATTGATGGCTCATACCTTGGAAATTTTACGCCTTTCAAGCAGAACAGAATACCTTGTTGTCTATGAACTTTACCATGATTCCAGCAGCACATTTCTTGAAAGTCCGCTCTGATTGTCGAGCTGAGCCACGTGTTGAACGTCAAAACTGAAATGTGACACATGTACTAATTACCACAAGGCTTGCTCCCTCTCAATATCCACCGTAGTAGCTGACGCAGGGTTGAATCTTAAAGGACTATAGTTTAAAGAATTTGGAAAACTGGTATGTATAGCAAGCTAGCCCTTGATTACCATATCTTACTAATCGAAACAACTGAGTGTGAAGGTTCTATTGTGATGCCGTCGCTTTCAGGTCATGAAAGAGAACAGGCCCATATCCAGGGCCTCAAAGCTTGGATGAATGGAAAACACTGGGATGAAGCGCCCAGCGACGATTTCGATTTCACGAATTACAATCCACAGGTAACCATTGATCGGTATAAAGCAGAATATCAAATCAAATGCAGACGCCGAAACAAGTACACGGGCTACGGACTAGCAGGAGAGCCTCAGTGGTCTGAAGGCCCCCCGCCGCTCATCGAATACCTCTCCCCATATCATGGCCTCCCGTTACCGCCAACATACGACATCAATCCTATACTTGCCCGCAGCGAAAGCGAACTGATATGGTCAATACATCAGCCCCCTTATTTCGCCAAGCCACATCCAGATAGCACGACATTCAATTCATATCACTGGCAATCTCGTCCTGCCACAACCCCCAGCAATGTAGATGCCATGTTCATCCATATCAGGTCTCTTGATTGCATGATTCAAGTGCGGGCGAGAAAAGAGATAATAACCATCGGGGATGTTCTCCACGCGATATACAACGAGGCAAGGAAGATTACCATGCAAGTACGTATCATGTATATGGGGGCCGATCCGGGGCTTCTTGAAGCAATCGGACGTTACCGTCCTGTTGTGTCAACAATACCTGGGCCACCAATGGGCGACGACGCGCTCAGCGGGAACGTCAGCGAGCTCATGAATTTTCGAACGGATTGGCTTGGTCTATCCCCTAGTAGGACCCACAACAATGTTTGGGAGCTCTATACATATCGTTATTGAGGCAGCCAAGATAGGACAACGCTCCCAAGCTTCTGGTGTGATGGGTTGTGAACGCCAGTTATCGTTGATTTTATTTGAGAGGGACAATACTAGTTGCTTAGTCTGGACGATCATACATTCAAGAGTTTTTTTTTCCTCTCCAGAAACGATGCGTACAGCAAGTCAAACGAGGGAGGACGTTTCACGTTTATTTCGACCGCTGCATTCCACTGCCGATCGCTTATATGTTTGGGTTGCTATTCTGCTTGGGTCTTTGGAATCGCTCTCGTCTTTACGTTCAATCTGAATTACTTAGCGGTGACCCGTGCGGCGCCGCGGACGTTGCGGACTAAATCTTTTCCACAGCTGGGACATACACATGTCAAAAATCCCTTTCGTAAGATGGGTGCCCACCTTTTCGTAAACCTTGTGGATCTGTGGGGCATATATACCATCATTTTCACAATTGAGAATGAAATTTAACAACAACAATCACTCCTACTACTACTACACTTCGACTACATACTTCGACTGCTCCTTCCTCCTTCCGTGTGCTCCTACATGAAATCCACCACGATATTTACGATTGCTGCTGTCCTTGCATGCATCTGTGACTAACTTATGACGTTGATGAGCTTACGTCGAGCAAATTCAATGAAGATGTGTTCGAAACACGTGGGGCTCAGGTAAGACTTCTCAGTAAAGCGTTTAATTAGCACTACATGCTAACATGCCCTTTTTATCTCATAAAATTGATATTCTCTAGGAAAATCAAAGGAGGATTTATTTATTTATGCCGTGCAGCCGTTATCTTAATTATAATTCAAACGTAAATACGGGAGTAAACTCGAGTGGGCAGGGGCAAGGTGGACGTGCAGTCACCTGGCATGCTGAACAAAGCGGGGTGGTTTACCCAAATCGGAATGATGCCGTTGCTTCAGTATGCAACAAGGTCAGCGGGTACATAACTTCCAAGAAGTATTGAACGCTGACTACCTTTTCAGTGTCAAGCAGTCTCGTCAAGGCGATTAGGCGCTCGTATAAAGCGCTCCTGAATGCTTCCGAAATAGATCCGGAAAACTATCCAACTCGTGTGTTACTGGTCAAAGCATGCAGGGTTTGTGAGCAAAAAAACCTCGTCACACCACCAGCGAACTCACCTTTCTCCATAGAAGCGATGTGTATAGGCCACACAATAAAGCGAACGTCCCACATTTAAAATCTGGTTCAGCAACACTTCTCGATCTTTAAACATGAATTCATATGCATTTCATCCTCTTCCTTTATTACCGCATAACAAGCACCAAGTTGCGTTTCTAATTGAATGTCGGTACATAACCACGCAATTGAAAATCAGCCGTCCAATGTGCGAGAACGATGTCTCGGGTGGGGCGGACATGGCTGCATCCTACATATGTATGTAGTATCATGTCAGTCTGCAGTCGGTCTCGGATGTTTCATCGCTCGTAGCACAGCGCTCATGGCATTTGTATAGGGAAATACAGAGAACATTGACGTGAGGCTGAGCAAATTTATATGCAAATATTTTTATCTAAATCATAACCCTACTAAGTGCCGGATGTAGCTGATAGATTGCCAACTTTATCCATAATCAGCACTACCCTCCTACCCGTCGTTAACGAGAGTCTTCATCTCGACTGTTGGGCGCTGTTCTTGTGAGCCGGTATGTTTTTCATTTTCATGTCAAATTTTTGCTACATATAAGGTAAGTCATTAGTAGGATTTTATCCAGTACATACTGCGCACCCATCCTTCTCAGTAATAACTAGCTCTCCGTATCTCTGTTACAACAATGAAGATCACACTTCTTGCCACAGCTCTAGGCCTATTTGGAGGAGCGATCAGGAGTTCTCTTGCTCAGGACTAGTATGTTTAACCTCGAACGAGGATGAAGCCTTGACATTTGGTATACTAACTGCTTTCTATTATCAAGCGTCGATGTTGATGAACTCATGGCCCGCCATTTCGACGATGACATTTTCGATACATATGCTGCTAGAAACTTCAAGGACTACCACTACTACTCCCGCGTATTCGACGACAGCGAAGACAATCTTTACGAACGCAATGAGATGTTCAAGCCTTGGGGCTCAGGTCAGTACTCAATCGCAATCCCTCATATAAAACTCACGCCTTTGTCAACGACACTTCCATTACTCGTCTTTGTGTATAGGAAAATATGTTGTTGACGGCGTTGTATACGAAATGGCTGTCAAAGGCTTTCTCCACAACCGCTTTCGAGACAATTATGGTCCGAAATATGAGAAAGCGTGCGGGCGAACACCCGAATTTCATGTAGAGCAGAATGGGCATGTCTATCCAACCCTCAAATCATCTTCTACATGTAACAAGGTAAGCAAATATCTAATTGCCGTTGTTTGCGCTTCGAATGCTGATTATTTTTACCTTATCCTTACAGAAACACTTTTATACTGATGTTTCGGTTACCTTACCCATGTTCGTAGGTGCGAAATTTGTCAAAACAGAGGGAAAATGAGTCAAGTGTCGCATTAATTTATTATGATAATATAATATAAATGCGAATGTTCCACCATATCATTCGTCAGGAGATTCTAATTCAATAATTATGTGGGTTTGGCACCATCAGCGGGGTGTAATCTCATACATTACAGTGGAAAACGAGTCCTCAACCCAGAGTCCAGACCCTCTTATTATACGAATTTTCCCCACACGACCCCGCAGTTGCCCTTAACGCAGATGTGATATCAGGTGGGGTAACCAGGCGAGCTTGGGAAGGCTTGGGAGCTCTTGGAAGTATATTTGATTAAGTTTGATTCCGTGTTATCTAATTGCCAGCACGACAAAGCAGAACGCCACTCACTGACAGATACTTCGACCACTTATTTATCAGAAAAAAATCTGACATTGCCACATGGTCTGTAAATAAATAGTTGTAAAAATATGTACACAGAAATTCAGAAATAACTCTCGAGCGACGATGGCAGGACATGCCCGATAAAGATCCGACTATAGTGTTGCGCCATTAATCATCAATGATTGACAACCTGCAGACCTCGGAGAGCATAACAAAGCATAACCTATATAGGAAGGAACAGGAAGGAACCCGCTATATAGGTATTCCGCCCAAGTACGACATTTGGAATTCAGTGTTGAGGTGCTTTCAAATCGTGTTACTAGTACATATCTGCCAGGTACGTACATAAAACATTTTCCTCGGGACAGCCGGGACTCCTGCTTGAAAATTCAAAGCTTGACGATGCAAAAATTCTTGAATAATTTATTTGCATCATTTGAAATTTGCAGGAATTCTTCACGGAGATAAACCACGATCGACGACATATGGAGCGTCATCGATCGCTGATGTAAGAACCCCGGATGACCCCGGACGTGCCGACAGCGCAAGCCGGTGGTGTAAAGCTATTCCAGTTTGGCGGGCCGATTGGGATAAACCTCTTCCTCTATGCCTCAAATACCAGGACTCGACGTGGCCAGACTCTCGCCCTTTCATCCCCAATTTCTACCATGCGTGTAACCCCCCGTCTGAGAAACGCCCTTCCGGCGTCGTCTTCGACTGTCCAGGCCTCTGCAGCCCTCAAAGAACGTGTCAGAAGACCTGCTCTCTTGAAGAAACTAGCTAAAGCTGAAGATCTTGCCCCGCTTTTCAAGGTGAGTTTTCGGGGAGTTTACAGAGGGATAAAGTTGCTAACAATAGCTGTAGAATGACGATTATGTATGTTCTCGGGTTATTCTCTGTGAAAAAGACGCGTAAGTTCAATATATGCGCCTTTTTCTGCCCAATAGATCGGTTGGTCTGGATTTACCGGTGTTGGATACCCTAAAACGATCCCGACGGTGCGCTCTTCTTGATCAGAATTGAATGGATGGAGGAGCTTACCATTTTGCGAAGGCCATTGCCGACCATGTCGAATCAAATAACTTACAAGCGGATCCTACCACCAAGAAGAAATTCAACCTCTTTGTCGGTGCCAGTGTTGGTCCTGAGGTCGAGGATAGATGGGCACACCTTGATATGTGAGTTTTCTTAGATCATGTACGATTCGGGGCGCATATATACACTTTATCGCATCTTTCATCCGTACCCCGCATTGTGGGACCCCCACGTCGCTTGTATAACTTGTAACTAACTTTAAACTACTTATTTTAGGATTGCCCGTCGATACCCCCATCAAGTCGGTAAAGAAATCGCCAAAGGAATCAACGCTGGTCGTATCGAATTTGCAGACAAACATTTGTCAAGCACGTTTGCTTTTTTGTGCTACAGGCTCTAATACTTATAATAATATCTGTAGTGTTCCCTCAGGACTTGACTTACGGTTATTATAACCTGAAGAAAAACCATGGAGATCCAAAGAAACCGCTGGATTGGGCAATCGTCGAGGCGACTGCTGTGACGGAAGACGGATGGATCGTACCTGGTCAGTCTGGTTTGCATTAACACTGATGATATGTATTGTCTAAAATGAAATATTGAATGCAATAGGTGCGTCCGTTGGAGCCACCCCCGAAATTCTGCAAAGCGCAGAGAAAATCATCATTGAAGTGAACACACGCATTCCTAATTTGGAGGGTTTGCATGACATCAACCAATCATTCGTGCCACCTCATAGACAACCCTACGTGTGTCCCTTCTTTGTCCTTGGTGTACTTTTCACCTTAACTTTATGCGTAGATTATCGTACATCCCCAAGACAGAATTGGCAACACTGCAATTCCAATTGATCCTGATCGTGTCGTTGCTATTGTAGAATCGGACAAGCCAGATAATACAGGGCTGAATGCACCCGAGGTATGTCTTTACTTTCCCCTGCGGGCCTTTTAGACTTACTTGTATTGATTGTGATTCTATTTTTTAGAATGACGAATCCAGAGCAATTGCTGGACACTTGATTAACTTCCTTTCAGACGAAGTCAAGGCCGGACGTCTTCCGCATTCGCTCCTGCCTTTGCAATCCGGCATCGGCAATGTAGCTAATTCCATCATTGGAGGGCTAGCCGACGGACCTTTCGAAAGTGTACAAGTGTGGACGGAAGTGTTGCAAGACACTTTCATTCGTTTCTTCGATTCGGGAAAGCTCAAGTTTGCCACAGCCACGAGTATCAAGTTCAGCCCTCACGGTTTCGATCATTTCTACGCTAGTAAGTCGTATTCTTTGGTCATGATTATCTCATCTCATAACCTTTCTCCTAATAGACTGGGAAACCTACAAGGATCGCCTTCTGCTTCGCTCTCAACAAGTGGCCAACTCTCCCGAAATCATCAGACGTCTCGGTATCATTGCCATGAACACCCCATTGGAAGTCGACATTTACGCACATGCCAATTCGACCAATGCCCTTGGCTCAAGAATGTTGAACGGTCTTGGAGGCTCTGCTGATTTTTTGAGAAATGCTAAGTTGTCGATTATGCACACCCCTTCCGCCAGACCTACGAAGACAGACCCAACTGGTATCAGCTGCATTGTGCCATTCGCTTCGCATATTGATCAGACAGGTGAGTATTCGATGTTACCTCCATTGAAACAGATGATTAAATAACTTTTTCTTACCCTTAGAACATGATCTTGATGTCATTGTCACTGAGCAAGGTCTGGCTGATCTTCGTGGATTGAGCCCTCGCGAACGTGCACCTCTTATCATTCAGAACTGTGCCCACCCCGATTTCAAACCTATGCTCATGGAGGTATGCTATATTTCTGGTCGAGTCTTGTTTTAGATCGCAAACTCATCTTCTCCTTAGTACTATGAACGCTCTTTGCACGAGTGTTTGAAGCGTGGTGCTGGTCATGAACCTCATATGTTGAGGGTAAATAATTGGTTCTTTCCGACATATTTATACGCCTGACCCCCTTTGCCCCTTTCCAGAACGCTTTCAAGATGCACACCAACTTGATGGAACACGGAACGATGAAAATCAAGAACTGGGACTGATTCTCAAACCTGAGGTCGAGCATGCGTTTCACGTGTAAGATATTGGTATGTTTTCTGTTTCGCCCACAATATCAAACTGGACTAACTCATCTTCGCTACTTCCAGACGGGGGCTATAATTTATTGAAGCGAAGGCTACTCGCTGCCGGACTTTTCAAAGACGATTTGGGTTACTGTTATGTAAATCTTTCCTAAGATGTTACTTTCGATGCGGGGAGATATGCGTCCATTGAAAGAGGAAAAAATTGTAAAAATATCAAATTTCAAATAATATAACTTCAACGTGCCTGATCTTCTTGTTTGAATTCTGGATTTGTGTTTAAAATTGTCAATTGTTACGATGGTGGCTCTTCGAAGATTTCATGGTTTCATGAGGTACACGATGCGATTACAAGGGGCTCTATTTCCAGCACTACATATGCGATCGATAACCAAAATGGATTTCAACAGGTGTTCGTCAATCGCCATAACTACTTGTGGTAACTGTATGTGCAAAATCAAATCAACAGTTATCGCGATGCATATAAGCCTTTATCTCTTTCTCGTGGCACGGATTAGGAATCTTTGTCAATGTGCGCAGCTGCTGAAGGAGTCTAGTGTTTTTTTTTTGGTATGTTCTGGTGGTACAAATCGACGCCTTGACTTCTTGCAATCTCTAATTCGTGAGAGAGGTTCGAAAGCGTCTCGAAAGTGAACTTCGAAGTATCATGAATAGGAAGGAGTGAAGGAATTTTTTTGAGTCGAAAATCTTCCAGACTGGTCGAACGTTACGTCGTGTAAAATCGTAATAAGTATATGAATGCAGGTCGTAATGCTCTCATCAAACTACACCCTATGGGTGCCCTTCTCCTTCGCCATGTAACACCTGGAAATAAAGAAGCATACTCCGCAAACAACCATAACAACCTTTTAAAAGATGAGCAATATGTTCTCTGCGGCAGAAGAGATGGGTTACTCACCGCAGTAAACACAATCGTCCGCGTCCATAGATAATGGCCGGTCAGCAACGCCCCAGATATCGGACTCGCTGCAATTCGGAAATCAAACGTTAGTTTGTGACATGTATGGGGCCGAGAGAGAGAAGACGTACCGAAGAGACCAAAGAATCCACCCACTCCAAAAAACATTCCCATCCTCGTCCCAACTTCATTAGGATGTTTCGCGGTATTAGCTACAGTGTTTTCAAAGTGAGCCAATGCAGCGTATTTATCAGGGTCAACAAACTTTGACGCACCCAGCATGGCAGTGGTCGTCGACACACACGCTCCTGAGAATAAACCAAAGAATATCGAGAACAAAACGGTACCAGCAAGATCTTTCATGAGAATCATGAAGAAGACAACTACGCCCACTCCTGTCGTGAAGAACGTTCCTAGATTGAACACTCCAAGCCTAGGCGCTAGAGCGGTTGGTATCGTCCGACCGAAGAAGCTTGCTGCGTTGAGGATCGATAACTATTTGGTAGTTTTTTTAAAATAAAACGCGATGCAATCGCCAGGACGTAAGCTTACACTGTAAAACGCTAAATTTTCATCTACCCCATGCTGGATAGCATCGAGCTGAAGATAGAAGCCAGGGAAGAACAGCCCAGTGTAGGAAAACACTGCGCTATAAAGAATAAATTAGGCGCATTGTTTAGCAGGCCAACGAAAGAAGAGGTTACCCTAATAGGAAGAAAAAATACGCTGGCTCCTTGACCCACTGCAGCACAGGGAACGAGTCTTGTCTCGCAGGAAGTCTCGGTATAATAAAAGGACACGCTAGAAGTAAAAGCGTAACGTTCATCGCAGCACTGATCCTGACCGCATTGTGGAATCCAATGTTACTGTGAATCAATTTATTAAGCATGATTGGGTGAATGATAGCGCCTGGTCTCAGATACTTAGAATAACAAGAAAGGATGTTCATCTAAGTCAAATACTCACCTATGGCAGAGCCAGATGCAACAATTCCGACTGCCATTGATCGTTTTTTACTGAAGTAGTGACCTATAATCGCAAAACCTGTGAAGAAGGTAGATGGTAAATTGCGGTACTCCGGACAAGGCTGTGACATGAGGCTCACTGAGGGTATATGTCATGCCAGAAGCGATTCCGAGCCCCACGCCGTTCGTTAGGAAAACCTAAAGCCAGAGTAAGCGGCGCAATGAATGAGTCGGCTTGCACAATGAGCGTACTTGGTAATACGAATTCTGATGAGAAAGGGAGAGCATAAACACTGGATAGATAGTGAAACACGACGGTTAGCAACACGACCTTTAATATAACAAAAACACACCTACATGAGAGGGCGTAAATGAATGTCGAAGAGTACATCAAATGACGCCTACCCCAGTTGTGAATGTAAATCAGAATCATTTATCCACGTTTAGTCACAGTGGCGGCTTACCAGTATCCCCTGTCGACTAATCTCCCGGTAATGGCTCCCAGAGCAAAGTTCAGACATATTTGAACGCCTCCAATCCACCTGTTGAGGAAACAAACAACGAGGTCTTGGTAAAATCCTAAGTCAAAGCACGACAAAACCATTTACCCAATGTCGCTGGGAGTAAAATTAGACAGATATTCTCGAACATAAAAGTCTTGATAAACTCCATAGGCGTTGATGTATCTGCAAACCAGTATAAGAGTACGATATCATCGTGAAAGGGCAGTGCAACATACCCGAAGTTGGTAAATTGTATCATGAAGCTGCGCGAATGCGCTGGTGAACGTCGATCGCACTTCAGCAGCGCATATACAGAAAACTTACCCAGCAGCTATGACAGCCCAAGCACGTAAACCACCATCTGGAAAAGTCATTTCACCAGGTCTGGCTTCTTCGTCTTGCTTTACATCTGTGACCACGACCTCTCCGCCTTTCTCTTTCTCCATGAACCCTTTCTCATCTCCACTGCTGTTCGAACTCGTCTCCTTCTCCGCGATCATTGTGTTCGTTGCTGAACTTTCAGCCATATTGGAATTTGGACGAGAAAAGAGAACAGTCCTAAGAACAGTAGCGGGTAATAAGCCAAGTTGAGAGCAACTCCATCCATACAGTCAGCGTCCGCTTTTGACAGTAGCCGATTCGTCCATCATGGTAAAAGAGCGGGTCGGCATTCACAGGATCTGTAATAATGCCCGAGGCAGCTCCGGCAGATAAACCCTTAAATAATGACTTTGAACCAACAGCAAGGAATCTAAACATAGAAACGTATGCATAGCATACACAAGATAAAAAATGATGAGATTTCAAGAACTTGGGAAAGGATTCAAGCAAGATTCACCAGGAGTTTGCGCCACGGCGCTAGTCGGACTGCAACAGGTATCTCATAGCGTACGCCTCAGTGAGCCTTGCTTGGTTCCGTTGAGCCCATTTGCTTTGAGCATTCGGTTCATGTTTCAAGTCAAAAATATAATTGTTATTGAGCAGTGAGCGTACTTAGGAGTCAGCAGAAATTGCACCATCATTCTTATTCTCGTGCAACCGAAACTGATTCACGTGAGTCCCGCGACCTGGCAGGCGCGTCGCTTTGCCCAATACATAGTGAATAAGTTACAATAGACTACTCCGAAGCGGCAATGTTTTTAAAAATTTACTGAGATTCGGAGTCATGTAAGTAACTCAGTAGTAAAGCTATTCGGTGGTTATATTCTCAAGAATATCTAAAACGGGTGAGGCATCAGACCAAAAAAATACAAGTAGTGCATGCGGTAAGAGGCGGTCCTCAAGCTAATGGAGTTTCGAGGTAAGCCAAGAAGGAAGAATGCTTCTTCAAGTGCAGCCTTTCTGGCGCTCAGTGCTATTAATTCATATACGCCCGTCAGTGGGAACCGGGAACATGTGAGTGGGTCGTTGAAGCGTCCACAACTGAGGCGTAAGTCCACGGTTTGTCGTTATTCTCACAGAACCCATTCAAATGAGAGACTCTTATCTCTTCCCATGATGATCCGACAACCAATTATCGTGCGAGGCTACATCCTTGGATCTTCTTGATTTATAATGAGATAACTCATGAATAAGAAGCCATACTATACCTCAGGCTCTTTTCAGATAACTCCACCCATGAAGTTTCGTCTCTCAGAATTTGTCTCCAAGCCATCTAATTCGTCGGCTCATCTCGACGAGAAGGGTATAGAGGATGACGCCGAATCTGTTGCCTCGACTGTTGTACGAAACAAAATACTAACACCTCCTTTTCTTAATGTGAAGCGCGTGGATTACTATTACAATTCAAGGGCGGAAGCCTGGAAGTATAGAGTATGTACCCAACTAAGTTCTTCGAATGTCTATTCTAGGTGATTGACGCGCTTAACGTAGGATACGACTTCCTCCAAGGTCATGAAGACTTTCGAAGCTTTGCATAATATTAATATGCAGCGGCATGCAAGCAACGATCTGTGGAAAGAGTTCTGTTTTGTGTATGCTGACTTATTTCTCTCCCGTGCATTCCCAATCTCATATGGCAGGCGGTAGCATCGTTCAAACAATGCCAAGGGTAAAGACTGAACAAATTTACTGCAAGGTCGTCGTGAAGAGTGAATATCTTCGAAATGCGTGCAAAGATGTCATCCAAGAGTGGCCAGGACTCTCGTGGAGTGCTAATTAGCTTGAGGTAAGCTCATGTTTCATTTCATTACAGCTGTCTCATTGTCAGAGTTTCACCACATGTCTGCTAGGTGCCCGTGGGGATTTTTGTCGCACTTCATTCCAGATTCAAAGAGTATGCAGCGGCCCTTGACGCAAACAAGAATCGCTCTGAAGAAGAAAACTACATGCTCTCGTCTGTGAATTTTCTCAATTCAACTATTGCGTCGGATTTCCGTGATCAATTAACCGAGATACACCAATTGACATCTCGTGGTGAAATCACCTCTGATACCCTCTATGCAATACTTGTCCCCAAGAGCTTTATGGTCATTCGATGCGCCCTTACAGGCTTACCTATACTCTTCGAACTTATATCATGGGTCCCCATTGTGATTGCTGAGGAAAATTCCTGTCATTGGCACCTCAACCTGCAGAATATTGACTTAGGAGATCGACCGATTACCGGCAGTGTAGCTTTTGGCTGCGTTTCAATGACGATCCAGATGAGATTGCCCACCCGTGGTGTTGTCAAAATCACTAGTTTACGCGCATATCCGTTGGAATTCCATCCAGACCCTGCTGGCCTCAAGGAGAACATTCTGGCAAGAGGCAAGAAATGGTTCAGTCTTATCGGAGTGCATCATAAGTAGTACAACGGCATTGCTAGTTTTGCGACTGGAGATAAAATCATCAAGCAAAATGACTGTATGCCCCCATCAAGTTTTGTCGTCACTCGAACTTAATATGATGTCCAGGTACACAGCAGGATTATGGTGGACAGTGTGAAATTCCGCCGCTGGAACCCAAACTACCTTTTATCCGAGCTAGTACCTAAGCACAAGCTAGAAGATAATGCAGTATCTGGTGCCCATCGGTTAGGTTTGTATCCAATCATTTTTAGATTGCAAATGAGACTTACATGTGTATCCTAAAGCTGCCAACACCACTCAAACCCTCTTGGTCGACGCCCCCGCCCCACCTGACGTTGAGATCACCGACGAAGAGCTTCTGCTTACCCCAGCTGCCGTATTTGGCTTCAGTCTGGCGGACAAAACGTGGTGTGAGTAACTTGGCTCACTTATTCTGAAGAGAATAAGTTCTCAACCTTGTGATTTATTTAGGGGAATTTAATGTAGAGCTAATTGAGGACGTCAAATGGAATGAAGGTGTCTTTGACAACCTTGTCCTTCCTAGTGAAAAGAAGAACCTCCTTCTATCTCTAGTCGAGGCCCATAACAACGAAGTTGGATTCGATGACTTCATCACCGGCAAAGGCCAGGGACTCGTTATCAATTTTTCTGGACCAGCGGGGGTAGGCAAGACATTCTGCGCAGAAGCTATGAGCGAACATTTGCGACGACCTCTATATGTGATTGGAAGAAATAATTTGGGCCCCACTGCCGACAGCGTATATCAAGCTATACGATGTGCATTTGATCTTGCAGCGGCATGGAAAGCAATTATCCTGATAGATGAAGCAGACTTGTTTCCTAAGCAAAGCTCAAAGCATGACTCAGAGCAAAATACTCAAGTTGCTGTATTGTACGTACTGTTCTTCCTTGTTGCCATGGAGGCCCATATCTGAGCTTCCCTCTTTTTGCTGAAGCTTGCGCGAGGTCGAGTACTACCGCGGCATCTTGTTCTTAACCACCAATGATATTGAAGCCTTCGACGAAGCATTCCTCTCACGTATTCACATCGCATTCCACTTCGGCGAGCTCATTCAGGAATCTAGAGAGAAAATATGGTCAGCATTCATAAAGAAGATGGACGATTCTGCGAAGAACATTACCAAGGAGCAGATTACCGACTTGGCTAAGAGAGGTGTCAATGGGCGTCAGATCAAGAATGCGGCGAAGACGGCTCATTCATTGGCTACTGATAAAGGGGAGGAGTTGAGTTATGAGCATTTGATAATTTCTCTCGATGCACTTGACGAGTTTACCAAAGAATCTGAAAAGAGTCGGCTTAAATTGAAATCAACCTAATGATACGAAATGCAAAGCAAATGAATCGAAACTCGTTTAATTGTAAAATTATATGTATCACTTACCACTTTACTGGTTTGTCTGGTTTTACATGACGTTAAACTGTTTCTTAGCATCTCTTGTCGCTGGAAAGATAAGTAGCATTCAGTGGCTCGTAGTTCGCCTCAAGTCCGCCAACTACGATAATAAGAAAGGCGAGGCTCCAGCTTGAGGTTCGGCGCGTTGTTCAAATTCGAGCTTCGCGGTTTGAGGTTTGAAATTTGAGGTTCGGCAAGCTTCTCCCAGAAATAAGACTCTGCAGAAATCAATATAAGTTTGAATGGAATGCGATGGATCTGGAGCAAAGTCAACGCATTGCAATTTGCCAACACGACGCAAATCAATTGAAAAGTTCAGAATTCATACTGACACGTGACCGTGCCATATTCGCGTCATAGGATAGAATAGACGCGTCGCGTGCCACTAATTATTTATATCGATGATTCTGTTCTTCAAACAAAAGAACAGATAATTCTATTCAATACATGGCCCGAAATAAAAATTGAAATCTTCAGTAAAACATAGGCCGTTTTCCTGATGCAACAGCTTCCATATCTTTTATCATCATCTGTCTCGCGACTTGTTCACATTTTCCTCCGTTAACACATATCGGCTGAGCAAAATCGACCACCTTCGGATCCACCGGGATAAAGAATGCAGCGGGCGTGTGAAGAAAACTCACCGCCGTCGAGGGGCAGTTCCAACAGCGCCATTGCCGCCGTCGCATCAGAGCCCCGTGGTATTTCCTTACGAGCCCATCGAGGAACTTCATCGAGTGATTTTTTGGAGGAGGGAGAAAGCAGAATATGAACGGAACATCGTCAGTAAAAACAACTGTCCCGATACGAATGACACGAATCTCATATCGAAGTGGTTGGACAGGGGCTGGAGTGGTGAATTTTTTGTTTGCAACCTCCTGGTTACATTTTTTATCGCGCTCGACTATGGCGTGAAGAATTTTGTTTCGTTGTTCATTCTCAGCTTTATTGGAATAGTCCTTCAGGAGATCCCTGTAAGCATCAAGTTCCTTGATTGCGTCTCCGTATCGTCCAACTTCGTACAGAGATTTGGCAAGTCGGAAGTGACTCTTCTGCAGTATGCCCTCTGATTGAGGGCCTGTTCCTTTTGTTCTGAGTACGCATTCTAGATCCTTGATGGCTTTATCATAGTCCTCTTCCAGATTAACAGAGTCAGTACTTGGATATGTCTGAGCAGCCTAGCTTACTGAGACCAATAGAACACGCTGCTCGATTAGCCCTGACGGCCGCCGTGAAATTGGGACACTCATCCTCTGAAACTTCGTCGATAATCTTTGAGTACATATCGGACGATTTTGAGTAATTTTGCTGGGCGAATAGCGTGTTTCCTTTCGCTTTCAACTCATTTGCGAAACCTGGGGCGTGTCAAATTCTGGCTCTGGCGGTGCAGAACCTGGAATGCCGATACTCGCCTGAAACCGGTTCTTCGTCTCTGTGTTCAGTGACTAAAGCTGAGGTAGAGTTGGACATTATTGTAAAGACTGTCGTATAAAAAAGCTGGCGAGTAACGTTTGAAAAAGTTCTCGGAAGTAAAGTCTCCTTGTGATGTCATCGATAAATCAGAGACGCCGACAGAGGTTTCCGCTTTCAGCATGATATCGATTAATTCACATATTCTCACGCCTACCAGTATGTATTTGTTGAAATCGAAGTCGGAATAAATAAATATTTGAGACTAAAGTAAATACTTTCTACTCATGAAAATAAATAAGATGCGTCGTCTATAGGCGGAGTCATTAAAAAATACTGTGAAATAAATAAATATCGTTGAATGATTTCGAAAAAGATTGTGGAAAAAAAAAAGGATAAGATCTTCAACGAATCATGGATTTATCGTGGCCCTCGTCGTCTCCGCCGATAATCTCTATGTTTGCCTTTCTTAACTGATCGTAAATGGGGGAAGCTCGTGCAGGTGGGTCATGAAGAAATTCAATAGACGTGTTTTGTAAAGGGGGTACGCAAGGGGATCGCGCGCGAGACGCAACCAGCTCTATTAAAAGCTCGGCATCCATATCTTGGCAAAATAACTGGCTGAGTGTGGGGAAGGCGGGTCCATCACCGGCTACGTTCTCCAGAGGCGGAATTAAAATCTTGAAGATGCTTTCTTCCATCTCGAACAAAGATAAACTTGATACCGATTTGAAGTGTCGAGAGAAAGAGGCGAGGAGATGTCGTGAAGCTAGAATGCAATGAAGCTCAAGAGTTTTTACTTGATGTAGAGGGAAGTTGGAAAGGCGTAGAGAGGGTGTAATAGTACCTTGATTCACCGACTGTCCATTGCTCTCGGAAAACCATTCGAGAAGCGTCGTCGCGTTTGGGAGGGATTCTGTTGGATTGACCGCTTTCGATACATCTTCCAATACCAAATTCTCCAAATTAGGCGTAACGAGCAGCAAGAGAAGACGAATGGTGTATGCTATGTCTATGAAGCCTATGGACAATTTCTTCACATGTGGGAGGTATATATTTCCTTGCTCTAAAAGGTGGTTGGTAGAATCATCGAGCCTCGGTCCACATGCATACAGCGAAAGTTCCAGCAGAGACGGACACCCGGCAATGATATCTTGAAACTCCGTCAAGCTTGGCGTGACATCGGCGGCCTGATATTTGAATTCTAATCGAGATAAATTTCGAAGAGACGAAGTTGCGCTCCAATCGACATGCACTCCCACAAGGCTAACTTGCTTTAACCTTTCGAGTTTTGCTCCGCCAAAGAACTGGATCGGTTGCCGAAGGGATACCGGTTGAAATATCTGTCCTGTCGCTGCAAGGTACGCATTGCAGCGGGACAGAGAAATGTGTTCCAGTAATGGAGCCGATTCGGCGTGCTTTGTATACCACAAGAACGTAAACACCGGGGCCCATGTATCGGTTAACAACTCGACAGTCCTCCATCTCGCGATATGAACGAGAAAAAGACGCATCAAAGGTTCCATTTCCTTCCATCCGAAGCGGTGCGTGTCTTCGTCCCAGTCCCAAGCCGGATCACGGAGGTCGAGTAGAATGTCAATCGGGTAAGCGCCAGACCGTTCCAGCATTGTTGACGCGTATGACATGTGTCGAGGAGTAACAGGGTATATTAACGCAATGCGCAACCAGACATTCCCCGAAGCGAGAGCAATTTGTCTCCATCTAGCGCATACGTGGGTGATAGTTATGAGATATGTCGGGTTAATGTTAGGATCGGAAGAGACGAAAGTGAATATCTTGGACAAGAGCTCGTGAGGGATTTTGTCTACAGGAGGGACTGGTAACATTCTAGTGTGTGGCTGAAAAGGTTGAGGTCGAAAGAGAGTCAAGAGGCGTGAAACATTCAAAAGAACGAAAGTTCGAAGAAAGATTAGAAGCTTGATGATGAACATTCTTCAAACTTTGTCAGACTTTGCCCTATTTATCAAAAAAGATATGAGCTGAAATTTATAATTACAATAATAACATTACTCACGAGGAATCACGAGAAGAATTCTTCACCCCTACCCATATACAAAATCGTTGCAAGAGTTTGAAAGTATCGGAATAAACCTTTCGGAGGGAAGGGGGAGTCCGATTTTGGTTCATCGGGCCAGAGTGGTTATATATGTCGACTCCCGCATGCATGGAGAGGTGTGGAGATGAGGACATATAAACATAAGTTTCACTGTGTCGTATCTTACACCACCCATCCACACATTGTTAGCCTTGGGGGGAAGTGTAACTGAAAAAGGCTCCTGTCCCTTACCCATGAATCCGAGGGCTCTACAAGGGATATTTTTGCCGTGGCACGCCATTAATTACCCTTGCCGAGCATCGAGCCAATAGCGATTTATATCCAGTATGCGGTGAGTTAACGCTGAGCCAAGGGACGAGGAGACTGAAAATACATCGATAGCGTCTTGTTCTCAAAACGGAAATGTCAGTGTGGGCGACCTCGAGGCTTTGCGAATTCCTGATATCAAACTCATAAATCAATCATAAATCCTAATGGTACAAAGCCAAATTTCTCAGCTGATGGTTGGCAATTTTGTGGGTTATAAACATATCATGTGTGTGAGCATTGATCTACATGGCTTGATTAATGACTGCTCCGGTGTATTTTCTATTTCGCGGAAGAGCTAGAGCACACGGAATATAATCAGACCGCCGATGCACACAAAATTGTAAACATATGGTCACCATTTTGAGCATCGAAAAAACTGTATATCATGGCCTTTGGAAGAATTCTCGAGAAAAACTTGATTATGCAGTGCCTTTTGTCCAAGATTAAATCCCAGTTAACCGAAAAGACAAAGGCATAGTAGCCAATGTGTCGCTCTTGCAGCGTTCGGCCCATTGCCGTAGATCACGGGATCGTGTGATGGGCCGATTAGAATAGAATCGTCGTGTACGCGTGTTTCTTTCCTTTACCCCCAAAGACCCGCTTGATATCTCTCTACTCACGTTGAGTCTCACCTCCGACTGAGGATGGTCGGAAGCGACCTCAACCAGTTTTCTGACACAATGTACTCGCCAGCATAACTCGATGACGAATGTGTGCACCGACAAACTTTTTCGAGAAGAAATATCGCACGGTCGTCAAAGCACCAGATATTTATGTGTATGTAACTGGGGCCCACCCAACTTAGCGCCAGGCTTCCTCCATGAGGCTGCTGAGCCACTTCTCTCCGTCGCCTGAACCGTTTCAGGAGCTGATAGCCGAAATCATGGAAACTGTCAAAAGTTTGACATGAACAGAACTTACCTAAGGCAGCCAGGTCACCTATACATGGAAGGATTGGGGGTAAAAAAGGCGATTGTATCACTGATCATCGAAAGGTCGGTGGGGTGTTGGAAAGATTTGCATGGAACTCGGAATCGATGATGATATCTAGGGCCGTAATACAATTTCGGCATTTCGCCGAGCTGTCATTAAGCGCCGTTAAGCGCCGAAAACCCGGGTACAGCGGCCTTGGCAAGCCACTAAAGGTAAAGACTCTGATGGCCCTTGCAAATCTCCACCCTGCGAACTATTTGTGGGAAAACCGCCCGCAAAATTGCCCGCTGAATGCGGATGACTGGGCTATGCTGCATACTGCAATATGTATTACTTACAACATCAGGCACAGTATTCCCAATCAGGGCTTCAACAAAGGGCCAACTTGCATCGTTACAGTCACCTTCAGACTCGTTGTTCGTCCTTACCACACACCTAGGCGCAATTTTCATCGATGGTCAAGCTCGAGTGTGATATCGCAGCCCAGAATTGCGCATCGCTGTTCTCGCGGACTACCAGTCTCATAAAACTACCGTATGGAGCAGGAAGCTGCGTTAGGGATGCAAGGTTGCCTGGAACTGTAGGACGCTGTGGTTTCCCCGGCGCTGCCTGTGTCACTGACGCGCAAGGGAACGATAACTGCGCCTATGGAGGTGATAGCACAAGTACGTCTTCCTGCTCATAAATAGTAGCTCCTCTGACGAGTATCTCCAGAACCTAACTACAAGCCTTTGTGTCAAAAGGGCATATGTGGAGGGTAAGTTTTTTTCTCGTAAATAATTCGACAAGTTATGAGGCTAAAGAAATCGATTATTGTAGTGGGGTCGGCGCGATTTGCACTAATGGTGACTTCGACTGCAACTGTATGCGTTTCTCTCGTTCTTGAAGCATAGAGTGTTGAATATTCTTCAGGGGGTTACTATTGCAATGCTACTGCGCCTAATCTGGGTGTCTGCGGTGGACAGGGCTCTTTTGTTTCTGACCAAGGAGATGGAGGAGATTTTGCGGCGGATTACTGTTTGAGTGGTATGTATTACAAGCCGTGCAGCCTAACACACGTTTGCTGTTTACTTACGCGCATGTTATTCTGACAGGCAAGGCATCCTTGGCATCTAATGGATTTTGGTATTGCATTGGAGGACAATTCGTGGCTTCTATTCCTTCTTCGTCTTCGTCTTCCTCCTCAGCGCCAGTCTCATCCACTTCAAATCCTGTGGTGGTACCTATCTCCTCCGCCAATGGCCTTTCATCAGCGTCCTTGAATCCTCCCATCAGCTCAAGCTCCTCATCCAATGGGGCTCAAAGCACAGATGCTCTAGCTATCTCTGCCCCTGGCTCACCTCCATTTTCTGGGTCTTCGTCGTCGACTGGCTCTAATACAGCTGGCAACTCACAAGCGACCGACTTGTCGAGCAACACGAACAATAACAACTCCAGTAGCGACAAGGTCGCAGGCACACACACGAGTTCCAACTCCAAAACGCCAATCATAGCTGGAGTCTGTGCGGCCGTCGGTATAGTCCTTGTCGCATTGCTTGCGTTCCTTACATGGAGGCATTTCCGCAAACAACAAAAAGCAAAATTGGCCCTTCGCGAGAATATATCGTATCCGGTACCTACGCAGCCTACTGGGTTCTCTAATACGTCGCAACAGCCACCACCGTCGTTCACCACGACCTCGGGACCTGCGAGCATTCCCGCGGCCACGAGTTCGTTCGCGTATTTACCTGAGATTCAGGGTGATGGGGCGGCTGCTATGAACAACACAGGGTCGACTTATCCAGCGGGATATCACCCGGTCGCGCCGTCTTCTCCTCATTACAATTTTCCGGCTGCCGCTAGCAACCCATCTCTAGTACCTCAGGATCCATTTATGAACCCGCCGGCAGAAATTGCATACCAAGGAACTGGACAGTACCCATCGGGAGGCAATCTTGACGCGACAGAACGTCATTTGTTGGCGGTTAGGGAAGAAGCTGAAAGGCATTTGAGGGAGTATAATCAACGTGGCCGTTAATTACGGTTTATTTCTTTTTTCTCGTCTCGTTGATCTCTTGTTAATATAAGGCTTACTATTCTCGAAAAATGCTAGCACAAACACACGTTTATGTCTACTGTACTAGATGGTGTATTACCAATGTACATAATTTATACCCTCAAATATCATATATCCATTATATCAGCATTATTACAACAGATACACTCGACCTTCGTATCCCCTCAGATGATAATACTTGATGGCGAGGGCAGAAGGCAGTTCATCGCCGTAGTTACCAAGCAGCAATCGAAGGGGAGGAGAGATGGATGGAATATGAAAATCAACTTCCTGGTCCGAGAAGTTCAGCATAACAAGAAGTGTTGACCCTTCCAAAGATCGTGTGTGCGCCAAAACATACGGATGGTCGTTGGACACATCAACGAAGTCGCCGTATATCTGATAGTTTTCATGTTGAAAAAAATCAGTACTAATGAAAAGTTCCGAAGAGATAAACTGATGGCTTGACGTGCCAGCATACCAAGGCATGATATTGTTTTCGGAGGGCGAGAGCTTGCTGCCAGAAGGCACGAACGCTTTTATCGTCTTTTATTTGAGCCTCTGCGTTCCACGTTTCATAGTCTTCGTTCACCCGCATCCATGGCACACCTGTCGTGAATCCAGCGTTCGAAGAGGCATCCCACTACCAGGGAGTTGATTATCAGTTCCAATCACAAAGAATTTGGAGAATCAAAACACGATCCAACCTGCATGGGAACCCGAGCATGGTCTCTAGCCTTCTTCTGGAAGTTATCGAGAATATCAGACATATCAACCTCCTTGCCTGCATTTGCGGCCTTTCGTTGAGCTAGAATCCTGATATTAAGGGATAAGAACAGGCATGTTAACTAGTACTAACGTTCACAATCAAGTTGATGAATGGAAGAGTTCTAACCTGTTCCAATAGTTTTGTGATTGAAGATCTTTGTATTCCTCGATCTCCCAAGACCTTGGGATGTTCTTCAAGCCCAATTCTTGGCCTTGATAGACGAATTGCGTCCCGCTCTGAGTCGTCTGAAGTAGCGCAAGGAGCTTGGCTGAGATGGCGCGCCATTCCTCACTGTCGTTACCAAAACGTGAAACGCTTCTCGATTGATCGTGATTTTCGATGTATATCCTAATTTGAGAACAGTAGGTTATAAACACACAGGAAAGCCGTGCGATATGCAACTCACGCGTTCCAGAATCCTTCTTCTCTTTTGTAGTGCTGCCAGAAATTAACAATTTCTCTCAACCGGCTTAATTTCCATGGTTTGTGTAACAGAGCAGAAGGATCTCGAACTTCGGTGGGTGCATCAATATCCATTATTTCAAAGTGGAAGACCATGTTAAGCTCCTTGTTTTCTGGAAGGACATATGGGACCAGGTCAGAATATACGGTAGTATATGGAGTTTCTCCGACAGTAATGAGGTCTTTTTCTATATAAACCAGTATAAGCTAAGACGCGCGTAAAGTCATTAGAGAAAACTCTTACTAGATAAGACTTTCTCGTGCATTTCTTGGATAAACTCGTGTACTCGAGGTCTAGTCATATTTGTTAACACGCAGTGGACAGGACGCAGAATTATGACAAAAATACCCATTCGCAAAGTATAGGTGCCCAGAGTGGTACTCTTGCTCTTCAGATATTATCGCTGCATCTGGAAGTCCTTCCACTTTAGAAATGAGGTTGATAACGTCCATCTAGAATGTTAAGAAGTTATTCCACTCTTTGTTATCACAGAAGAGGCAAGAAGACGCTAACCCTGAAACCATCGCATCCTCTATCGATCCAAAATTGCATGACATCGAATGCAGCCTGTCGAACATCCGGATTCTCCCAATTAAGGTCGGGCTGCTTCGTGGCAAAAAGATGAAGATAGTATTCTCCCGTCGTTTCGTCGTATGTCCACGTTGATCCTATTGAAGTTAAAATAAATCAATAAGAGTCCAAAGATATCTATCATCAAGTAAATTGACGGAACGGCACAGTTACGAGATAACGGAGTCTTGAGAAGCCGAAATTATCAAATACACTTACCTTCAAAGGCGGACTTCCAGTTATTTGGAGGATGGCGAACACCGGCCGAGTCAAACTTGGGAGGACGCCACACGTACCAGTCGCGTTTTGGATTTTCCATGGAAGAACGTGATTCGACGAACCATTCGTGCTGAATTTTCCGGGACACGTGGATATATCGTGAATATATGTGTGTATCATCGAGTCAACAGCACGGTTAAACAAACCTCATCGGAAGTATGATTGACGACAAGGTCCATCCTGTAGAAACGTGGCTTCAGCTATGCTTTCTGGGGATGGGCAATCATATGGAGAAAGAAGATTGCTCACATTAGTTTCATCCCTCTATCATGAACTCCTTTCAATAGGTTATCCCAATCCTCTAATGTTCCATATCTTGGATCGATATCGCGATAATCCGAGCTGAGGACGAACATAAATCAAGTCAGTACGTCTTCAAATCACACCGGAACATGAATTCAATGAACAGATTGACCGCCACCGTGTCCCATGTCATAACACTCACATATCGTACCCCATATCAGCAAGCGGTGATCGGTAAATGGGCGACAGCCAAAGAACATCCACTCCAAGATCCTTGAGGTAGTCGAGCTTTGAGTTGATTCCATTAAGATCGCCAATTCCATCGCCATTGGAATCAAAGAAAGATATGGGATAGATCTGATACACCACCGCTTCTTTCCACCAAGCTCTGGTAGGAACGAACGTGGATTTCTGCTCCATGATTGAATTGAATCAATGAGGCGGTTCAACGTTCAACGATAAGCAACGCAGGAATTATAGAAGGCTTCGAGTTTTGTATTTGCTGGTGAGAAACTTATTCAAAGATCAAGCTCCCAAGAATTACGGCGTGATGAGTTGATTAAAGACATCAGTAAGTCTTAAAGCTTTAACGTGTGGCCGTTGCTGGGCCGTGCTGGGGAAGTAAGGTCTTCTTTCGGCTTAAGTAAGTCATACACGTAACCTGGATATTAGATACTTAAAAGTAAGCCTTATTGAAGAATGATTTTTTTCAATATGTCAGTCGTTCCAAAACGTACTGTTGTGGTTTTCACGTTCTGCTAACGAGATAAAGGCAGGCGCCTATAGGTCCTTGAATTTTATGAAACGCAGGTAGCCTGAGATATCTTTTTCTATCATTCCCTTCTTTTGCGACAAAAGGTAATGGGAGTTTTACCACGCTGCAGGTAGACGTATAAAAGAGAAGAAAGGCAAGCAGGGTAAGTTAATTAAATGATTGCAACAGGCTGCAAGTGATGGCACAGCGCACCTTATTTATGCGGGTCCCATGAAGCGAAGATTAAGCCAGCATTCTTTCTTCACAAATCACAAAGAGGTCTTTGAGCCTGTAGCTCTGACGTACTCGTACACGGTTAGGGGTTCACCTGAAGGGAAAAGCGCAGCAATGCATAGCAAAAGACATAGTAATGCTCTCCTAGGAGTGGGAAGAAAGACGCCTTGTAAGTGCCAATGCATCAAATGCGTGCCGTTGTTATTTGATGATGGACAACACAAAATCTCGCAGTTTTATCGTTACTAGTATACGATAATAGGATATCGTTGACGACTGGGCGCTCTAGGAACGTTTGCCCTGGCAAACAAACTCGCTGATAGCTTGCATTGAATCAGCCCGGGGGAATCGGTGCTTCGAGAACTCGATTTTCAGTCCCCCAAAATCATCGAGCTAACGCACCAAGAAAGCGAGGCAAGAACGCCCATTCTGCTGCCCGTATCATCACCATGCCTTTCAACCGAAGTCTTCCAAGATAAGACTCAAGTTCTTTGAATTGGGATCCATAACACCAGGCAGGGTCGGAGCAGTTACAACCCGTGGCCGATATCGATAGTTGGCTATTGCTCCGGAAGGAACAATTACAAGGAAACCAAGTGGAAGGAAGACAGATTTGAGGTTTCAAACGTTTACTGGAGGGCCTATAATATGATGCTCCTGTAAGTTGTTCTGTCAGTCCCGGAAGGAGAGGACATATTTATAACGAACTCAGTCACACAAACGCTCAACGGAAGGCTGGAATGCTTTTATAAACGGAACTACTAGTCCAGACCAAATCAAGACGATCCGGACCTAATGTTTTTCTTCGCGCCAAACACGTGCAGGTCCTTACTTTCAGCACCGCTCGTGTGCGGCTTTTTTATTCTTGTGGTGCCCCTCTTTATATTTAACGTCCGAGTGTGTCTCGCTAGAGATATAAAAGCACAACAGTTACCCCATATCGCGAGTCCGCTATCCTCAACCCGTCATCAAATACCTCCCTCCAACAACAACCAACCATAGGTTCCTTTCTGTCTAAGACTTTTCTTCTCATTAAATCGATCATAATGGGAACCAGACACGCTCTTCCGCATACGAATCTCGAGGCGCCTCCACCCTCAGCGTCTTCGTCCTCTTCATCTGCATCGGCAGCTTCGTCCTCTTCAACACTTACTGCTGTAGTGACGCCACAACCTCCTTCAAAACCCATAGCTATTCCATCTGAAACTACCCCACTTCTTAAAGCCCACCGTGACGACCTGCAGATATCCCAGCGGATGCTGCAAGCCCTCGATATTGAAGACGTTCCTCGTCCTCTGACGGCCGTATGTTCTCGCCCCATACCTAACTCGTACTGGGCTACACCACTTCTCCTCGCATGCGAGTATCCATGGACGCCTAAAAACCCCAACAAACCCAAACTCGATGCCCTTCTACGAGCGGGTGTTCGCACATTCATCGACCTCACAGAATGCGGCGAACTGTTGCCTTATAGCAGTATACTCAGCCAACGGTGTGCGTTACTGGGCATTGACGCGTCGAGCATCGAGTATCATAGGTTCGCCATCCGCGATAGATGTCTTCCGGAAAGTCTGGAGCATATGTACCGAGTTTTGGATACCTTGCGGGATAACCAAGCACGAGGGCGGATTAGTGCTGTCCATTGTCGTGGTGGCATAGGACGCACGGGCATGGTGATCGGATGCTGGCTAGTGGAAAGTGGTGTCGCGAAGGACGGCCGAGAGGCTCTCGCAATTATCGCGAAGGAATGGAAATCTGTGGAGAAATGTAAACGATACCCGCATAGTCCGGAGACAGGCCCACAATTCGAGTTTGTGGCAAAGTTCCATCCTTCTCCGAAGATTAAGGGGGCATACTTGCAACTGGACTCGTCTGTTGCTTGAGTCTTCGCTGTAGCCCATGCCATTCTGCGACGATTGATATTTTTCTCTTTATCCTTTGTACGTTCATTTTCTTGGTATTTAAATATCATTCTAATTTTTTTGAATTTAGAGGGCCAAATAATCTCTCAGCATTATCTATCTTTGCTTGTATCATTCAGACTTCTTGCCGATATCTCATGCTATGGCCCACGACAAGGACTCATTAGTCCAATGAAACCGAGACGAGCACAACAGCATTTTCTTTTATCTATACATCGACCAACGAATCCCCAACAGTAGCGGATTCAATTTCAATCGATGACTACCTTGCATTGTCGTACGAATTTTGGATCAGGATCCAAGATTTCGTGCGTTTTCTCTCTTCTCTCTTCCCTCCTCTCTTCTCCATGGACTCTCTTGTTCTCTTTCTTGCATCTATATTCCTCTTATCATCATTGCTTTCTGGGTTTTAGAAGGACGCATCAGTGGGGAACTATTCGTACTTTTTGCATAATTTTCTAGTTATGTTATAATGCAATACATTAGCATCACGGATGACGACAATCTCTCCTTGGGATCTTTCGGTTCTTTCCATGCTTTACCCCCTTCTATTGTTCCTCTTTCATCCATCGCTTTCGTCTGTTCCATGGCATTTACCATCCACATAGAGAACTTTTGACATATGTAGCATCATTCGAACGCTTTGCGTACCGTATTATCCCGTATCATGATTTTTTCATGCTACTACAATTTTGTATATTAACACATGTCCATATCTGTTACAATTTCTTTCTTCATGTCAATATATTTCCAATCAAATTATAAAATGACGTCGTCGGTCATGAACTGCCCCGCTCTCCCGAAGAGTTTACTATACTTATGATCCAATCGACGGACAAGCGAACAATCTCCAGACTCCAAGCCTGCATTGGAGCGGGCCAACCCGCGTCACCGACACCTCATATATTTACACCTATAGATTGGGGGGCATAAAGCTGCTGGATTGTACCCGTCTCTTAATACGACGGATCCTATCTGTCGTAAAATCGGTACTTTACACGTGTAAATGGATTTTGAGTGTCTGAAAGATCCGAGGACAGGAGAAACCCAGGTTAGCTAGATGGTACTTGGAAAAATCCATAGAAAAGGCACAGTGCACAACGATTTCTCGTTGGAATTCTGCGCTCGATGCCACTGGTAAACCCAAGGATTGTCCGAAACTAATTGGGGAAAACATTCCTCAGTTAGAAGCTAATAATGGCTTGCGACCAAGCTGAAGAAGATCACGACAAAATAGTTTATATTTCGGAAGAACTGTTGAAACGTTCATGGCGTATACCACATGTGGGCCAAAGTCTCGATATGTGTAAAATGTTCGGATTGGAAGGGATAAAATGATTTCAGATATCGAGGGCATAAAAAAGGGACATCCATGGTGTCCGAAGGGAAAAAAAAAGAGAAAACGAAGGTATGATTACTGAGTACTGAATATCATGTACTTCAAACGCTGTCTACATCACTCGAAAGTAGAGTTCAAAAACTGGAGCAAGTCCTCCCTGTTTTTATCTCTTTCATGATCGCCTTTATCTTTCTTAACTTTGAGCTTGATCTGGACATAAGCGACAACAATTAGTAACTTGATCAACATGATGAGGACGAAAGGAATAAAAGACATTGCACGAAAATCCGATGGTAAGAAAGAAATGTAAAAAATGACAAACCTTTTTCCCTGTCAACACACTACGCCGTTCCTCCTCTTTCTCTCTTTTCCTCTTCTTGTCTTTCTCCCTCTCTTTGTCTTTTCGCTTTCTCTTTTGACGGTCCCTTTCCCTGGAACTCGAACGATCGCGATGCTTCCTCTTGCGTTTGTAATCCCCGTCCTTGCTCCTGTGGCGGTCTTTACTACGACTACGGCTGCGACTATGTCGTCTATGTCGGTGACCGCCTCGACTTCTGCTCGGCGAACCAGAACTTGCTTGCGATGCAGATCTAGAACGGTGTCTATGCGAACGGTGTCGTGAGTGAGACTCATGACGCGTCGTGCTAGGAGTAGATGAAGTGCTAGAGCCTGAGGAATGTGAGGGGGAAGATTTTCTAGAAACAGGACGTCCTCTAGCATCGTTATCCCTGTCCTTGTGATGATCTTCGTCGTGACGCCTTTGGCGGCTGCGAGAGTGGTCACGCCCTCGAGACGAATGTGAATGAGAATAAGAGCGAGATTTGTCCTCGAAAACGTCTCCTTTGCCATTGTGAGAATGAGAGTTTTTTCCTTGAGCTCCTTCAACGTCGATTTTGGAGACGTCACGTTGGCGTTCATCCTGCCATCGTTGTTCTTGAGCCTAAAAACCGTATGTGCACAAAAAATGATGTGAGCAACATAACGTAGTATGCCTTGGAAGGTCAGGGTACTTTCAGCTACAAAATTGACTAGACACGTACCATCTTCAACTCGTTGGCATTATCTCGCAAACGAGAGTGAGACCTATGGTCATGGTCGTGCTCTCGATATTCTCTGTGCCTTTCTTCCGGTTTTCGGTGCGCAGAAGATTCCTAATGGATGTTAACAACGTAAGTATACGACGTAGCTGAGAAAATGTATTCATATATGCGCACCTTGATACCAAACCTAGATGCGTGCAATTTAGCATCCTCAGGCCGCTTAGAATAACGAGTATCAGCAGAACCTCCGTCCTCCTCGTACAGATCTTTAAGCTCGTGTGAGTTGGGGGAACGACCAAGTCGGCCGCTTGAATCTCCACCATGCCCACGGCCTTCTTCGACAGATTTTCTGTCATAGTAATGATGTCGGTTAGATCCCGAATGGCGTCTTCTTTCTGGTGAATCTTCCTATAGATAACAAACGAGTAGATATGGAGGTTAGCTAAATTTGCAAATTAAAATTGTCCGCGGTATAGTGTACCTTCTTATCTCTCTCCGAACGCGAATGAGAATGGTCGTTATAATGCTTGGGCGTGTTTACGTGCGTTTTTTCCTCATGAGAACCTCGAGAAGAACGAACTTCACGCTCCTTTCGTTTATCCTTTGTAAGATAATCCAACGCCTCTTTGTTGCGATATTCGTGACCTTCATCATCATACTTTGATTCCTGATGTTCAACCTCGCCTGTTGCGTGTTTTTATGCAGTCATTGATGTTGGAATTCGAAGGCGGGTAAGAAAACAGGGTGGCATGTACACCCAATTCATCGATTCGGAATGGTCGCATGTAGTTTCAAAAATGTGCATGAGGCTAAGAATGAGATTCAGGAATTCCGAAAGATATACATATACATACCAGAGCACCCCAGATGTTTTTTTGTACCATGGCTGTCTCGTGCCTCCATTTTACGGTGGTCGCGTGTTGGTAACCTGCAACGATGGTGACTCGAAGGCTCGTCCTCTTACTTTGAAAGATGACATAAGACCGTTTATTGAATCGGAGCGCAAATTGACGGCATCTAACAAACTTGCCCTAGCGCTCCTCAATGTAACCCTTCAAAAATATCTTTATGCAAGACTTGTAACAGAAGTTTCGAAACAGCTGTGAGAAAAATATGCTAATGCTCTGCAAATTCTGATTTACCGATACAAATGTAGATGTTAACGATAAAGATACGCGTCTTTCGCGCCCCTTGAGTCTCCCAAGTCCCTACGGCATAATATCATAATGCGAACCTCCAATTTGTGCAATTGGTGGACCCAAGTCTGTACGACACTTGCGTACAAAGGAACGCATCACTTCGCTTAAAATTCAGACGGTTAATATTATAGTCCAGATGCGCGTCCGATGGGCAAGGACGAGAATGGCCACCAGGAAAGCCAGCCAAATATGGCAATGGAGGTGAGACCTTGTTCTATGGCCCCGTCGGAACTCAAGTGATTCAACAAGGAGACTTCGACTAAATAATGCAAGTTTCGCGTAAATACCCTGCCTACCCACAGAAAGACGCTGGAAATAAGCCATTTAGCCCTTTAATTGAGGGTCCCTTTCCGACCTTTTTTAGGCATTTTCACCCAGGGGCCAGATACAGCCGGAGCTTCTTCCCCACACGGTTTACTGGAAAACATAGTCTGTACATGACGTTCACCTCCGGAGACCATGTTCCAAATCACAGATCTTGTACGCGTGACTTGCTCTCTCCATACATAAATCCACCAGGAATTTACGGATCCTGGTCTACCTCTGAAGTTGTTTTCCGTGAACATGTCCACAACCATTCTACGAATGACTGAGGTTATTCTCCAGCCGCAGAGTATTGCGGCGATCACTCTGTGCCTGACTCTTCTCGCTGTTATTCATCAACGTCTAACCCGCGCATCGAAGTTGCCACTACCACCCGGCCCTCCAGGACATATCATCTTCGGAAATACGATTCCCAAATCATTGTACGTGTCTTAAGTGTCTTGGGTCTACAACCCGCGTCTCGTATCTCATATCCAGTTTGTAGTGCATACCGGCATTTTGAGAAATGGACACAAGAATACGGACCCGTCTTCAGTCTGCGACAAGGATTCAACACTGTCATCATCATTGGGCGACTCCAGGCTGCGATTGATGTCATGGAAAAAGAAGGAGCCTTCACAGTCGACAGGCCCCATAACATATCTGCGGGAGAAGTTCTTTCGGGCGGAATGCGTATGTTGCTTACCCCAGCTGGGGAACGGTTCAAGAAGATGCGACGGTACGTAACTTTTAATTTAATCTATCGGCAGGATCTCATACGCTCCATAATTGCAGTGCACTGCATGCCCATTTACAGCCCAAGATCGTTTCGAACTACAGTCCAACTCTTATGCGGAATGCTAAACAACATATTCTTGACATCCTCGATAGTCCTGAAAGGCATCAGGACCATGCCAAAAGGTCCGCGATATTTTCATTATTTCATGTCAAATTCTCATTACACATGGATTTCAGGTATTCTGCGTCCGTAGTTATGGCTCTCGCATACGGAAAGAATCCCAAGTCGTATGAGGACCCGGACGTCCAAGCAGTTAATCGATGCCTCACAAGATTGGGCAACACACTTCGCCCGGGCGTGTGGAAAGTGGAAGCATATCCGATCTTGAGGTGAGAAATCCTTTCCACATATTACATCCAACTATAGACTGATGCGCGGTTGGTCAGGTACATTCCTGGGTACCTCAAAGAGTTACAAGACGGACATGCGGAGGAACTTGCTCTTTTTAAGAGTCAGTTGAATGAAGTGAGGAAGAAAAAAGTGAGTTCCATTTGCCAATTGCCTGTTCGTCTATTATTGCTGGCACGTCAGGTGGGATTGAAACTAGGAATTCAAGCTTACATGAAGTCTATTTCTTTTCTCATGACAGGAACGCGGCGAAGAAATCCCACAGTCTTTTGGCAAATATCTCATCGAGCGACAAAACGAACTCGAACTTTCGGATGATGAAACTGCGTACTTAGCTGGAAGTATGTTTGGCGCAGGCTCAGACACAACGGCGTCGGCTATCAGCATCGCGGTTATGGCTGCTGCATGCTACCCAGAGGCGCAGACCAAAGTCCAGGAAGAACTGGACGCTGTTATCGGTCGTGGAAGAGGTAATTTCCTATCGCAATCATCAAGCTTGCTGCGGCGTTCTAAGCATCATTATTTTTCTTTTCACTCCCTTTTATAGCACCAACGTTCGCGGATCAGGACTTGCTTCCTCAGACAATGGCATTCGTGTTAGAAACTTTCAGATGGAGACCTGTCAGCGCTGGAGGTTCGAAACTGATTAATATTGTCATCAGAATGATGTTTTACGTGTACCTTTCCTTTTGTTTTTAGGTTTCGCTCATAAAGCTACAAAAGATATCATTTGGGTATGTCGCTACTTATCTCTGAGCGAATCAACTTTTCATTTTTTTATCCCAGAATAACTATATTATCCCTAAAGGCGCCAGCATTTTCGGAAATGTTTGGTCGGTTGGACGGGATCCTGCTTTCTTTCCAGATCCCGAGAAATTCAACCCGCAAAGATGGCTTACTGCCGAAGGTAAAATTAAAGAAGATTTGAGGTCGTACACATTTGGGTTCGGTAGACGGTGAGACATGACGAATATATTATTATCTATTGACTTCTCAACCCGCTTCTTCCTGTAGGGTATGCCCGGGTCAACATATGGCCACTGCGTAAGTTCCCAGACAATTGCACGCGAGACATTTTACTGATCTCTTTTTTCTGGACGTCCAGTTCCGTTTTCATCAACACTGCACTTGTTCAATGGGCTTTTAAAGTAAAGGCTGATCCTTCTTCTCCAATCGACGAATGGGCCTTCACACAATCGGCGAACACCCATCCACTACCATTCAATGTTCTCTTCGAACCACGCGCATCGAAATCCTTGGAGGGCGTTAAAGACCTCTTAGAGGACTACGGACTATAAGGCCACTAATGGGCTTGACGTTTCGTCTTACGGAAGACTTCCGCTCTGCAATGGTTTTGGACTCTTCAAATCACGACCTGGACGATGGGAGATTATTCCATCGGCATCATGCACGAACCATCTATCCTATATCAATCTATGACCCACGCTCATCACGCTCATCATCATGTATTTCTACTAATATCTACTTATTTACCCTTCGGTGTAACAATGTAATGTATATCTCATCAATCTAACCTCGCAACTTTCTGGGAGTGGGCACACACTTATTGTTAACATTTATTCCATATACACTACCATACACTCAATTCTGCGGAGAAGAAGGATCGCAATTCGATCGAGGCGATAACGTGTATGCGGAACTTGACATGAGTATAGAACTACAAACATTAACGACAACACCACTAAGCATCAGATATGCACCTAAATATCAATGTCAAAAGAGACGGGGGTATACTACTTACAACTTGACTACATTGATATAAACAAGACAAAAAAAGCATCCAGGACCAGTCCAGCCAATCCTGGACGAGCTCAGAGGCAACTAGACTGATTATCCCGGGTCAACGCCTGTTCAATATGGTCGATTGGGCATGCCACGGCCATAATCGTTATTGTGGGCATTCATGAGCTGAGAAGGGGGTAAATATGCGCCGGCGGGGTATCCTTGAGTCTGTGCTTGACCATATGCATTCCTAGTGTCATATCCACCATAAGGGTCTTCTTCTTCTGAGGCAAACGTGTAGCCAGATTGGGCCGGTGCAGGGCTGGCGTAGGCAGGATTGTTGTACATATTTGGGTTTCCTGCTGCAGTGGGAGCATACCCACCTGGGTAACGTGGTTGGGTGTAGCCGTAGCTTTGAGTCTGAGGAACACTAGCTTGAGCCATGGACTGCTGGTTGCGAATAGATGGTGGGGTGGAGGACGCCTGAGTATTGGCAAATGGCTCGATGGATGTCGATGAACTTGCAGCAGGGGCACCGGGTGTCCAGACTAAAGGTTCATGTAAGGCTCCGTATAAAATTGACAGGCAAAGATGGAAACGTACCATGACCTTCAGTCTTATAGTCAAGATACTCATTTCGCCTCTTCCGTTCTTGCTTGCGACGGTAAAATAGGACTGCGAACACGATCAGTGCCAGAGCAACTATGGCCCCTATAATTCCACCGGCGATAGCTCCTCCATTTGAACTCTTTGTAGCACTGGTGCTGCCGACATTGTCATTCTTGGCAGAATCAGAGGACTTTGTTTCAATTGACGACGTCGTACTAACGATGATCGAGCTTGCTGAAGTAAAGGTTGGAGGTGGACTAGGTGTGCTTAAACTGGTCAACGAAGCTGAACTAGAAGTGGTCGAAGAAACGAGGGAAGTGGTAGACGAAGAGACACTCGTACTACTCTGGGAAGTACTGAATGAAAGTGAGGATATAGATGCTGAAGTAGCAGCTGGAACTGTGTCCATTTTGACTTGTATGAAATCCAAGAAGTATGAGGCAGAGGCGAGAACATGTGTGATTTCCAAAGTATGTTGACCAGACGGCAAATCCGGGGACTGAAAGAATAGTTGACTGTATTGTGCCCTAGCAGCTGGTGTTGCCGTGAATGTTACAGGTGCGCCGCCATCGATGCTGTACGAAGATACAGGCGCTGGTAGGAGCCTATCTTTGGCGGCAATGGTACCGAACACTCCAATGTTGGTACCTGCGAATTGAGATTAATGAGATGATTGTACGCCTAGAATACTCATAAGTAGCTGACGCACCTTGGAAAGTCACTCGAGCGCTTGTTCCTGCTACACGCGTAAAACTCGTAGTACTGTTGTACTCCAACTTCGAACCTGCTCGACCCCAACCGAGAGAATAAACGATTGACGGATCAGTATCATCCAGCGTTAAAATGGCAGACATTTCGCAACCAAAAAAGAAAAAGGAAAGATAAAAGGCAAAGAGGATAGGAAAAACGAGGGTACAAGACTGAAAGAATGTCAGGATAGGCTCGAGAGCATCAAGGTACGATGTGGTAGGGAGCAAAGATGGGAACTTTTGTTGTCTAATTTTTCGTTGTTCAGTGGGACACGAGCCGTGTGCCAATCCGTTTCTGCCGTTGCTAGCCAGAAATAGCAACCGACCACTCTAGTCTTGGCGTTTCTCATTATTGTTTTCGGAGATAAAGAGGGGCGTTCACTCTCGTTCACTGCCCTGTCTAGTCATGGAATTTTTACATACGGCCAATGTGCGTCGCAGGCTGTTGCTCAATGACTCTTAATGACTGCTAGAAACAAAGTGGTAAGCAAGAAAGCTGTTGACACGCAATGATCGTCACCTCACAATTTAATCAAAGCACATGGATATAATCATGCGACTAGATCGTTAAGTTATTTCAGACGCTCTCGGGCCTGCTGAACTTCATTACACTTGATGACATTCTCTCATAAGCAGTAACGTCCATCAAAGGCCTATGACGCGGATCATCCACGGGTACACCGGACTCAAGAATCTGAATGATTTAATTGTTGTAGACAGAAAGATTTTGACATATAAGTGTACGCAAACAGTTGTATGAATCTGTGATATAAAATCAGCGCAAGTTGTAATGGAATAGCAAGTTGTGAGTAAGTTACTGACTCTCTCTTATCGTTGCTGTTAGTTGTCCAATCCAAACATTTCTCTGCCCATTGCAGCGGTAGCTGCCAGTCCGGGGTGGAAAGACCTAGGATCAGGTCCACGTCGTAAAGTAAGACCATGTCGAGATGCATTTTTTTCGTTATAAATTCGGTCAGGAAGTGGTTTGCCCATTCTGAATTTGTTTAGCGTTGTGTGATGAATACCGCGACGAATTTAACACTTACCTGCAGAAATCGCAGGTACAAGGCTTCGAACCCGAACCGTGGTGATCACAACCGTAGTCCATCCCAGCATCGGTTCCGCAGCAAGTCCATCTGAAGCCTTGGGGCCATTCCTTGAAGAGTTTCGATTCGTCGCTCCCGTATTCTTCCTTGAACTTCTTGCGCATATAATCGACTTCTTCCTCAAAAACATGCCCCCAGCCAGTACCCTCCTTCTTGTTAGACCAGGTGATCAATTCCAGTTTTCCTTCGTGCAGGCTACCATCTTGACATTTTCGATGTTTATCGTACCATGGCTTGCAGAGCTTTTTATGAGCTGGCCAGTCCTTTGTCTGGCAATCTCGACCTACAAAGTAATCAGGAAAAGGCAAGTATAATCATAAGATAACATTCCTACCCACCACAATACATGCGGCTATGGCATTGTGAACATTGCTGAATTTTGACGTCCTCGCTCTTGTTACAGACTGAGCATGCTGGTACAGCTGGCATTGTGAACAGGCAAGAAGTGGCAAAGGATAAATTTGCAATATAAGGCTATTCTAAAAAAGTCCATACCGGATTCTCAATTTATGTCCCGGAGACAGGTTTGCCTTTTCCGACGCATAAAAAATTGGTTCCTTTCGAAAAGTAGTTGTATCAATGTTCATCTTTGAAAACCGGTCGATGTTAGGCGCTTACCGATTAGCGCAAGTATCGTAATTATAACTGGTAAAGACAACCTGTGTCCAGCCGTTTACGGCATTAAATCAAGTATTGAATCTCCGGAGTCCGAAATTAGAAAGCGTGCCTCACAATGCATAAGGTTTGGCGGCTTTGCTTGTTCGGGCAAAGTTTCGGCCCCGATATACCACACAATTGTTCACTACGCTCGCCTGTATGCGCGTTGAACTCGCGTCCTTGACAGACAAACATTTTAGGTGGAAGCTATAATCTTTATCAATGTACTTCCACATACGCATATGATATCAAGAATGGCCCCACATTCAGAAACCAACAAAGAAAGGGTATGCAATTTATATGACACCTGTTTAGATGTTGGGACCGAATGGACGCCCATCTCAAATGCTATTCCGAAGGAGGGTGTAGCAGGTCTTATCTGGCGTGGACTACTAGAGTCATAAAGTCTATGTACAGAAGTTATGATTCATGCTTATTCGAAAATCCGGGGCTGTGTCCTTGGGTTTTGTCAATGTATGTCCTTCGTAACGACGTCCCATGAGTATTCCTACTAATATCCTGATATGAGCACAGATTTACTATCTAATGACTCGGGGATAGCGAAATGTATAGCAATGGTGTCGATGATTCACGAATTGCTGTGATTTGCAGACATATCTATTCCCATGCTCGTCCAACAGCCAAATATCGTGTGGGACTACACACTTTCAACTTTTTGATGTTTGCATAAATAGGGAGAGTTATTATACCTTGGGTCCTTAACGTCTCTCCGAGTAACTCTTGCCATGCATCGTCGTTTCTCGGCCTTTGTCTCGAAACCGTCTGGTTCATCGTCTCGCCTCGACGAGAAGTCGATCGACGACGACAGCCAATCTGGTGTCTCGACTATTGTACGAGAAGAAATGTCGACACCCCCTTCCTTAAAAGTGAAGCGGGTGGACTACTACTATAGTTCTTGGGCGAAGGCCTGGAAATATAGGGTATGTTACCAACCCTCGTTGTTCCTAGTTATTGACCAGTGCTTTTCGTAGAATACGAGCTCCAAGGTCACCGTCGAGGCTTTATCTATAACGCAGGACTCAAGCAACGATATTTGGAAAGAGTTCAGTTTTGTGTATGTTGACTTGATTCTATCACATGTACTGTCATTTTGACATGGACTCCAGCATAGTGCGAACGATACCAATATTGAAGAACGCAGACATTTCTTTCAAACTTGTTGTGAAGAGCGAATACATTCTCAAGGCGTGCAAAGATGTCATTCAACACTGGCCAGGGGTTTCTTGGCACGCTTACCCGCTCGAGGTTAGCACTACACTTTATTGTATGTATTTTGCTAACATGTTTCGATCAGTTGGATCCAGAGATTTTTATCACGTTTCATTCGAGGTTCAAAGAGTATGCAGCGACTCTGGAAGCAAAGAAGAATCGTTCCGAAGAAGATAACCACATTCTCTCGTCTGTGAATCTTCTCAATTCAACCATTGCATCGGACTATCGCGTTACGCTGACCAAGATCAACCGATTGACATCTCACGGCGAAATCACCTTTGATACGCTCTATGCAATACTTGTCCCCAAGAGCCTTATGGTCACTCGATGCGCTATTACAGGTTTACCTCGACTCTTCGAACTTGTTTCGTGGGTCCGAACTGCGCTTGAGGGGAAACCCCTTTATCAACTTACCCTGCAGAGCATCGACTTGGTAGACCGACCGCTTACGCACAGTGTAACTGTTGGTCGTATCTCGACGACGGTTCATATCAAACCCATCCGTGGGGTTGTTAAAATTACAAGTTTGGACGCATACCCCTTGGAATTCCACCCAGATCCCGAAGGCCTCAAGGAGAATATTCTGGAAAGGGGAAAGAAGTGGGTCAGTCTCATCGGAGTACATCATAAACAGTTCAACGGTATTGCTGGTCTCGGAGGCGGAGGTAAAATTCTGAAGCATAATGTCTGTATCTCCATTTATTTTCAACTTTGGCGTTAAACTTATTACGATATCCAGGTACAGAGCAGGATTATGGTGGATAGGGCGACATTCCGGCGCCTTAACCCAAACTTCAATCTTCCACCACCAGTACCACCCAAGTTGGAAGATAATGCAGTTCCAGATGCCCATCGCTTCAAGGCTCCGAGACGTATCAATCCTCACGATCCTGACGACCCATATATGAACTCGATGCCACAAGAATCAACGCCTGAGCACGGACAAGCTCTGGGTCTGTTTCCAATCATTTTCAAATTATGGATGATAGCTCATATATGTATCCTGCAGCTGCCAACACCATTCAAACCTTTTCAGACGACGCTACACCTGATGTTGAGATTACCGACGAAGAGCTTTTGCTCACCCCAACTGTTGTTTTTGGCTTCAGCTTGTCGGACAAAGTTTGGTGTAAGTAACTCACTTTGGGCGGACATAAATTCCTAAACCTCCTTTTATGTTTAGTGGAATTCAATGTCGAAAAAATCGAGGACGTCGAGTGGAACAAAGATGCCTTTGATAATCTCGTTCTTCCTGGTGAAAGGAAGAACCTCCTCCAATCTCTAGTCGAGGCCCACCGCAAAGAAGTCGGGTTCGACGATTTTATCAGAGGCAAAGGTCATGGACTAGTCGTTAATCTGTTTGGACCACCAGGAGTAGGCAAGACGTTCTCCGCAGAGGCTACAAGCGAGCATGTGCGAAGACCTCTGTACGTTGTTGGAGGGGGTGATCTCGGCACCACTGCCAACAGTCTAGATCAAGCTCTTGACCGCATATTCGATGTTGCAACAGCATGGAAAGCGATCGTTTTGATCGATGAAGCGGATGTGTTCCTAGAGCAAAGGTCGATGCACGATTTGGAACGAAATGCTATGGTCGCTGTATTGTATGTATCCTTCATCCTCTTCCACCTCGCAATGGATGTCTCAATTTTTTTTCTCTGCCGTAGCTTACGCCACGTCGAGTACTACCGCGGCATCTTGTTCCTGACCACCAATCGTGTTAAAGCCTTCGACGAAGCATTCCTCTCTCGTATCCATGTCGCGCTTCACTTCAGCGAGCTGACTCAGGAGTCCAAGGAACAAGTCTGGTCCGCGTTCATAAAGAAGATGGGCAATTCTGCGAAGAACATTACCAAGGAGCAGATTACCGACTTGGCTAAGAGAGGTATCAATGGGCGTCAAATCAAGAATGCGGCGAGGACGGCTCATTCATTGGCTGCTGCTAAAGGAGAGGAAGTAAGCTATGAACATCTGAGAATTACTCTCGACGCACTTGATGAGTTCACCAGGGAGTTTGAAAAGAGTCGTATCGAATAAAACCGAGTTTAAGATACAAACGAAATCCAAATGAAATGTTTAAATGTAACATTATATGTACCACCTATTGCTGTACTCTTTCACCTTGATTTACATGGAATTAAACCTTTCGAAACTTCTCTCATCGCCCAAAAAGAAAAAGAAAACAATAATGTTTGGAGTATTGAAAATATCTTCGAGAATCATTAAACGTTTTTGAAGAAACGACATGGACATATCATTGCGACAGTGCAAGACCATGAAGCGGGAAGATGGCGTATGTACTAAGCGTGAACTCTCGAGTACAGCAGTACAGCTTTTATTGAACAAGAAAGTGTTTAAATTGTGTGGCGGGATCAATCATTATCTCCCGGAGAGGTTGAAACCGCGGTGGAGGATGGCAAGAAATTGACGCTGTAGATGGTAGAGATTTCGGAATCTTCGTGTTCTGATTTCAACAAGGTATTATTATCGGTTATCATTGCGGACTTTTCATTTAGAAGGAATGCATATATACCTCTTCTTGGAACTGATCTTATATGCAAGTGACCGTTAGGGAATACTAACGGAGAAAAGTCGTTAGGATACTCTTGGAGACGCTTAAGAGGATATCAAAAAGAAAGGAAGACATACTTGAATATCTTTCATTTTCGTAATTTTCATAGTTCTGCAGAGCGTCTTCATATTCCTGGTCCCAAGAGCTTAAAACTTCTTTCTTCATTTTTTCGTCATGATGAGGGCGTCCAATCTCTGTTTGAGGCCAATCTGGATTCCAGTTCAGGAATAGACCAGTGTCCGACATCATAAGACAACTGACTTCGCTCAACCAGGAATGGTTGGAGAAGAAGGGGAAACGAGTGACTTGTAGGTATGGTGCGTCAACGGTAGTCTCTGGAGGGGACTTGTTCTTGTCGTTGATCAAATGCATCAGTGCCTGTAATTCAGTTCCGTTTCGTGTATTTGATGAAGTTGGATTTGAAACTATTGTTGGGGAATTTAAGACAGGTATTTCTGGGATGACAACGTATACTGCGTTGGTCTAAAATGCAGTGGTAATAAGAATTCATAGTTTAAGCATTATGATGGATGGATTTCTTGAAAAATATAGATATACGTACAGTGACAACTCCGATTCGACCATGTTCATAGGCCAAGTACACACTACTAGATACAGCGGGCGGTCCGAGCTGAACATCGATCGTGTTCTCGAATAAGTCGCGTTTTTTGTTTTCCTGAACACATTTATGTGCTTCACGAATAACGCGGGCAATTCGGCGTCTCTGTGTCGGTGTGAGGCGAGGAAGATTGTGCAACGGAGTTGAAGAGGATGACGATGAGCCTGCTGCCGTCTCTGAAGTTGATGGTCTCAAAGAAGTGAAATCTGGAAGAGGGTGTTTATTGATTAAATCTTCAAAATGATGTATCACGAATAGACGAGACCCGCCGAGCAAAGCAGCAAAATGCTTGCCATCACTAGTTACATGAACTAAAAAAGTAAGAAAGAAAACACCTTGGATTAATATTTCAAAAAGAGAGAGGTAATCTCAGTTACCTGCAACGAACTGATCCATCACCAATATGTTGCGTCGAGTATATTGTTCATAGCTAAATTTCAGAGGGACTCTGACCGCTTCTCTACCCTCCTCCCGTGCTTTTTCGAGCGTGTCGCATGTATCTCCAGCATATTTCTTACTGGCGACCTCCCATCTCCAGCGACCGTACCGCCATTTAGTCGACGGAATGTCCAGGATACATTTTCCAGTCTCACGAGAGAAAACACGAAGCAAGTATCGCCCAGCAAAGAAGACGTGCCGCTCGGAAAGATCGACATATCGAACCAGACCCAAAAACTGAGGAAGTTGATTTTCTTCATCATCTTCGTCGTCGGACTGTTCCTGTTCGTCGTCTCCTTCTGCGGATCTTTGTTGTGTTCCAGATGATCCCAGGAGTGTGTCCGCCATTTCAGATACCTCCACAGGAAGCCCCTGCTCTTCCTCTTCTGCGTCTTCTTGTTGATCCAACCATTGCATAGTTGAATCTGGTTCCCGAATGACCTGAATATTCTCAATGATCTGTGTTATTGTGGCGTTTCTGACGTCCCACAGGTACGCCCTTTCAAGGCTAGCGACGAGAAGAGTCGGATAAACAAACCGATAAGCACGAGTAGGTTCTGGCATATGAAGCACTGCATGCGGCGTAAATCTGCCTTTTAAACCGGAAGGGTTTTCCGCGGATGAGGCGAGGTAGTTCACTACATATTGTTGTCGCTCATCGAGGATAGATGGAGGATCAAAGACATCTGTCTGTTCGTATGCGCCTGCTGTTCGCCGCCATACTTCTTTGTTTCCATCGTCCCGGTCAAAAATCATGTATCCTCTCTCGTATTCGAGGTGTGCATACTGACGAACGTACCACTTAATTGAACGACTTTTTCAGTACATGTAACAGAGAAACTTTGTAGAATGCTTACGGCTGGCAATTGCCACAGAACCTCATCTGTTTCCATATCCCTTACTATCAGTCCTCCGAATTGTGTGGTTGCCAACGTAATTCCAACCAGTTCATCGACCTTGATGCGATGCACTCGAAGGTGATGCTGAGGCCTCCCGTCAATGCCATCTTCCGTTGAGGGCATGATAGTGGACGGTCCACGACCGGCCCATGCTTTAACGTTCAGTCGTCGTTTCCTGCCTACAGAGTTGAGCCAGATAGTAGTAGCATTTCTGTAGATGACAACACTGACAGAAATCTCTCCAAGTCTCGACGCCACGCATCGTTCTTTCTGAATAAAACCCAGTGCCATCATCTCTCGGTCCAAGATCTTCTAACATCATAGCCGGATCGTCAATATAACCCTCCAGATATGCCGCATTCCGGTAAATCGTGTTCCTATTTTGCAAGTTTCCATCGATAAAGTACTGCCATTCCTTGCTCACCGCAAGAAGAGATGAAAGCGAAGCAAGTGGGAGATATGAGAGTACAACAATAACGATTTCTGCGGGAAGCTCGGTCGTAAACATTGGAAGTAGCCGTCCGAGGAATTTCAGATTTTTTTTAGAGTGATATAGGAGAAAATACCTCTGTGACTGAGGTGAAGACTCTGGCCTAAGCGGCTAAGCCTCTTTAGGAGCCCTCCAAGTCGTTGTCTTATCTTGTTTGGTCTTAAATTAAACACGTGATAAGACAACAGGGGCTTTACGCGACGCGTCTGGGAACAGGGCCCCTACCTTAGAACCTATGGTAATGGCTCGATTAATGACATACATACATATATGTTATTCTGACTAGTTCAGAAGACACTCAGGAATCTAGGCTCACATTAAAAATACTTTCTCTATGCATATATCTTTAAGTATACGGCTTTCCACAAGCACGTCGTGATCTCATTTTAACGAACTAGGTGGCAAAAAGGTCTATTCTCCTGCCCAGGTTGTAAAATAGACGAGCAAGAGTCCCTCAAATATCTCGGGTAGGAAATTAAGACCCGAGATTGTCATTTTCCGGAGCTCTAACCGTTTTAAATGAGGATTTAGCTCAGTATCTTGGAGACAAAAAGAGCTTCTGGATCTAAAAGCTCACAGGTACATGAGTTCTTCCAAAATGAGGATGTTAACTTTAGAAACAAGTCGGAAAGTCGGAACTTCTCGAAAAACCAATAGAAGACTGAGCAACGGCATAATGTAAAGTAACTTGAACTAATTACGCTACGTTCTCGAATCCTGAAATTTCATGTTCTTTTGGAACGTAAGCGAGTTGTCGTGAGGGAAACAAGAAGATACTGACAATACCGACATACATTTAAATGGCATCTCATAAATCACATAAAACGTATATCTTTTGGTAATACGTTTTGGTAAATTTGATACGAGGGTACGTACGTACATGCCACCACTTGTCATCCTTCCGAGTCTCCCGACTAGAATCTGAATTATCGCGCAGTCGTTTTTGGGGTTGCGAGTCTTTAGCGCGGCTGAAGTTCCTCCGCTGTCTCATTAATGTAGTAAGTAATATATCATCACATATACACCCATACTTCATTATTTCACTCGTTCGAGTGAATTTGAGTGTACATAGTACGACCTGATTATCTATCTCCACTAAGCAGTCAGCTCAAAAGAGTGAAACTGCTGTGCACCGACATATGATAACCCCAAGTTGGTTTCGCCCCCCCCCCTCCCGACTGCGCAACGTATACACGATTATTAGTTTCTTTTTTTGACTGAGGACGAGCAGAGCAGAAGTACTTACTTACTACTATACATACAGACAGACAGGCGCACTGCAACATCGCCAGGTAACAAATGCGTGAGCATGAAATTTTGAAACGCGTATATCATACATGCACCACCACCACCACTAGCGTGCATGCGCACTGTGCGCCGTATCCGTATCCACGACACCCAAGTGGAATCGGAGTCGTGTTTCATGGAATATGTGAGCGACTACCAATTAACCCAGCCCCCCCGCACGAGTCAGCCTACCGTCCAGTCCTCATTTGTCGACATGTTTGTCGGGCATGTCGCGTTTACCTTTGTGTACGACGGTGTGTGCGGCCAATCAAAATATACAATTTACACAGAACAGAGTTGGCTTTGGCGTATGGCGTATGGCGACCCCTCCCCTTGGTGTGTCGCGATCCCGCCGCGTTTGGTCTCTTGACGCGCTAGGTGTGTTTTTAATTATAAATCGTCGTAGTCAGATATTTTGGATTGCTTTTTTATCGAAGCAACACCCAATCACGAAGTATGTATGCACTATAAAATCATGGTGGCAAACACTCAATAGTGACTAAGAATTCGGTGTTCCATGATTGTTACTTGGTACGACACCGGGTCCGCCATCGCCAGCTAGGATTGTCGTTGATTGTCGCTAGCCAAAAATATATCATCTTTGCGTTTTATTTCTTCAGCTGCGCGGGGTACGAAAAAAAAAAGGGGGAGGGGCGCACGAAATGCGAACGGGTGAAGGTGCAAGCAGAACGAACGGTCTAGTCGGCGGGTGCAATTCGATGATCGCACGTCCAAGGTTCGAAATACGACTAGTGGTTGGATATGCATTGCATTGCATTGCGCAGTTCCTCTCATCAGACCCAGAGAACGTTTTTTTTGAGATTTCGGTCGAAAAAAGTTGTCTATAGTTCGGATCTGGAAAAAATCTTCCGCGTGAATGATAACGTCAAACCTTTGGGAAGATATCTGGATCTGTGAAAGGGCTAGTTGATTCATCAAACATGGACACGTTGAAAACTTACTAGATGACGTTGGGGTTTTCGCAGAATTTTTTTTTTTTTCACATTGAATTCGAAGGTCTCCGAAATTTTGAAAAACTAGATCCGAGTTCGGACAGATTTTTGGGAAATAGTTGGATCAAGGTCGTTTCAGTAAATTTCGGGGAGTTTCGCTTCTTCCTAGCAGAGAATTGAGACCAATCTTGCAAAGTTTAGTGCAAGATCTGGCCTACATAGATGAGGATGAGCAGTAAAAATACTGCCCAGATAAGTACTACTACCATCAAGGCCGTTCAAGACTCTGGTCAAGTGTATATGTAGATGGACACCGAGCGGGCAGATAGACAGAAGAACAGCGTGACAGAATGACACGGAAGCATGGAAAAAGTGCAGTGTACGCAGCGATCCCCGGTGAAGCGGGAAATAGGTCTTGATTCCTCCTAATTTTTTTTCTTTCGGGTATGGCATTGGTAGCTTGATTGAGGCCAGTTGATAACTTTTGGATCCAGAAATTTGGTAGAATTTTGACCAGACGAGCTCCGTTGTGGAAGGAGTGCAAAGAGTGTTCCGTTAAGCTTAGTCATCAACATGACGACGGGGAGAGCGTGGGAAGACAAGCTGCGACAATACAACAGTTGCTATGCATGTACGGCTCTTGCATGCTTATTATGTATGTTATTCTGCACTCAAAGGGGAGGTCAAAACCACTAGAACTTTCAATTTCAACTCTCACACAACTTTCATCTCCCCTTTCATCAGAAAACAAGAATTACGGA
>Ga0247779_1000136_pt1 | contig 59232 bp, 53 predicted proteins | sample UWRJL221509R5_FD_179925 | JGI IMG/M metagenome (GOLD analysis project Ga0247779, IMG submission 179925) | Plant litter microbial communities from Arlington Agricultural Research Station in Wisconsin, United States - UWRJ-L221-509R-5 | ecosystem: Environmental > Terrestrial > Plant litter >... | reverse complement strand
GACGGCGATCTCGCCCGCTTCGCCCTCGACACCGCGGGCCGGATCGGCATCCGGCCACCAACGCTTCGCAGCAGCGCCCGCTGGACCAGCCCCCTACTCGCCCCCGGCCGCAACATCTGCCTGCCCCAGTGGCTGAACGCGCTGAGCCTGCCGCAACGCGAGGCAGTGCTGGCTCATGAACTGGCCCACCTGCTGCGCCGCGATCCAGCCTGGCGCCTGGCCGGCCAGGCGCTCGCCAGCATCGCCTGGCTGCAGCCGCTGAACCATCTGGCACTGCGCCGGCTCGACACGCTCGCCGAACTCGCCTGCGACGATTGGGCCGCCAGCCTCAGCGGCGATGGCCGGGCACTCGCCGAGAGCCTGTACTTCTGCGCCCAGCAACACCAGCGCGCCGTCCCGACTCTCGCCACCGCCATGAGCGGCCGCCAATCACCGCTGCTGCAAAGAATGCGCAGCCTGCTGGAAAAGGACCCGACCGCGATGACACCCGACAGCCCAATCCGTACGCGCTCCACCCGCTGGCTCATCGCCGCCGGCGTTCTGCTGGCTGCGCTCATCCTTCCCGCCATCGTCGTGCGAAATGTGCAGGCCGAAGGCGCCACGGTGTTTTCCAAGCTCGGCCACCATCTCACCTCGCTCGGCAGCAACTCGGTCACGCGCATCGAGACCGACGAAGCCGGCGGGCGCCTGAAGATCCGGCTCGACGGCACGGCACAGTTCACCGCGGCCGGCGACGATCTACTGAGCCTCGATGGCAGCCTGGACATCGAGGACGAGCGCGGTGGCACGACCCGGCATCTGGCGATCCGCTCCGGCGGCAAGGGTGCCCTGCAGCGAGTCTTCCAGCGAGACGGCAAGACCTTGTCGACCCTGGATGCCGACGACCTCCGCTGGCAGGCCGAAGTGATCGCCGCGCTGATCGATGCAATGGACACGCCCGAACAGCGTGTGGCGCGCCTGATCCAGCGCGGTGGCGTCGATGCGGTGATGCGCTACATCGAGAGCCCGGCGCGCGGCGACTACCCGCGCAGCAGCACGCTGGAGGCGCTGCTGAAACGCGGCCCGCTGCAGCCCGCGGTACTGGACCGTGTATTGACGGCGACTGCCACGCTCGGCGGTGATTTCGGGCGCCGCAGCGCCCTGCAGGCACTGGCTGGCAGCCAGACGTTGAGCGAGGCGCAGCAACTGGCCTACCTGCAGGCGGCCGGGGCCATCGACAGCGCGTTTGACCGCCGCGAGGCCTTGCTCGCCTTGTCGCCCAAGTTCGAAGGCAGCAGCGCCGTCCTGCAAGCCTGGGTGGCCGCCGTGCGCACGATCCACTCCGACTTCGACGCGCGTACCGCGCTGGAAGGCCTGCTGGAGAAGACCAAGCTGACGCCGGCCCACCTCGACGCTGCATTGCAGGCTGCCGACAGCATCGGCAGCGACTTCGATCACCGCTCCGCCCTTCAGGCCATCGCGCCGCGGCTCGATGCCGGACATCCTGCCCAATACCGGGCCTATGCCGAATCGGCGGCCCGGGTCGGCGGCGCGTTCGACCGTCGCGAAGCGCTGGTCACCCTGCTGGACCAGAAGGGCCTGGACGAGGACGCCTACCTTGCGGTGCTGAAGGCCGTCGAGGGGATCGGCAGCAGCTTCGATCTCGCCGAGGTGCTGCAAGCCACCGCCGAGCACATGCCCGCCGACGCCGCCCTGATTGCGCGCTATCGCCAGCTCTCACGCGGCCTGAACGATGTCGATCGCGGCCGCGCCGAGCGGGCGCTGGACCGGCTGGCGCCGGCCGCCTGAGGTGACTCAGCCCGCCCGCTTCGCCAATAGCGCACGCGCCACGCGCGCCACCGGCGGCCGGCTCAGCGCCTGCGAAATGTAGGCGCTGGCGTCGACCAGCCGGTCGATGTCAATGCCGGTCTCGATGCCCAGCCCGTTCAACATGAACAGCACGTCCTCGGTCGCGACGTTGCCCGTCGCGCCCTTCGCGTAAGGGCAGCCACCAAGGCCGCTGACGCTCGCGTCGAAGGTGTGGATGCCTATTTCCAGGCAGGCGTAGATATTGGTCAGCGCCTGGCCGTAGGTGTCGTGGAAATGACCGCTCACCTCGACCAGCGGATAGTGCTTCAGCGCCCGCTCCATCACCGCCTGCACCCGCTTCGGCGTGCCGACGCCGATGGTGTCGGCAATGCCCATGTGGTCGACGCCGATGCCCTTCATCAGCAACACGACACGCTCGACCTCGTCCGGCGTCACCTCGCCCTGGTAGGGGCAGCCCAGCGAGCAGGACAGCGCACCGCGCACCTTGATGCTGGCCTCGTGCGCGGCCGCCACCACCGGCGCGAAGCGCTCGATGCTCTCGGCGATCGAGCAGTTGATGTTCTTCTGCGAGAAGGCTTCACTGGCAGCGGCGAAGACCACGATCTCGTCCGGCTTCGTCGGCAGTGCAGCCTCCAGGCCCTTCATGTTCGGCGTGAGCACCGAATAGCGCACGCCGGGCTTGCGCTCGATCGCCGCCATCACCGCCGTGTTGTCCGCCATCTGCGGCACCCACTTCGGGCTGACGAAGCTCGTGACCTCGATCTCCTTCAGGCCAGCCGCCTGCAGCATCGCAACCAGCGTGGCCTTGTGCTCTGTCGAGACCGGCTGCTTCTCGTTCTGCAGGCCGTCGCGCGGGCCGACGTCGACGAGGGTGACGTGGGTAGGAAGGCGTGCCATGTCAGGCCTCCATGCGCAGCAGTTCGGCCCCGTCGCCGACTTGGTCGCCAACGGCGAATAGCAGCTCCGCCACCACGCCGTCGCGCGGCGCGCTGATCGTGTGCTCCATCTTCATCGCCTCCATCACGGCGAGCGGCTGGCCCTTGGCGACCTTCTCGCCGGGCTGGGCGAGGAAGGAGACCATCTTGCCGGGCATCGGGGCGGTCAGGCGACCGGCTTCGCCGGCGCCTTCGCCAGCATGGGCAATCGGGTCGATCTCGGTCAGCACGGCGGAGCCCTGCGGCGCGAACACGGCCATCTTCTCGCCCTGCGCGTAGACCTGGACGACGACGCGTTGCTGGTCGAGGCCGCTACCCAGCAGCAACTCATGGCTCTCGGTACCGGTGGAGTTCACTGCGAACTCGATGGCCTCGCCGGCCACCGTCAGCTGCATGCCGCCCTGGTGGCGGCGCGACAGCAGCACGGCGTGGCGTTCCTCGCCGAGCGCCAGGTCGAAGCGGCGCGAGGCCGCGCCGAACAGGCGCCAGCCGTCGCGCTTGCTCCAGGGGTCATCGGTCTGCTGCAGCGCCTCGACGGCCAGCGTGTGGGCAACAACGGCCGCCGCGCTGATCTGCAGCGGCAGGCCCGTCGCGCCGAACAGCGCTTCGCGCTCGCGCTCGATCAGGCCGGTGTCCAGGTCCGCCTCGCTGAAGGACTTCGTCGCGGCGCAGCGGCGCAGGAAGGCGACGTTGGTCTGCAGGCCGACGATGTGGGTGTCGCGCAGCGCCGCATCCAGCCGCGCCAGCGCCTGCGCGCGGTCCTCGCCCCAGACGATCAGCTTGGCGACCATCGAGTCGTAGTACGGCGAGATCGCATCGCCCTCGCCGACGCCGGCATCCAGCCGCACGTCGCCGCGCTGGAAGCTGACGTGCTGCGGCCAGCGCGCCACGTGAAGCTCGCCGGTGGCGGGCAGGAAGCCCGCTTCGGGATTCTCGGCGCAGATGCGGGCTTCGATCGCGTGGCCGCGCATCGTCAATTCGGACTGCTTCAGCGGCAGCGGCTGGCCGGCGGCCACGCGCAGTTGCCACTCGACCAGGTCCTGGCCGGTGATCGCCTCGGTCACCGGATGCTCGACCTGCAGCCGCGTATTCATCTCCATGAAGTAGAAGCGGCCGTCCTGCTCGGCGATGAACTCGACGGTGCCGGCGCCGACGTAGCCCACCGCCTTGGCCGCGGCCACTGCCGCATTGCCCATTTCGGCGCGGCGCTCGGCCGGCATGCCCGGCGCGGGCGCTTCCTCCAGCACCTTCTGGTGCCGGCGCTGGACCGAGCAGTCGCGCTCGAACAGGTAGACGCAATCGCCCTGCGTGTCGCCGAAGACCTGGATCTCGATGTGCCGCGGCTTCTGCACGTAGCGCTCGATCAGCACGGCATCGTCGCCGAAGCTGTTGATCGCCTCGCGCTTGCAGGAGGCCAGCGCGGCATCGAACTCGCCCTCGCTCATCACCGCGCGCATGCCCTTGCCGCCGCCGCCGGCGCTGGCCTTGATCAGTACGGGGTAGCCGATGCGCCCCGCTTCGCGCTTGAGCAGCGCCGGGTCCTGGTCCGCACCGTGGTAGCCCGGCACCAGCGGCACGCCTGCCTTCTCCATCAGGCGCTTGGACTCGGCCTTCAGGCCCATGTCCTTGATCGCCGACGGCGGCGGGCCGATGAACACCAGCCCCGCGTCCGCGCAGGCCTGTGCGAATTCCTCGTTCTCGCTGAGGAAGCCATAGCCGGGATGCACCGCCTCCGCGCCGGTCGACTTCGCGGCATCGAGGATGCGTTGCCACTGCAGGTAGGAGTCGCGCGGCGCCGGGCCACCGATCAGCACCGCCTCATCACAGGCCTGCACGTGCCTGGCCTTCGCATCCGCCTCCGAATAGACGGCAACCGTCTTGATGCCCATGCGGCGGGCTGTGGCCGCAACGCGGCAGGCGATCTCGCCGCGGTTGGCGATCAGGATCTTCTTGAACATCGCTATGTCTCCTCTGTTCCCGCTGTCGGGGTTCGCGTCGCTCACCGCCGACCTACGGACTCATTCAATGGCGATGGCTGCAGCCATCCTCGCCGGCATCGCCGGCCAACTCAGCCTCGGTCGAGCAACGCATGCCCAGCCGCTCCAGCAGCGCGCGGTCCTTGGCGGCCTGCGGGTTGCTGGTGGTGAGCAGCTTGTCGCCGTAGAACATCGAGTTCGCGCCGGCCATGAAGCACAGGGCCTGCATCGTCTCGGGCATCTCCTCGCGGCCGGCGGACAGGCGCACCATCGCGCGCGGCATGCAGATGCGGGCCACGGCGATCGTGCGGATGAACTCGAACGGGTCCAGCTCCTTGGTGCCGGCCAGCGGCGTGCCTTCGACCTGCACCAGGTTGTTGATGGGCACCGACTCCGGGTACGGGTCGAGGTTGGCCAGTTGCACGATCAGGCCTGCGCGCTGGCGGCGCGTCTCGCCCATGCCGACGATGCCGCCGGAGCAGACCTTCAGGCCCTGCGCGCGCACGCGCTCCAGCGTGTCCAGGCGGTCCTGGTAGGTGCGAGTTGTGATGATCTGGCCGTAGAACTCGGGCGCGGTGTCGAGGTTGTGGTTGTAGTAGTCCAGGCCCGCGTCCTTCAACTGCTCGGCCTGGCCTTCGCCCAGCATGCCGGCGGTCAGGCAGGTCTCCAGGCCCAGCGCCTTGACGCCGGAAATCATCTCGCCGATCTGCTCCAGGTGGCGCTCCTTCGGGCTGCGCCAGGCAGCACCCATGCAGAAGCGCGTGGCACCGTTGGCCTTGGCGGCGCGGGCGGCTTCCATCACTTCATCCAGCGGCAGCAGCTTCTCGGCCTTCAGGCCGGTGTCGAAGTGGGCCGACTGCGGGCAGTACTTGCAGTCTTCCTCGCAGCCGCCGGTCTTGATGGACAGCAGCGTGGAGAGCTGCACCGCGTTCGCGTCGAAGTGCTCGCGGTGCACGGTCTGCGCGCGGAACAGCAGGTCGTTGAAGGGCAGCTCGAACAGCGCGGCCACCTCGTCGACGGTCAGCGGCTTGGCCTGGCGGCGGTCGGCGTCGGTGGTGGGATGCAGGGTCTGGATCTGGTTGATCGGGGGGGTCGAGATGGTCATGGTGTCAGAGCGCCTCCAGCGCCAGCGAGGAATTCAGGTGAGCGGCGACGGCCGCCGCGGATGGGTCGGGCAGGCGGGGCACGTGGCCCCAGCAGGGGACCGCGAGGCCGGCTTGCAATGCTTGGAGATTGTCGGTGACGTGCGGCATCGCGGCGTCCACGGTGTTCGCCACCCAGCCGGCCAGGCGCAGGCCGCGGGCGCGCACAGCCTCGGCCGTCAGCAACGCATGGTTGATGCAGCCCAGGCGCAGGCCGACGACGAGGACGACCGGCAGTTGCAGGTCGGCAGCGAGATCGGCCGTATCCCAGCCGTCGATCAGGGGAACGCGGAAGCCGCCGACACCTTCGACGACCGCCAACTCCGCCTTGGCGGCCGTGCGACGGATGGCGGCCAGAAGCCCATCGCGCTCGATCGCCACGCCATCGAGCCGGGCCGCGACGTGCGGCGCGCAAGGCGTACGCAGCAGCAGGGGGCAGATCTCGTCGCGCTTCAGGCCCTGCGACTGCGCGGCGAACAGCCGCTCGACGTCGTCGTTATGGCCATCGGCATCGCAGCCCGCAGCCAGCGACTTGACCGGCGCCACGCGCAGGCCGCGCTGCGACAGCGCGTGGGTCAGGCCGGCCGTGATCGTGGTCTTGCCGATCTCGGTATCGGTGCCGGTGATGAAGAAGCCCTTCATGCCGCAGACATCTCCGCGGCCACGGTCGACAGGGCCCGCACCAGCCGCTCGATGTCGCCCATCGTGTGCGTGGCGCACAGCGTGATGCGCAGCCGGGCTTCGCCCATCGGCACCGTCGGCGGGCGGATGCCTGGCACGCGCAGGCCTTCGCGCTCCAGGCGCGCGGCGAGCTTCATCACGGCAGCGTTGTCGCCAATGATCAGCGGCTGGATGGGCGTGTCGGACGCGGCCAGCTTCCAGCCCAGGCGTGGATACCTGGCAAGCAGCGCATTGACGCTGCGGCGCAGTTCGAACTGCAGCAGCACCAGCGCATTGCGGCGCTGCTGGCCCTGCTCGGACTCGATCAGGTCCAGCGCGGTGATCAGCGCGTGGGCGATGGCCGGCGGAGAGGCCGTCGTGAAGATGTAGGGGCGCGCCGCCTGCAGCAGGTACTCGGTCACCGTCTCGTGCGCGACGACGAAAGCGCCCGACAGGCCGGCCGCCTTGCCCAGCGTGCCGACCAGCACGATGCGCTCGCTCTTCAGGTCGAAATGCTCCAGCGAGCCGCGGCCCCTGGCGCCGAGCACACCGAAGCCGTGCGCGTCGTCCACGATCATCCAGGCGTCGAACTCCTCGGCCAGCTTCAGGATCTGCGGCAGCGGCGCAAGGTCGCCATCCATGCTGAAGACCGCGTCGGTGACGATCAGCTTGACCTTGGCGCGGCTCGCGGCCAGCGCAGCACGCAGCGCCTCCAGGTCGGCATGCGGATAGCGCGTGACGTGGGCGCGGGCCAGGCGCGCGCCGTCGATCAGCGAGGCGTGGTTCAGCGAGGCCGAGAAGATCTCCGCCTCTGCATCGCCCAGCGCGGTGACGACGGCCAGGTTCGCCATGTAGCCGGTGCAGAAGCCCAGCGCTCGGGCGTTAGGAATATGCGGCGCGTACCAGTCGGCCAGCGTCTCCTCCAGCCGCTGGTGCGCGACCGAGTGGCCGCTGATCAGGTGCGAGGCGCCCGAGCCGCCGCCATACGCGCGCGCTCCCTCGGCCAGCGCATCGGAGAGGCGCGGATGGGCCGCCAGGCCCAGGTAGTCGTTCGAGCAGAACATCAGCAGCTCGCGCGCGACGCCGTCGGCGCCGCGCACGGTCTGGCGCGGCGCGGTGACGGTCTCGGCCGGGCGCAGGAAGCGCGTCAGGTCCTGCGCGGCGATCGCATCGAGCTTCGTTTGGAGGTGGTCAAGCAAGGACATCGTTCAGGGTCTTCATGACCGCATGGGAGAGAAAGGCCGCCGTGGCCGCATCGATCAGGTAGGGCGGCATCAAGTAGACGGTGGAACCCGAATTTGAAGATATAGGCCGGATCAGCACTTCGCGCTCGCGCGCGGCAAGATGGAATCGTTCGGAGAATCGTTCGCCGGGGTTCTTGACATCGAAGGCCAGGATCATGCCGCGCTGGCGCAGATGGGCGACGCGCGGGTCCTCGGCCAGCGGCGCGAAGGCCTGAGCCAGCAGGGCAGATTGTCCCCGGTTGCCCGCCAGCACGTCTTCGCGCTCGAATTTTTCGAGCACCGCGACGGCCGCCGCACAGGCCAGCGCATTGCCGGTGTACGAGTGCGAATGCAGGAAGCCGCGGGTGACGTCCTCGCTCCAGAAGTACTGGTAGATCTCGTCGGTCGTCAGCACCAGCGAGAGCGGCATCGTGCCGCCGCTGATGCCCTTGGACAAGGTGACGAAATCGGGCCAGCCGGCCTCGGCTTGTTCGAAGGCAAAAAAGGTCCCGGTGCGCCCGCAGCCGACGGCGATCTCATCGCAGATCAGGTGGACATCGAACTCGCGCGTCAGCCCCCGCAGCGCCTTCAGGTACGAGGGCGAGTGCATCACCATGCCGGCCGCGCCCTGCACCAGCGGCTCGATGATCACGGCGGCGATCTGCGCGTGGCGCCGCTCCAGCAGCGTGCGCATCGCGGCCAGCGCCTGCGCCTCGTTGCCCAGCCGGTCGTCGGGCGATTCGACGATGTGGGCCCGCATCAGCAGCGGGTCGTAGGCATCGCGGAAGATCTGCACGTCGGTGACCGCCAGCGCGCCGATGGTCTCGCCGTGGTAGCCGTTCTTCAGGCAGACGAACTCGCGCTTGGCCTCGAAGCCGCGGTTGCGCCACGAGTGGAAGCTCTGCTTCAACGCGATCTCGACCGCGCTGGCGCCATCGCTGGCGAAGAACACATGGCCCAACGCGCCTCCGGTCAGCGCACGGAGCTTCTCGGCCAGCAGCACCGCCGGCTCGTGCGTGCAGCCAGCGAGCATCACGTGCGGCAGGGTGTCCAGCTGCCGCTTGATGGCCCCGGTGATGCCGGCGTCCGAATGGCCGAACAGATTGACCCACCAGGAGCTGTTGGCGTCGAAGTAGCGGCGTCCGTCGGTGTCATGCAGCCAGGGGCCTTCGCCGCGAGCAATCGCCAACGGCGGCGTCGCTTCGGCGCGAGCCATCTGGGTGCAGGGATGCCAGACCGCGTCGAGGCTGCGGCGGGAGAGTGGATTCATACAGCAGGAGCAGCGCCGCGCAGCTTGCCGAACAGGCCGCGCAGCAACTTGAAGGTAAGACGGATCAGCAGCCCGGCGACCAGCACCATCAGCGCCAGCAGCAGTGCGAAAGCGAACGGATGGTTCCAGGCCAGCCACAGGAATGCGGGCACGAACAAGTCACCGGTCAGTGACAAGGCGATGTTCGAGAAAGGCTCGGGCGAGGTGTTGACGGCCGCCCGCGTGCCCGCCTTGGCCGCATGAGCGGTGGCGGCCAGCGTGCCGCCCAGCAGCGCGGCGATCACCGACCAGGCGGCGCTGTCCACGCCGTGCCCGTTCAGCACGCCGAAGGCCAGCGCGGCACCTGCGGGGATGCGGATCACCGTGTGGATCGCATCCCACAGCGAATCGACGGCCGGAATCTTGTCGGCCAGGAACTCGATGAAGGCCAGCACCGCGGCCGCCGCCAGAACGCCGCCGTGCGTCAGCACCTGCAGGCCTTCGGGCAGCGGCAGCCAGCCCAGGCGGCCGGCCAGGCCGACGATCAGCACCGTGGCGTACAGCCGCATGCCGCTGGCCCAGCCGAGCGCGGCGGCCAGCGCCAGCAGGTGCGGCAGGCCGATCTCGTTCAGTTCCACGGCACCGAGCTCTTGTTCAGGAAGCTCTGCACACCGGCACGGCCTTCGTCGCTGGCGCGGATGTCGGCAATGCGGCGGGCGGTGTCGTCGCGCAGCGCCGGCGTGATCGGCTGGTGGGCCACATCCTGCACCAGCCTCTTGCAGGCGCGCACGGCGGCCGGGCCGTTGGCGGCGATCGCACCGGTCAGCACGTCGACCTTGGCATCCAGCGACTCGACCGAATCGGCCAGTTCGTGGACCAGGCCCAGACGGTGCGCCTCGGCGGCCGAGAAGCGTTCGGCCGTCACGAAGTAGCGACGCGAGGCCTGCTCGCCCAGCGCGCGGACGACGTAGGGGCTGATGGTGGCCGGCAGCAGGCCCAGCTTCGCTTCGCTGAGGCAGAAGCCCGCCGACTCCGCCGCCACGACGATGTCGCACACCGACACCAGGCCCACACCGCCCGCGTACACATCGCCCTGCACCCGCGCGATCACCGGCACCGGGCAGCTGTAGATCGCCCACAGCATCTCGGCGAGCTTGCCGGCGTCCGCATGGTTCTCATCCCACGAGTAGCCGGCCATGGACTTCATCCAGTTCAGGTCGGCACCGGCACAAAAGGCCTTGCCCTCGGCGGCGAGCACGATGGCGCGCACGCCCGGGTCCTGCCCGAGTTCCTCGAAAGCGGAGGCCAGCTCGCAGATCAGCGTCTCGTTGAACGCATTGCGAACCTCGGGGCGATTCAGGGTGACGCGGGCGACGTGACCATCGCGGGCGACTTGAAGGTGTTGGTGTCGGGACATCAGGCTTCCTTGTCGCTGATCAGTGCGTGGAGGCTGGCCGCCGCCGCAGGCCGAGGTGCTGCTCGCGGGGAGGGAGATCGGGGTTGCGCTGCGGCAGCATGGTCGCCAGCGGCAGGTCGTGGGCGCTTTCGGAGCGTCCACGCATTTTAGATTCGGCGCTCCAGGTTCGAGAGATCGATGCCGGCAGCAAGCCAGCACCTTGAAAAGAGGGACGCCGGGGAACAAACATCCCGACAAATCCCCCTAGAACCGTCAAGCACCTCGCGGAGGTGCAGCACCTATCCTGCGACCCTCGTCTTTGAGTCGCCACAGAGTTGCAGTCACCATGAAGTTCCACGCCCTCTTCACCGCCGCCGCCCTTGCCGCCTGCCTCAGCGCTCCCGCACATGCCACAGACGTCACCGGCACGGTAACTCCCACGGATTCGTTCGAGGGCTTCATGGGTGTCTTGACCGATATCAAGACATCCCCGGAACCGAACTTGCTGCCGACCAGCGCTTTCGCCTTCTGCATTGAGCACGACGCTGCGTGGCCGCAAACCTGGTATTCGACGCAAACATACACGCTGGGGTACTCGTTCGCACCCTACCTCAGCAACCCGGGGGCCGTCGACAAGGCCACGGCGATGCTGAACTACGTGATCGACAACTACTACGAGCCGCTGATGCAGGGGAACTACGGTTCGCAAGCCGGCCATGGTTTGAACCTGGCCATCTGGCAGATCACCACCTTCGACGGCACGCGCAACAGCATGCAGGTCGAAGCGACCGACCCGGACTTCGACCCTTATGGCAACTCGCTCTATGTGACGATCATGAGCGATGTGTACGACCATTTCGACAGCATCGCCCCCAGCTACCGGTCGAGCAGCTACAACTTCGCCTTCCTGCAGCAACACGACTCGGCCTTGCAGTCCGTCGGCGTCATCACCCCCATCACGAGCCCGGTTCCGGAGTCCTCGCCCCTGGCCATGGCACTGGCAGGCGGATTGGTGGTCGTACTGCGCGCCAAGCGCGGGATGCGAAACGCCTGAGCGACCTGGGCAACGACGGGCAGCGCGGCTCGAGGCGGGGCTCATCCCAGAGCCTTCAACATCAGCACGCTGCGATAGGTCTTGCCGCGCCACTGCACCTCGCCGACCTGGTCGTAGCCGCGGCGCGCATAGCGTTCCTGCAGCGCCTGCGCCGGCTGTGCGGTGTCCAGCGCCACGTGGCTGTATCCCTGCTTGCGCGCCCAGTCCTCGGCGCGATCCATCAGGCGCTCGGCCAGCCCCTGCCCGCGCTGCTCGGGATGAACGGCCAGTTGCGCCAGCAAGGCGTGGCCGGCCTGGGTGAAGCAATCGGGCACCGGATCGCCCAGATAGGCGCCATCCGCGGGCTTCGGCGGCGCGATCGTCACCGTCCCGACCATGCGGCCCTGGCGCTCGGCCACGAAGGCCTGGCCGGCCGCGACACGCTGGCCGGTGACCTCGACACTCTGGTCCACCGCCGTGAAGTTCCAGCCCTGCGCCGCCAGCGAGGCGTAGGCCGCGTGCAGCAGCGCGGTCAGCTCGACCAGCGAGTCGCCTTCCTGCAGGGGACGGATCAGAATGCCCATGGCCTCACATCCGGAACACGCCGAACTTCGTCTCCGGAATCTCCGCGTTCAGCGCCGCACTGAGGCCCAGCGCCAGTACGCGGCGGGTATCGGCCGGGTCGATCACGCCGTCGTCCCACAGCCGGGCGGAGGCGTAGTACGGATGGCCCTGGTCTTCGTACTGCTGCAGGATCGGCGCCTTGAAGGCCGCTTCTTCCGCCGCCGACCACTGGCCGCCCTTGGACTCGATGCCGTCGCGCTTGACGGTGGCCAGCACGCTGGCTGCCTGCTCGCCGCCCATCACGCTGATGCGCGCGTTGGGCCACATCCAGAGGAAGCGCGGCGAGTAGGCGCGGCCACACATGCCGTAGTTCCCGGCGCCGAAGCTGCCACCGATGATGACGGTGAACTTCGGCACCTGGGCGCAGGCCACCGCCGTCACCATCTTGGCGCCGGCGCGGGCGATGCCCTCGTTCTCGTACTTGCGGCCGACCATGAAGCCGGTGATGTTCTGCAGGAACACCAGCGGGATCTTGCGCTGGCAGCACAGCTCGATGAAGTGCGCGCCCTTGTTCGCGCTTTCGGCGAACAGGATGCCGTTGTTGGCGACGATGCCCACCGGCATGCCCTCGATGTGGGCGAAGCCGCAGACCAGGGTGTTGCCGTAGCGGGCCTTGAACTCATCGAACTCGGAGCCGTCGACCAGGCGCGCGATCACCTCGCGCACGTCGAAGGGCTTGCGGGTGTCGGTCGGGATCACGCCGTGCAGCTCGGCCGCATCGAACAGCGGCGCACGCGAAGGCTGCGTCAGCAGCTCGCCCTGCTTCTTCCAGTTCAGCCGGCCGATCGACTGGCGGGCGATGGCCAGCGCATGGGTGTCGTCATTGGCCAGGTGGTCGGCCACGCCGGAAAGGCGCGTGTGCACGTCGCCGCCGCCCAGGTCTTCGGCCGTCACCACCTCGCCGGTGGCCGCCTTCACCAGCGGCGGGCCGCCCAGGAAGATCGTGCCCTGGTTCTTGACGATGATGGTCTCGTCGCTCATCGCCGGCACGTAGGCGCCGCCGGCCGTGCAGGAGCCCATCACCACGGCGATCTGCGGCACGCCCTGGGCGCTGAGGTTGGCCTGGTTGTAGAAGATGCGGCCGAAGTGGTCGCGGTCGGGGAAGACCTCGTCCTGGTTCGGCAGGTTGGCGCCGCCGGAGTCCACCAGGTAGATGCAGGGCAGCCGGTTCTGCTGCGCGATCTCCTGCGCGCGCAGGTGCTTCTTGACGGTGATCGGGTAGTAGGTACCGCCCTTCACCGTGGCGTCGTTGCAGACGACCATGCAGTCCACGCCGCCGACGCGGCCGATGCCGGCGATCACGCCGCCGCCCGGCGCGGCGTTGTCGTACATATCGAGGCCCGCCAGCGGCGCCAGTTCCAGGAAGGGCGTGCCCGGATCCAGCAGCATCTCCACCCGGTCGCGCGGCAGCAGCTTCCCTCGGGCCGTGTGCTTGGCGCGGGCCGCCTCGCCGCCGCCCTGGGCAATCTTCTCGAGCTTGGCGTTCAGGTCGTCCAGCAGGCCGCGCATCGCCTCGGCATTCGCCTTGAAGTCGGCCGAGCGGGCGTTGAGCTTGGTGGTCAGGACGGCCATCTGTGTCTCCGGTGAGGGTCTTCGTGAGTGAGGCTCAAATATTTCTCAGAGCGGCGCGAATCATATTCGATGAATTCTGGAAAAAGATAGTCTTGAGCTTCACTCAATTCCGAAGCAGAATGCGGCCCGTGACACGCACTGCCACCGCACCCGTCTCTGCCGTCCCCCAGCGCCGCGCGCCCGCCAGCGCCAAGGCCGAGCAGCGCGTGCGCGACATCCTGCGCGTGGGCCGCGAGGTCTTCGCCGAGCACGGCTACGAGCGCGCCACGACGACCGAGATCGCCCAGCGCCTCTCGATCTCGGAGGCGACGATATTCACCTACTTCCGCGGCAAGCGGGAGCTGTGCATGCGCGTCATCGGCGACTGGTACGACGAGACCATCGGCGCGATCGAGGCTGGCATGCCGCTGGACGCCTCGGCGCGAGAGCAGCTCGAATACTTCGTCCGCACCCACCTGAGCGTGTTCCTGGTGCAGGGCACCGGCATCTGCGCGCTGGTGCTCAGCGAGGGCCGCGCGCGCAGCGGCTCCGGCCCCGATCTCGGCGACACGCTGATCGAGCTGCAGCGCCGCTACACCGCACCGCTGATGGACCTGCTCGCCCGCGGCCAGGCCAGCGGCGAGATCCGGCGCGACGTTCCGCTGCGCCTGCTTCGCTCGCTGGTGCTCGGGCCGATGGAGCACATGCTGTGGGAGCTGGTCGGCAGCGCCCAGCGCAGCATCGACATCGAGACCAGTGCCGGCGCGCTGGTCGCGCTGCTGTGGCCGGCGGTGCAGGCGCCGGACCAGGAGCTGCTGGCGCTGCGCCAGCTGCGCGGCGAGCTGCAGGCCGCCCTCAGCCGCGCCTGACCAATCGCCCGGACAGCCGCTTCAGCAGGGCCAGCAGCGCCGCCAGCACCACGCCGCTGAGCGTCAGCGCGGCCAGGTGCTCGCGCACGAAGGGCACGTTGCCGAAGAAGTAGCCCGCCGTCACCAGCCCCGCCGACCACAACGCCGCGCCGGCCAGCGTCGCCAGCGCGAAGCGATGCCGGTCCATGCCGGCGATTCCGGCCGCCAGCGGCGCGAAGGTGCGCAGCACTGCCACATAGGGCGTCACCAGCAGGCCCCAGCCGCCCCAACCCTCGAAGAAGCGCTGCGCCCTTGCCAGTGCGGGGCCATTCAGCCAACGGTAGTTGCGCCGCACCGCCTGCCGGCCGAGCACTGCGCCGCAGCCGTAGGCGATCGCGCTGCCCAGCACCGCCGCAGCGAAGAACAGTGGCGCCAGCAGCCACGGATCCAACGCACCCTGCGCAGCGAGGGCGCCGCAGAGGAATAGCAGCGGATCGCCAGGCAGGAAGAACAACGGTGCGACGCCGATCTCCGCCGCCACCAGGACGAACAGCAGCAGGTACACGGCCGGGCCATAACTGCTCATCCACACTGACAGGAGCTGGGCAAGATTCATCGGCTTCGCTGCTGTAGAACTGCATCAAATTCGCTCAGGGTCCACCCGAAGCTTAACCAAGGGACGTTCCGCTAACATCGATCAACACCTGTCTTCGAGGCAGGCCAGGGGAAAGCATGGCGGCTGCTTGCAACACCCGGCAGCGCCGCCGGGTCTCGGCGACGATTGCGCTGGTATTGGGGATGCTGAGCCCGCTCGCGCCGCCCGTCCTTGCCAAGCCCTCCACCGTCGCTGAACCCGCCTGGAGCTACCGCGTCCAGCCGGGCGACAACCTGTTCGATCTTGCCGCAGCCTACCTGAAGGAGCGCACGAGCTGGCGCGAGTTGCAGAGGCTCAACCGCGTCGCCGACCCGCTGCGGCTGCCGCCGGGCAGCACGCTGAAAATGCCGGTGAGGCTGCTGCGGCGCGAGGCCAGCGTCGCGCAGGCGGTGTTCGTGCAGGGCGAGGTCAGTCTGCGGCGAGCGGGCGGCAGCGGCCCCTCCGCGCTGCGCACCGGCGACGAGCTGCGCTCCGGCGACGTGCTGGTGACCGGCGAGCAGGCCACGCTGACCCTGCGCTTCGTCGACGGCTCGCGCCTGCTGGTGGCGCCGCACAGCGAGGTGACTGTGGAAGAACTGCTGGTCTACGGCCGCAGCGCCGTGCCCGCGATGCGGCTGCAGCTGCAGAAGGGCAGCGCGGACAGCAAGGTGCAGCCCTCGCACGAGCGCCCGGCCGACTACCAGCTGAAGACGCCGAGCCTGCTGCTGGGCGTACGCGGCACCGAGTTCCGCGTCCAGGTCAGCGAGGACGGTCGCAGCGCCCGCGCCGAGGTGCTGGAGGGCACGGTCGCCGGCACGCCCACCGGCGCGGCGGCCCCCACGCCGATGCCGGCCGGCTACGGCCTCGCCGCCACGCTGGGCCAGGCGCCATCGCCGCTGACCAAGCTGCTGCCCGCCCCCGCGCTGGCCGGTGTGCCGCAGAAGCTCGAACGCATCCCGCTGACGATCGTCTGGCCGGCGCTGGATGGTGCCGTCGCCTACCGCGCCCAGGTCTTCGACGGCGCGGGCAACCTGCTGCTCGATGGCCGCTTCGAGTCGCCGCGCGCGCAATGGGCCGACCTTCCCGATGGAAGCTACAAGCTGCGCCTGCGCGGCATCGACGCACTGGGCCTCGAAGGCCTGGCCGCCGAGCAGGCCGTGCAGCTCAAGGCCCGGCCCGAGCCGCCGTTCGCGCGCTCGCCCGAGCCCGATGCGCGGGTCTATGGTGACAGCGCCCCACTGGCCTGGACGCGCCCGGTCAATGCGCAATCGTTCCGCCTGCAAGTCGGCACCGATGCTGACTTCCAGGCCCCGCCGGCGCTGGACCGCAGCGGCCTGACCAGCACCGAGCTGAGCGCCGCGCTGCCACCCGGCCACTATTTTTGGCGCGTGGCCAGCACCGCCGCCGGACCGGACGGCGGCCCCTGGGGCGACCCGCACCCCTTCGAGCTGCGCCCGGTCCCGCCGACGCCGCCGCTGCAGCGACCGGCAATCGACGGCGACCAACTGCGCTTCGCCTGGGCCGCCGCGCCGGGTGCCGCCCGCTACGAACTGCAGTGGGCGGCCGACGCCGAGTTCAAGAGCCTGCTCGCCGAGCCCAGCACCGAGCAGCCCGCGCTGGCGCTGCCGCGCCCGGGTCCCGGCGTCTACTACCTGCGCGTGCGCAGCGTCGACGAGCTCGGCTACGCCGGCCCCTACGGCACGGCGCAGCAGGTCGAGCTGCCGCGCCCGCTCTGGCCCTGGCTGCTGCCCTTGCTGCTGGTGCCGTTCGCGTTCTAGGCCGGCCCGATGAAGCTGCTGTGGCGCCTGGCCAGCCTGCCCCTGCTGGCGCTGCCGCTGGCACTGCTGCTGAGCCTGACGCCCAGCTACGAGCGCGCCTCGCTGCTGCTCGACGACGCGCTGCTGAGCCTGGCCGCGCGGCCGGTCCACTACGACGAGGTGCTGGCCGCCGACATCGACGACGCCTCGCTGCGCAACCTGCAGCCGCAGCTGGGCGACTGGCCCTACCGCCGCGACGTCTACAGCCTGCTGCTGAACTACCTGCGTGATGCCGGCGCCCGCGTCGTCGTGTTCGACATCGTGTTCTCCGGCCCGCGCGACGGCGACACCGCCCTGGCCGCCGCACTGAACGAACGCAGCGACGTCGTGCTCGCCGCCGCCGGCCTGCCGCAGCCGATCGAGGCCGACAGCGAGGCGCGCGCACTGCTGCAGCGCCTGTCCCGTCCGGCGGCGGCCCGCATGCCGGTCACCGCCTGGTCCGACATCACGCTGCCGCACGCGCGGCTCTTCGATGCGATGGCGGCGCCCGATGCCGTCGGCATGGTCTCGACGCCGCTGGACGAGGACGGCCGCCTGCGGCACCTGCCGCTGCTGCACGAGGTGCACGGCCGCGTGCTGCCGGCGCTGCCGCTGGCCGCCCTCGCCCGCGCCGGCCACATCGGCTGGCAGCTGCACGGCCGCGAGCTGTCGATCGGCGCCCAGCGCTGGACGCTCGATGCGCACGGCCGCGTGCGCGCGACCCTGCCGGCCAATACCGACGCGATACCGCTGCTCGACTGGGGCCGCCTGATGCGCGCGGCGCTGGGCGAGAGCGACGACCCCGAGCTGCGCGAGCACATCCGCGGCCGGGCCCTGTTCATCGGTAGCAGCGCCTTCTTCGCCGACCCGGTGATGACCGCCGTGGGCCAGCGCTCCGGCACGCAGCTGCTGGCCGGCAGCTACGCCGCGATGAGCCGCGGCCAGCTGGTGGCCGACGCGCCCTGGCCGGCCGTCGCCGGGATCTGGCTGCTGGCCCTGCTGCCCGCGGCGTGGACGGCCCGCGGCGCGCGCCCGCAGCTCGCGCGGCATGTGGTGCCGGTGGCGCTGACGCTGCTGGCCGTGCTGGCCATCGCCGTCGTGCTGCTACAGCAGCGCCAGCTGCTGCTGCCGGTGATCGGCCCGCTGTGGATGCTGGCCTTCGGCCTGGCGCTGACGGCCGCCGCCGAGCTGCGCTGGGAGCACCTGACCCGCCAGCGCCTCAGCTACGAGCGCGCCGTCGCCGACGCCGCGAACCGCTCGAAGAGCGAGTTCCTCGCCCACGTCAGCCACGAGATCCGCACGCCGATGAACGCGCTGCTGGGCATGGCCGACCTGCTCGGCCGCACCAGGCTGGACGCGCAGCAGCGCCACTACGTGGAAGTCTTCCACAGCGCCGGCCAGGCCCTCTTCTCGCTGATCAACGACCTGCTGGACCTGTCGAAGATCGAGGCCGGCCGGGCCGAGCTGCAGCCGGACGCCTTCAACCCCGAGGCGCTGTTCCTGCAGCAGCTGAGCCTGCTGCGCCCGCGCGCCGAGGCCAAGGGCCTGAGCCTGTCGCTGCAGATGGAGCCGGGCGCGAAGCAGTGGACGTACGGCGATCCGCAGCGCGTGGCGCAGGTGCTGGTGAACCTGGTCGGCAATGCGATCAAGTTCACCCGCGAGGGCAGCATCAGCGTGCGCGCCCAGCGCAGCGGCGAGCTGCTGGCCTTCAGCGTGCAGGACACCGGCATCGGCGTCGAGCCCTCCAAGCACGACATGATCTTCCGCCCCTACACGCAGGCGGACGGCAGCGTCGAGCGGGTCTACGGCGGCACGGGCCTGGGCCTGTCGATCTGTCGCACGCTGGTGGCCCTGATGGGCGGCCGCATCTGGCTGGAGAGCCTGCCCGGCCAGGGCGCGACCTTCTCCGTCGAGCTGCCGATGCCGGTCGTCGCGGCGCCGCCGCCCTCGGCTCAGCCCCAGGCCGCCGCCCCGGCGGTCCAGCCGCGCCTGCTGCCGCTGAACATCCTGCTGTGCGAGGACACGGAGCTGAACGTGCTCGTCTTCGAGGCGATGCTGCTGCCGCTGGGCCACCGGGTCGACCACGCGGAGAACGGCCTCGTCGGCCTGCGCAAGTTCCGCTCGGGCCGCTACGACCTGGTGCTGATGGACGTGCAGATGCCCGGCATGGACGGCCTCGCCGCCACGCGCGAGCTGCGCCGCATCGAGCGCAAGGACGAGCGCGTGCGCACGCCGGTGATCGCGCTCACCGCCAATGCCTTCGATGCCGACGCCCAGCGCAGCCTGGATGCCGGCTGCGACGCCCATTTGACCAAGCCGATCAGCCAGGCCGAGCTGCTGGAAGCGCTGGGGCGCTATGGTCGCCAGGGACAGGGGCAGGGACAGGTCTTGCCTGATCCTCCAGCGCAGGGTCCACGCCCTGCAGAGTTCCGGCATTAGGTGTAGGCTCCCGCGCTTATTTCCCCCAACCCATACCGACAACCGGGAGTCATCCGATGATCAACCTCACCGTGAACGGAAAACCGGTCTCGCTGGACGCCGAGCCGGACGAACCGCTGCTCTGGGCGCTGCGCGAAGACCTGCAGCTCACCGGCACCAAATTCGGCTGCGGCATGGCGCTGTGCGGCGCCTGCACCGTGCACCTGGACGGCCAGCCCGTGCGCTCCTGCCAGACCCCGCTGTCCGCCGCCGCGGGCAAGAAGGTGACGACGATCGAGGGCGTCGGCGCCAGCAAGACCGGCAAGGCCGTGCAGGCCGCCTGGTTGAAGATCGACGTACCGCAGTGCGGCTACTGTCAGAGCGGGCAGATCATGAGCGCTTGCGCCCTGCTTTCGGCCAAGAAGTCGCCCAGCGACGCCGACATCGAAGCCGCGATGAGCGGCAACATCTGCCGCTGCGGCACCTACAACCAGATCAAGGCCGCCATCCACGGCGCCGCCCAGTCGCTGGCCAAGGGAGCATGAGCATGGACATGCCCGTTCAAACCAACAAGTCCCGCCGCGGCTTCCTGAAGACCCAGGCCGCCCTGGTCGTCGGCTTCAGCTTGCCGCTCGCCGCGCGCCGCGCGGAGGCTGCGATCGACCCGGTCGACTCCAACACCTTCGCACCCAACGCCTGGGTGCGTATCACGCCGGACAACCGCGTCAGCGTCGTCTGCGGCTCTGCCGAGATGGGCCAGGGCGTGCTGACGGCGATCCCGATGCTGTTGGCCGAGGAACTCGACGCCGACTGGAAGCTCGTCAGCGTCCAGCAATCGCCGGTCGACACCGCCTACAACAACCCCGCCTTCGGCATGCAGGCCACCGGCGGCAGCTCGACGATCCGCGGCCACTGGACGCCGCTGCGCACCGCCGGCGCGCAGGCACGCGAGATGCTGCTGGCCGCCGCGGCTGCGCAGCTCAATGTGGACGCCAGCACGCTGCGCACCGAGAAGAGCCACGTCATCGGCCCCGGCGGCAAGAAGATCCCCTACGGCGCGCTGGTCGAGGCGGCCTCCAAGCAGCCGGTGCCCGAGAAGCCCGCGCTGAAGTCGCCCAAGGATTTCAAGATCATGGGCAAGCCGACGAACCGGCTCGACACGCCCGCCAAGATCAACGGCACGGCCAAGTTCGGCATCGATGCGCACGTGGACGGCATGCTGGTCGCGGTAATGGCCCGCGCGCCCTTCCCCGACGCCAAGCCGAAGTCGATGGACGAGGCCAAGGCCAAGGCGGTCAAGGGCGTGCAGAAGATCATCACGATCCCCAGCGGCGTGGCCGTGCTGGCCGACGGCTACTGGGCTGCCCGCAAGGGCCGCGACGCGCTGGCCGTGCAGTGGGACATGGGCCCGCACGCCGACTTCGACAGCGCCAAGGTGACGAGCCAGCTGGAAGAGGCCGCCTCCTCCGCCAACGCGGTGGCCGTCGACAAGGGCAACCCGAAGGACGCCGCCGCCAACGCCACGCAGACGATCTCGGCCCGCTACGAAGTGCCCTACCTGGCACACGCCTGCATGGAGCCGCTGAACTGCACCGCCTGGGTCAAGGGCGACGAGGTGACGCTGTGGGTCGGCACGCAGAGCCAGGGCCCCGCGCAAGGCATCCTGGCCCACGTCGCTGAAGCGACGCCGGCCAAGGTCAAGATCAACACGCTGCTGCTGGGCGGCGGTTTCGGCCGCCGCTTCGCGCCCGATTTCACGATCGACGCGACCTTGCTGTCCAAGGCCGCCGGCAGCCCGGTGAAGCTGATCTACGCCCGCGAGGACGACATGGCCGCCGGCTACTACCGCCCGGCCTCGGTTGTCCGCTTCGAAGGCGCGGTGGACGACAAGGGCGCGGCGACGATGCTGCGCGCGGGCGTCGGCTCGCCCTCGATCATGGCGGCCTCCGGCTTCATGAAGATTCCCGAGAACGGCGTGGATTCGATGGCGGTCGAGGGCCTGGCCGACCATCCCTACGCGATCCCCAATCAGCGCATCGCCTACGGCCGCGCGGAGCCCGGCCCGCAGGTCTGGTTCTGGCGTTCTGTCGGCCATTCGCAGAACGCCTTCTTCATCGAGAGCTTCATCGACGAGATGGCCGCGGCCGCCAAGGCGGATCCGCTGCAGTTCCGTCTCGCGCTGCTGAGCGAGGCACCGCGCCACAAGGCCGTGCTGGAGCTGGCTGCCGCCCGCGCCGGCTACGGCAAGCCGCTGCCCAAGGGCCATGTGCACGGCATCGCCGTGGCGGAGAGCTTCGGCAGCTACGTGGCAGAGATCGCCGAGGTCTCGGTGGCGGCGGACGGCACGCCCAAGGTCCACAAGGTCACCGCGGTCGTCGACTGCGGCATGACGGTGAACCCGCAGACGATCGCGCGCCAGATCGAAGGTGCGATCTGCTACGGCCTCTCCGCCGCGCTGTACGGCCGCATCAGCTACAAGGACGGCCGCGTCGAGCAGAGCAACTTCCACGACTACCCGGTGGCGCGGATGACCGACATGCCCAAGGTCGACGTCCACATCATGCCGAGCAGCGAGAACCCCGGCGGCATCGGAGAGCCGGGCACGCCGCCGCTGGCGCCGGCGGTGACCAATGCGATCTTCAAGGCGACCGGAGTTCGCATCCGCAGCCTGCCGATCGATACCGAGGCGCTGAAGAAGAAGGCCTAGCCAGCGGGCGCGCGGCTTGCCTCCAGGGGCGATCGATTCCGATCCTCCTGGAGTGCTGTCCATGCTCGCCCACCCTTTCGACACGATCCTGGCGATCTCGCGGCGCGAGCTGCTGATCGCTGGCAGCGCCTGCGCCGCGGCCGCCACGGCCGATGCGCAGTCCGCACCGGCGCCGCGCCCTGCGGACGCCCCGCCGCCACCCGCCTCGACGATCACGCTGCAGGTCAACGGCCAGTCGCATCGGCTGACGCTGGACAACCGCACCAGCCTGCTCGACGCGCTGCGCGAGCACCTGCACCTCACCGGCACCAAGAAAGGCTGCGACCACGGCCAGTGCGGCGCCTGCACGGTGCTGCTGGACGGCCGTCGCGTCAACTCCTGCCTGACCCTGGCCGTGATGCACGACGGCGCGCAGCTGACGACGATCGAAGGCCTCGGCACGCCCGCCCGGCTGCACCCGCTGCAGGCGGCCTTCATCGCGCACGATGGTTACCAGTGCGGCTACTGCACGCCGGGGCAGATCTGTTCGGCCGTGGGCATGCTCAACGAGCTGCGGCAAGGCATACCGAGCCACGTCAGCACCGACCTGCAGGCCCGCCCGCAGCTGACCAACGACGAGCTGCGCGAGCGCATGAGCGGCAATATCTGTCGCTGCGGCGCCTACTCGAACATCGCCGAGGCGATCAGCGAGGTGGCCGGTGCGGAGGTCCGATCATGAAAGCTTTCACCTTCGAGAAAGCCGCCTCGCCCGAGGCCGCAGCACGCGCCGCCGCCGCCCAGCCGGGCGCCCGCTTCATCGCCGGCGGCACCAATCTGCTGGACCTGATGAAGCTGCAGATCGAGACGCCACCACACCTGATCGACGTCAACGGACTGGGCTTCGACCGCATCGAGCCCACGGACGCGGGCGGCCTGCGCATCGGCGCGCTGGTGCGCAACACCGACCTGGCGGCCGACGCACGCGTGCGGCGCGACTACCCGGTACTGTCGCGCGCGCTGCTGGCCGGCGCCTCGGGTCAGCTGCGCAACCGCGCGACGACCGCCGGCAACCTGCTGCAGCGCACCCGCTGCCCCTACTTCTACGACACCAACCAGGCTTGCAACAAGCGCCAGCCGGGCAGCGGCTGCGCCGCGCTCGACGGCGGCGTCACGCGCCAGCTGGGCGTGCTCGGTACCAGCAGCGCCTGCATCGCCACGCACCCGAGCGACATGGCGGTGGCGATGCGCGTGCTGGACGCCAGCGTCGAGACGCTGCAGCCCGGCGGGCAGGCGCGCCGCATCCCGATCGCCGAGCTGCACCGCCTGCCCGGCGATGCACCGCAACGCGAGACGGTGCTGGCGCCGGGCGAGCTGATCACCGCCGTCACCCTGCCCCCGCCGGTCGGCGGCGTCCAGGTCTACCGCAAGGTACGCGACCGCAGCTCCTATGCCTTCGCACTGGTCTCGGTGGCGGCCATCGTGCAGAAGGACGGCTCGGGCCGCGTCGCGCTGGGTGGCGTGGCACCGAAGCCCTGGCGAGTCGAGGCGGCCGAGGCGGAACTGCCCTGGGGCGCAGCGGCCACGGCGGCGAAGCTGCTGGCCGGCGCCACGCCGACGCATGACAACGAATTCAAGCTGACCCTGGCCCAGCGCACGCTGGCCGCGGTGTTGGCGCAGGCCAAGGCAGCAACATGAAGTTCGACACCCCCGCCACCACCAACCCGATCGACCAGTTGAAGGTCGTCGGCCATCCAACGCCGCGCATCGACGGCCCGCTGAAGACCACCGGCACCGCACCTTATGCCTACGAGCGCCACGACATCGAGGCGCGGCCGGCCTACGGCTACGTCGTCGGCGCCGGCATCGCCAAGGGCCGCATCGCCATGCTGGACACCCGTGCCGCACGGGCCGCCCCCGGCGTGCTGGCCGTGGTCACGGCGCGCAACGCCGGCAAGCTCGGCAAGGGCTCGAAGAACGCGGCCAAGCTGCTGGCCGGGCCGCAGATCGACCACTACCACCAGGCGGTGGCGCTGGTCGTCGCCGAGAGCTTCGAGCAGGCGCGCGAAGCCGCCGCGCTGCTGAAGATCACGTACGCGGCCGAGCCCGGCGCCTACAGCCTCGCCGCGGCGAAGGACGGCGCGAAGCCCCCGAAGAAGGACGGCGGGGGCGGCGGCGACCCGCCGAGCACGCAGGTGGGCGACTTCGAGGCCGCGTTCGCCCAGGCGCCGCTGCAGCTCGACGCCAGCTACACGACGCCCGACCAGTCGCACGCGATGATGGAGCCGCATGCGACGCTGGCCGCCTGGCACGGCGACCGGCTCACCGTCTGGACCTCGAACCAGATGATCGACTGGGGCCGCGGCGACCTGGCCAAGACGCTGGGCATCCCGCGCGAGAAGGTGCGGCTGGTGTCGCCCTTCATCGGCGGCGGCTTCGGCGGCAAGCTGTTCCTGCGTGCCGACGTGCTGCTCGCCGCGCTGGGCGCGAAGGCCGCGGGCCGGCCGGTGAAGGTGGCGCTGCAGCGGCCACTGATCATCAACAACACGACCCACCGGCCGGCCACGCTCCAGCGCATCCGCATCGGCACCGGACGCGACGGCATCATCACCGCGATCGCGCACGAGAGCTGGTCCGGCAATGTCGAGGGCGGCTCCCCCGAGACGGCCGTGCTGCAGACGCGGCTGCTCTACGCCGGCGCGAACCGCATGACCGCGATGAAGCTCGCGAAGCTGGACCTGCCCGAGGGCAATGCGATGCGCGCGCCGGGCGAGGCGCCGGGCCTGATGGCGCTGGAAATCGCGATCGACGAGATGGCCGAACTGGCCGGCCTGGACCCGGTCGAGTTCCGCATCCGCAACGACACGCAGGTCGATCCGGAGAAGCCGCAGCGCCCGTTCTCGCAGCGCCGCCTCGTCGATTGCCTGCGCCTTGGCGCCGAGCGCTTCGGCTGGCAGCAGCGCGGGAAGCCGGGCGAGCGGCGCGAAGGCGGCTGGCTGATCGGCCTGGGCGTGGCGGCGGCCTTCCGCAACAACCTCTTGATGAAGTCCGGCGCGCGGGTGCGCGTGGACGGCCAGGGCCTGGTGACGGTGGAGACCGACATGACCGACATCGGCACCGGCAGCTACACCGTCATCGCGATGACGGCCGCCGAGGTATTGGGCGTGCCGCTGAAGCGCGTGCATGTGCGGCTCGGCGATTCGGCCTTTCCGGTCTCCTGCGGTTCCGGCGGCCAGTGGGGCGGCAACAACTCGACGGCGGGCGTCTACGCCGCGTGCATGAAGCTGCGAGAGCAGCTGGAGAAGAAGCACGGCGCTGGCTGGCAGCAGATGCCGCTGGCCGAGGCGGTCGGCCCCGAGGGCATGCAGGCGGAAGACAAGATCGAGTACGGCGACCTGGACAAGAAGTACCAGCAGTCCACCTTCGGCGGCCACTTCGTCGAGGTGGCCGTGGATGCCATGACCGGCGAAACGCGCGTACGCCGGATGCTGGCCGTCTGCGCCGCGGGCCGCATCCTCAACCCGGTGTCGGCGCGCAGCCAGGTGATCGGCGCGATGACGATGGGCGTCGGCGCGGCGCTGATGGAGGAGCTGGCGGTCGACGAGAAGCGCGGCTTCTTCGCCAACCACGACCTGGCCGGCTACGAGGTGCCGGTGCATGCCGACATCCCGCACCAGGAGGTGATCTTCCTCGACGAGACCGATCCGATCTCCTCGCCGATGAAGGCCAAGGGCGTCGGCGAGCTGGGCATCTGCGGCGTGGCCGCGGCGGTGGCGAACGCCGTCTACAACGCGACCGGCGTGCGGGTGCGCGACTATCCGCTGACCTTGGACAAGCTGCTGGTCAAACTGCCGCCACTCGCTTGAAAGGCTCGCGTGACATGATCGGGGCATGAGCACATTCGAACGCATTCCCGGCAAGCCGGGCGACGTCGGCGGCCTGCCGATCAACCGCGCCATGCCGACGGCCCGCCGCCGCCTGATCGGCGCCTGGTGCTTCCTCGATCATGCCGGCCCGGCGGACCTGAAGCCGGACCACGGCATGCGCGTCGGCCCGCATCCGCACACGGGCCTGCAGACCTTCAGCTGGATGATCGAGGGCGAGGTGCTGCACCGCGACAGCCTCGGCTCCGAGCAGGTACTGCGCCAGGGCCAGGTGAACCTGATGACGGCCGGCCGCGCCATCGCGCACTCGGAGGAATCGCTATCGGACCGGCTGCACCTGGCCCAGCTGTGGATCGCGCTGCCGGACAGCCAGCGCTTCTGCGAGCCGGCCTTCGAGCACTTTCCGGTGCTGCCGCACATCGAGTCCGGCGGCTTCGACATCACCTTGCTGACCGGCCGCTTCGGCGGCGCCCAGTCGCCGGTGCCGCAGCACACGCCGCTGCTGGGCCTGGACATCGCCAGCACCGGCGAGGCCGCTGCAACGCTGCCGTTGGACACTGGCTTCGAGCACGGCTTGATGGTGCTGGAGGGCGCGCTAACGCTGAGCCTGGACGGCACCGATGAACGGATCGAACCCGGCAGCCTGATCTACCTGCCACCGGGCGCGGCCTCGCTGGAGTTGCGCAGCGAGGCCGCGGCGCGGCTGCTGCTGCTGGGCGGCGAGCCGATGCGCGAGCAGCCGCTGCTGTTCTGGAACTTCATCGGCCGCAACAGCGAAGAGATCCAGCGATTCGCCCGCGACTGGAACGATGGCAGCGGGACGTTCGCCGGCGTCGAGGTGCACGGCTTCGACGGCCCCCGCCTGGCGGCGCCGGACGCCTCGCACCTGCACCTCAAAGCGGCCACGTAGGCCGGCGCCTACGACGGCGCTTCGATTCGCCCGACAGCGGGACCGCCCGGGGGCCGCTGGCTTGCACGGGGCACGCCTGTCAGAGTGAACGCATCCCATACATCCATCGCGGGGTATCGCCATGCTTCACTACACCATCGTCTTCCTGGTCATCGCGTTGATCGCGGCGCTGTTCGGCTTCGGCGGCCTCGCGGCCGGCGCGGTCGGCATCGCCAAGCTGCTGTTCTTCATCTTCATTGCGATGGCCGTCGCGAGCTTCATCGTTGGCCTGGTGCGCCGGTGATGCTGGCCGAAGCCACCCCAGCGGCGGCCGAGCCGCCGCTGAGCCCTACGCTGCAGGGCTATTTGCGCAACTGCGTGCGTGATCGCCTGCGCAGCGAGGGCCGCGACACAGTGCCGTGGTTCCGCATCAAGCTGTACTTGCGGCTCGGCGACGCGACCAGTGCCGTCGCGCTGGATCGGGACTTGCGTCAGCAGGGCCCCACACAGGGCTTGATCGCGCTGTTCGGCGAACTCGGGCCGGGCCTGACGATCCAGACCGCCATGGCGCGGCAACTGCACCTGATGCATGGTGCGGACGCGGATCTCCAACTGGAGACATCGCCGAGCGAGCAGCAATTCACCCAGCTGAACTTGGACACGCATCGGTATGCGGTGATGACCCTGCATGGCGACGCCGACTGCCTGCACCGTGTGATGCCCTGTCCCACGCTGGTGTTCTGCCCGACGGACTGAGCGAAGAGCCAACAAAGAAGCCGACCCATGGGTCGGCTTCTTTGTTGAGCCTTTGGCCTGCTTGCCTAGCGGCCCGCGAGTACCGTGTCGAGCCTGGGCTGCTGAACATCGACTTGCGGTGCCACCGAGGCCAGGCATTGATCACGCTCGAGCCTCGTGGACAGCATGGCGCAGCCGTGGCGCTCGCGCGCCAACTGCTCGCCGGCAAGACGCTTGTTCTGAACCGCCGCGACGTTGTCAGAAATGATTTGGTAGAGCAACACGATCATCACCATCGCCAACAGCACGCCCGCCAGGGCGAGGCGCTGCTGCAGCGTGGCACGCTGCGTCTGGAGCATCGAGGTGGTGGTGGCGCTCATCACACATCAGGCTGCGTCTGCAGCGCCCCTGTCGGTCAGGAAAGGGAAGGCCCCTTCGTAGCCCAGATCCAACTCGGCCTCGTCGACACCCGAAGGTGCGGACAGCCCCGGATGGGGGGCCAAGCCGCTATGAGCCGGCATCGCCGGGGCGGAGAGGAATTGGGCAGGCTGTTGCATCGAAGTGGCCGTCCTCGTTGATTTACTTCTTCTTGCCGACTTCGTTGCCGATCACGCCGCCGACGGCTGCGCCGCCCACGGTGCCGATCGTGCTGCCGCCGGTGACGGCTGCGCCGACAACACCGCCGGCGACGGTGCCGACCAAGGCGCTGTTTTCGCGATGGCTCAGGCCGGCGCAGGCGCTCAGCGAAATAGCCAGAACGCCGCCCAAGATGGTGGCAGCAAGACGATGGATGGAAGAGCTGGACTTCATGGTGTTACCTCGCGTGATGTGGAGCCGGAGCCCCGGGTGCCACATGCGTGGCTGCGTGGAACCCAGTGTGGGTCCGTCACGCAGTGCGAGGAATCGGCACCGGCCGCGAGGAGCCGTCAGAAGCGTCCGACAGCCGGGGAGCCCCCTCTTCAGGCCAGAACATGGCGTTCAGGCCTTTAGGCCAGAACGCCGGCCTGGTAGTCACGCACGGCCTGGATCAGCTCCGCCTGCGTGTTCATCACGAAGGGTCCGTGCTGCGCGATCGGCTCCTGCAGCGGCCGGCCCGCGATCAACAGCAGGCGCGTCGGCTGGTCGCCGGCGACCAGCCGGATGCCGTCGCTGCCGGGCGTGTTGGCGAAGATCGCCATGCGCTGTGCTGGCACCAGGCAGCCGGTGTCGAACTTCAGCGCGCCGCGGTACACGTAGACGAAGGCGTTGTGCGTGTCCGGCAGCGGCTGCTCGAAGACGGCATTCGCTTCCAGGTGAACGTCCAGGTACAGCGGCTCGGTGTCGTCGCGCTGCACCGCCCCGGCCACGCCGTGGCTCGCGCCGGCGATCACGCGGACGCTGGCGCCCTCGTGCTCGAACTGCGGAATCTCGGCGCTCGGGATGTCGCGGTACCAGGGGGCGCGCATCTTGTCCTTGGCGGGCAGGTTCAGCCACAGCTGGAAGCCTTCCATCCGGCCTTCCTGCTGCTCGGGCAGCTCGCTGTGGATCACGCCGCGGCCGGCGGTCATCCACTGCACGCCGCCGCCGCTGATCATGCCCTCGTGGCCGGCCGAATCGCGGTGGCGCATCCGGCCTTCCAGCATGTAGCTGATGGTCTCGAAGCCGCGGTGCGGGTGGTCGGGGAAGCCGGCGATGTAGTCGTCGGCCTTGTCCGAGCCGAAGGCATCGAGCATCAGGTAAGGATCCAGCCGGCGCTGCAGGTTCTGGGTCAGCACCCGGGTCAACTTGACCCCGGCGCCATCGCTGGTCGCCTGGCCGGCGACCAGGCGTTCCACGGCGCGCGCTTGGCGAAGTGTGGTCGTCATGGTCGTGTACTCCTCTCGTTGCGTTGAATCGTCGCGCGATCAGGCCGCGACGGTGCCGAGCAGTTCGGCGATTCGTGCGCGCGCACCGGCGACGCCGGCCGCTTCCGCCTCGGGGCCCATGGCCAGGCCTTCCGCGTAGATGAACTCGATGTCGGTCATGCCGAGGAAGCCGAGCACCGTGCGCAGGTAGGGCGTGATGCCGTCGGTGGCCTGGTTGCGATGGACGCCGCCGGTGGCGACGACGATGTAGACCTTCTTGCCGGTCACCAGGCCAACGGGGCCGGTGGCGCCGTAGCTGAAGGTGGTGCCGGCGCGAGCGACGGCGTCGATCCAGTTCTTCAGCTGGGTCGGGACGCCGAAGTTGATCATCGGCGTCGCAATCACGATCGCATCGTTGGCGAACAGCTCAGCGATCAGCGCATCGTTGGCGGCAACGCGCTCGGCCTGCTCGGCGCTGCGCTTGTCGGCCGGCGTGAACAACGCGCCCAGCGCGGCCTCGTCCATCGCCGGATGCGGGTCCAGGCCCAGGTCGCGCACGGTCAGCGCGGCCTTGGCGCCGGCGGTCTTCTTCAGGCCTTCGACCAGTTCGGTCGCCAGGCGGCTCGAATAGGAACCTTGTCCGTCTTGGACGCGGCGGGCACTGGAATTCAGTTGCAGGATGTTCATGGCTTCAGCTCCGGTTTGGGTTGCCGGTCTTCGTTCGTCGACCGTTGGGACGAACTTTAGGAGCAACAATCCACGGGCAGAAGCCGTCTATTTGGATAAGATCGTTCCACCACTGGAACAAAAATGTCTCTCGACGCCGACGATCTCCTGCTCTATGCCCGCGTGGTCGACGCCGGCAGCCTCAGCCGCGCCGCCGAGCGCCTGCATCTGCCCAAGTCCACCGTTTCGCGCCGCCTGGCGGCGCTGGAGGCCCGGCTCGGCGAGAAGCTGCTCCAGCGCAGCACGCGCCGGCTGACCTTGACCGAGTTCGGCGCCGGCGTGCTGGAGCATGCGCGAGCGCTAACGGCGGAGGTGGACGCGGCGCTCGCTCTCGCGCTGTCACGCCAGCAACGACCCAGCGGGCGGCTGCGCGTGACGATGCCGGCGGACTTCGCCCACCAAGCGCTGGGACCGATGCTGAGCCGCTTCGCGCTCGACTACCCGGAGGTGCAGCTGGAGCTGGACCTGTCGCCGCGGCGCGTGGACATCATCGGCGAGGGCTTCGACCTGGCCGTGCGCATGGGCGAACTGCAGCAGGACAGTCAGCTCGCCGCACGGCGTATGGCGCTGGTCAGCACCGGTCTGTACGCCTCGCCCGCCTACCTGCAGGAGCACGGCGAGCCGCAGCTGCCGCAGGCGCTGGAATCGATGCGCGGGCTGATGATCCTGAGCCGCTCGGGCGAGCCGATGCCCTGGAGCTTGAACCGCGGTGAGGGAGAGGCCGCCGAGCACTGGACCGGCATCCCGGCGCAGCGCGTGCTCGTCAACGCACCGGACATGCTGCTGCGATTCGCCTGCGCCGGCGTCGGCATCACGGCGGTCGGTGACCATTTCGCCTGGCAGCACGTACAGCGCGGGGAATTGGTGCGGGTGCTGCCGGGCTGGCAACTGGAGCCTGCGGCCTGCTGGGCGGTGTTCCCGGAGCGCAAGCTGATGCCGCTGCGCACGCGGGTGTTTCTCGATGCGATGGCGGAGGCGCTGCAGCCTTGCTCCAAGCCCGCGCCCGCTGCCTAAGCGCTGGCCTTGGCGCCTGCCTTGGCGGGTAAGGCGTCGGCCAGCAGCGCCGCGCAGCGCTCTTCATGCTGGCTGATCTCGGCCAGCGTTACCTCGATGTCCTGCAACTGCTGCTCAAGCTGCCGGCGGTGCTGGCTGAGCACGTCGAGAAAGGCCTTCAGCTGCGGTGCCGCGTCGGACTCCGCGTCGTACATGTCGATCAGCTGCTTGACGTCCTGCAGGCTCAGGCCGAGGCGCTTGCCGCGCAAGGTCAGCTTGAGGCGCGCGCGGTCGCGGTGGGTGTAGACGCGGTTGCGGCCTGCGCGCCCCGGCTCCAGCAGGCCCATGTCCTCGTAGAAGCGGATCGCGCGGGGCGTGATGTCGAACTCCGCAGCCAGTTCGGTGATGGTGTACAGCCGGCTGTTGCCGTCGGCGGCCGCTGCGGATGCGGCGGGCGCGCTGGATTCTGTGGTCATGGCTAAACTGGCGCTGCTGAAGTGACGTTAACGTAAACGTAAGTCTAAATCATGGCCAATCTGCGCGAATCCGAACTGAACTATCCGCTGGGCGACGCCCTGCCCGAACCGGGCAGCACGCTGACGATCGCCCCGGGCGTCAAATGGGTGCGGATGGGCCTGCCCTTCGCGCTGGACCACATCAACCTCTGGCTGCTGCGCGACGAGATCGAAGGACGCCCGGGCTGGACCATCGTCGACACCGGCGTCTGCAACGACGCAACCAAGGCGAACTGGGAGCGCGTGTTCGAGGAGCACCTGGACGGCCTGCCGGTGCTGCGGCTGATCGTCACCCACTTCCACCCCGACCACATGGGCCTGGCCGCGTGGCTGACCGAAAAGTGGCAATGCCGCCTGTGGATGAGCGCGACGGACTTCAACCTCGCCCGCATCGCCAGCCAGAGCACGCAGGGCATGGGCGGCGAATCGGCGGCCGCCTTCTTCGCCAGCCATGGACTGCTGGACGAAGAATCGCTGGCCAAGATCCGCGGCCGCGCCAACTACTACCCGAGCATGGTGCCCGCCGTGCCGGCGAGCTTCCGCCGCATCATGGACGGGACCACGCTGACCATCGGAGGCAAGACCTGGCACTGCATCGCCGGCTACGGCCATGCGCCGGAGCACATCAGCCTGCATTGCCCCGAATCCGGACTGCTGATCTCGGGCGACATGGTGCTGCCGCGGATCTCCACCAACGTGTCGGTCGTCGACGTAGAGCCCGAGTCGGACCCGTTGGGCCTGTACCTGGCATCGATTGCACGGATGCTCGAATTGCCGCCCGAGACGTTGGTGCTGCCGGCGCACGGCAAGCCCTTCCGCGGCCTGCATGCGCGCGTGGACCAGTTGCAGCAGCATCATGCTGAGCGCCTGGCCGAGGTGACGGCCGCCTGCGCCGCACGGCCCTCGCACGCGGCGGAGCTGCTGGATCTGCTCTTCAAGCGCAAGCTGGACCTGCACCAGACGACCTTCGCCATGGGCGAATCGATCGCGCACCTGAACACGCTCTGGCTGGCCGGCAGCCTGACGCGCAAGCGCGGGGATGATGGGGTGTGGCGGTACAGCGCTGTAAGCGCCGTGGCCTGAATATCGCCGCCGGTATCGAACCCGTGTTGCGGGCTCGGTACCGGCGGGACTTCGCTTTTGCGCCTTTGCTTGCACTTTGGAAACCGCCTTGTCGGCGGCTGGGGCTCCTCCCTGAAGCCCCGCTCCGTGCTCGTGATGACAGCTTGTAAAGAGAAGTTTGCCCGCGCGACACAGGTCCAACAAGCCCCTCTAAGGTAGGAGCCGAAACGCGCACAAGGACATCACGAAGCCGTGATCGATTCCTCGCGCAGCAGGCTGCGCGCCTGCTCGAAATCGGGCATCACCGAGCGCACCAGATCCCAGAAGCGCGGGCTGTGGTTCATCTCGCGCAGGTGCGCCATCTCGTGGGCGACGACGTAGTCGATGATCGCCGGCGCGTAGTGGATCAGCCGCCAGTGCAGGCGGATCGAGCCATCGGCGCTCGCGCTGCCCCAGCGCGTCTGCGCCGAGCTCAGGCGCAGCTGCTTCATCGTCACGCCGAGCTCCTGCGCGTAGTGCTGGCAGCGCGGCTCGAAATGAGTCTTGGCGCAGCGTTTCAGCCAGGCCTGGACGATGTCGCGGACCTGCTCCACGCCGGCATCGTAGGGCAGGCCGATGCGCAGCACCCTGCCAGCTTCATCCAGTTCGACGCCGTCCTGCTGCGGGGCCAGCACGAGCCGCAGCGGCTGGCCGAGATAGGGCATGCTCGCGCCGTCGCGCCACTCGATGCGATTGGCCTGAAGGCGCTGGGCACGCTCGCGCTGCTCGACCAGCTTGCGCAGGATCCAGTCGGACTTGTGAACCAGCGCGCGTTCGATGTCGGCCTGCGGCAGCCAGCGCGGCGCGCTGACCGACAGGCCGTCCGCGCCGACGATGAAGCCGATGCTGCGCCGCCGTGCGCGCTTCAGCTCGTACTGCACGCGGTGCTCGCCGAGGCGGGTCTCGCGCAGTGCACGCGGGTTGCCCAGCGCTTCGGGCGGCGGCGGAACGGCCGGTTCCGCGTCGAACAGGCTCAGTTGCTTGTCCTGCAGCAGATTGGCCAGGCGCTTCAGCATGTCGGCGTCAGGCCTTCGCCGCGTAGGCTTCGGGATCGAGCCGCCGCATTTCCGCCTCGATCCAGGCCTGGACCTCGCGCATCATCTCGAGCGGCTCGCGGCCTTCGGGGCTGATGGGCTTGCCGATGGAGATGTCCACGACGCCGGGACGCAGCAGGAAACTCTTGCGTGGCCAGCAGCGCGCCGAGGTGGCGGCAATCGGCACGACCGGCACGCCGGCGTCGATCGACAGCCGCGTGCCGCCACTCTTGTACTCGCCCGTCTTGCCGCGCGGGATGCGCGTGCCTTCCGGGAACATGATGACCCAATGGCCGAGGCCGGCCAGGCGCTTGCCCTGCTCGGCCACACGGGACCAGGCCTGTGCCCGCTTGCTGCGATCGATATGGATCATGTCCATCCGCGCCATCGCCCAGCCGAAGAAGGGGATGTACAGCAGTTCCCGCTTGAAGACATAGGCCAGCGGATGAGTCATCAAAGCCGGATAGGCAAAGGTTTCCCACGTACTCTGGTGCTTGGAGAGCAGGATCACCGCACGGCGAGCGTCCGCCTCGCTGGGCAGGTTGTCCCAACCCTGGATGCGCCAGCGCACGCCGCAGATGAAACGCGCACCCCAGACGGCCAGGCGCAGCCAGAAGATGCAGGTCCAGTACACCGGATCGCCGCGCACGAAGATCGACAGGATCAACACCGCGATCGCCACGGGAACCACGGTGAGCGCCATCCAGAGCATGAACAGCGCGGAGCGCAGGGCGGAAAGAACGATCAAGAAAGGTCTCCAGGACTCGTGTCGGGTGTCAGCTTCTCGCCGCGGGCATCGGCCTTGGCGCGGCGCTCCCGCTGGATCAGGTATTCGGCGAAGGCCGTGATGCTGGCATGCACCTGCGTGCCGGGCACCTGGGCCAGCATGGCGGCGAGTTGGGTCTCGTCATGCGTGCCTTCTTTTTCGCTGCGGATCAGGTGGGGCACGCAGCCGGCGTTGCGCGCGGTCATGATGTCGCGCAGCGACACGCCGACCATGTGGACCGTGGACAGCTCGACACCGAAGCGCTCGCCGATCTGCTCGATCAGGCCCGGCAGCGGCTTGCGGCAGTTGCAGCCTTCTTCCGGCGTGTGCGGGCAGAAGAACACGGCGTCCAGCCGCCCGCCCTTCTCGGCCAGCAGCTGCGCGAGACGCATGTGCACCGCGTTCAGCGAGGCCATGTCGAGCAGGCCGCGGCCGATGCCGGGCTGGTTCGTCGCCATCACCGTGTGCCAGCCGGCATGGTTCAGGCGCGCCACCGCTTCCAGCGCGCCGGGCAGCGGCTCCAGCTCCTCGACCGACTTGACGTGGTCGTCGCGGTAGTGGTTGAGCGTCCCGTCGCGGCCCAGGATGACGAGCTTCATGCCGTGGCTGTGGTCGGCGCGCATCGGCTTCAGCTCGCCAGCCGCGACAGGTCGGCGACGCGGTTCATCGCCTGGTGCAGGGTCTTCAGCAGGCCCAGCCGGTTGGCGCGCAGCGCCGGATCTTCGGCATTGACCATCACGCCGTCGAAGAAGGCGTCGACCGGCGCCTTCAGCGCGGCCAGTTCGCGCAGCGAGGCGGCGTACTGGCCGTGCTCGAAGGCCGCATCGGCCTTCGGCGCGACGGTCTTCAGCGCGGCGGCTAGGTCGCGCTCGGCGGCCTCCCGCAGCAGCGCGTCGTCGACACGGGCCTCGACCGGCGTCTCGACCTTCTTCAGGATGTTGCCGATGCGCTTGTTCGCCGCGGCCAGCGAAGCGGCCTCGGGCAGGGCCGCGAACTCGCGCACCGCATCGAGCCGCGACAGCACGTCGGACAGGCGCTGCGGCGTCAGGGCCAGGACCGCATCGACCTCCTGGGCCGTATAGCCCTGCTCGCGCAGAGCACCAGCGAGGCGGTCCAGGATGAACTGGGTGAGCGCGGCGCTCGGGTCCTGAATGAGCGAGCCGAATGCCGGTATGGCGGAGTGCAGCAATGCGGCGAGTTCGAGGCGACGCGTCAGCGCCGTCTCGGTCAACATGCGAACGACACCGAGCGCGTGGCGGCGAAGTGCGAACGGATCCCTGTCGCCGGTCGGCAATTGGCCGATGCCGAACAGGCCGATCAGCGTCTCCAGCTTGTCGGCCAGCGCCACCACCACGCCGACATCGTTGCGCGGCAGCTCGTCGCCGGCGAAGCGCGGCTTGTAGTGATCCTCGATGGCCTCGGCAACCAGGCCATCCAGGCCGTCATGGCGGGCGTAGTAGCCGCCCATGATGCCTTGCAGTTCGGGGAACTCACCGACCATGTCGGTCAACAGATCCGCCTTGGCGAAGCGGGCCGCTTGGTCGACCAGGCTCGCGTCGGTACCCAGCATGCCGGCGATCGCCTTGGCGATCGCACGCACGCGCTCGACGCGCTCGCCCTGCGTGCCCAGCTTGCCGTGGTAGACGACCTTGGCAAGACCCGGCACCCGCTCGGCCAGCGTCTTCTTGCGGTCCTGGTCGAAGAAGAACTTCGCGTCGGCCAGGCGCGGGCGCACGACGCGCTCGTTGCCGCCGATGACGGCGCTGGCGTCGTCGGGCCGGATGTTCGAAACCACCAGGAACTGGTTCGTCAACCGACCCGCGGCATCGAGCAGCGGGAAGTACTTCTGGTTCGCCTTCATCGTCAGGATCAGGCATTCCTGAGGCACGGCGAGGAACTCGGATTCGAAGCGGCACAGCAGCACGTTCGGGCGCTCGACCAGGCCGGTGACCTCGTCCAGCAGCGCATCGTCGTCGATCGGTTTCAGGCCGCCGGCGCGCTCGTTCAGCTGGCGCACGATCTCGGCGCGGCGCTCGGCGAAGGACGCGATCACGGCGCCCTGCTCGCGCAGTTGCGCGGCGTAGCTGTCGGCGCTATCGATCGCCAGCTTGTCGACACTCGCCTCGAAACGATGGCCGCGCGTCTCGCGGCCGGCATTCAGGCCGAAGGCCTTGACGCCGACGACTTCGCTGCCGTGCAGCGCGACGAGGCCGTGCGCGGGGCGGACGAACTTCACGTCGGTCCAGCCGTCGCTCAGCTGATAGGTCATGACCTTCGGGATCGGCAGCTTCGCCAGCGTCTCGTCCAGCGCCTTCTGCAGGCCTTCGGCGAGCGAGGCACCGGGCGCGACGGAATCCCAGAACAGCGCCTCGGCCTTGCCGTCGGGCAGGCGCTTCAATTGCGGCACGATCGAGGCATCGGCGCCGACGGCCGCCAGCTTCTTCAGCAGTGCCGGCGTCGGCTGGCCGTCGGCCGTCAGCGCGACAGCCACCGGCATCAGCTTCTGCTGCACCGCGCGATCGGCGGCCTTGGCCGCCACGCCGGCCACGTGCACGGCCAGGCGACGCGGCGACGCGAACGAGGCGATGCCGGCATCGGCGGCCGCCAGGCCCTGCGCCTTCAGGCCGTCGCCGAGCAAGGAGGCGAAGGCCTCGCCGAGCTTCTTCAGCGCCTTCGGCGGCAGTTCCTCGACGAACAGTTCAACAAGCAGATTGGCCGACATCACGCAGCTGCCTTCTTCTTTTCGATTTGAGCGACGACCTCATCGGCCCAGGCCTTCGGCGCCATCGGGAAGCCGAGCCGTGCACGGCTGTCCAGGTAGCTCTGCGCGACGGCGCGGGCCAGGTTGCGGATGCGACCGATGTAGGCGGCACGCTCGGTCACGCTGATCGCGCCACGCGCGTCCAGCAGGTTGAACGTGTGGCCACCCTTCAGCAGCTGTTCGTAGGCAGGCAACGCCAGCTTCTCGGCCATCAGTTCCTGGCTCTTGCGCTCGTACGCAGTGAAGGCACTGAGCAGGAAGTCGACGTCGCTGTGCTCGAAGTTGTAGGTCGACTGCTCGACCTCGTTCTGGTGGAACACGTCGCCGTAGCTGAGGCCCTCGGTGTAGACGAGGTCGTACACCGACTCCTTGCCCTGCAGATACATCGCCAGGCGCTCCAGGCCATAGGTGATCTCACCGGTGATCGGCTTGCAGTCGATGCCGCCGACCTGCTGGAAGTAGGTGAACTGCGTCACCTCCATGCCGTTGAGCCAGACCTCCCAGCCCAGGCCCCAGCAGCCGAGCGTCGGATTCTCCCAATCGTCCTCGACGAAGCGGACATCGTTCTTCTTCAGGTCGAAGCCCAGCGCCTCCAGCGAGCCGAGGTACAGCTCCAGGATGTTGGCGGGCGCCGGCTTCAGCACGACCTGGTACTGGTAGTAGTGCTGCAGGCGGTTCGGGTTCTCGCCGTAGCGGCCATCCTTCGGACGGCGGCTCGGCTGCACGTAGGCGGCCTTCCAGGGCTCGGGGCCCAGCGCGCGCAGGAAGGTGGCCGTGTGGCTGGTGCCGGCGCCGACTTCCATGTCGTAGGGCTGGAGAAGCGCGCAACCCTGCTTGGACCAGTAGTCCTGCAGGGTCAGGATGATTTGCTGGAAGCTCAGCATGAATGAATTCTTATGAGGGAGATGTTGACGGCGTCAACATCGATTCTACGGGGCCTGTTTGCGCCGACCCGTGCGCCGGCCCGCGAGGCCGAGCACGGCGATGGCCAGCACCCACAAGGGCCACAGCCCGCAGGCCGCCAGCCACCGCGCATAGGGCGTGCTGCCACGGCGCCCCTCGACCTCGGCCTCGAGGACGCCGCTGGTCATGGGGTCAAGTCTTGCGGTCACGCGGCCCTGGTAGTCCAGCACCGCGGTCGCGCCGGTGTTGGTCGAGCGGATGAAGGGCCGCTGGAACTCCAGCGCACGCATCTGCGAAAACTGCAGATGCTGGTCCTGCACCATCCAGCGGCCGAACCAGGCGAGGTTGCTGGTGTTGACGAGCACGGTGGCCGCATCGGGGCCGACCATACTGGAGACGAAGTCCTCGCCGAACAGGTCTTCGTAGCAGATCAGCGGCCGGAGCATCTGGCCAGCCAGCGGCAAGGCACGCTGCGTCCTGCCGCGCGCCTGGTCCTCCATCGGAATGCCCATTGCATCGACGAACCAGTGCAGGCCCCAGGGCACGAACTCGCCGAAGGGCAGCAGATGGCGCTTGCCGTAGTCGTAGGGCTCGGCCGTGCCGAAGGCCAGCATCGAGTTGACGTAACCATCCCGTTCATTGCCGAGGAAGGTCCCCAGCAGCAAGGGTCGCTGCGCAGCAGCGCGCCGAAGACGCTCGACGTAGGGCGGGTCCAGGAATTCCAGCGGCAGCGGCACGACCGATTCGGGCGTGACGACCAGTTGGCCGCGCGCCGATTCGATCTGGCGCGCCAGTTTCTCCAGGTTCGCGTCGATCAGCGAGCGGTCGAACTTCTCGTCCTGCGGCACGTTCGGCTGCAGCAGCGACACGCTCAGCCGGCCGGTGCTCACCGTGAACTCGTGAGGCAGCAACTGGCCCAGCACCAGCACCGCGATCACGCCGGCCAGCGGCTTCCAGTCGCGCCGCATGGCCAGGGCCGCCACACCCGCTGCCGTGGCGGCGGCCAGCGCCGCCAGCCCGTAGACGCCGATCCATGGCGCCCAGGCGGCCAGCGGCCCCACGCTGTGCGCGTAGCCGCTGGCCAGCCACGGGAAGCCGCTGAGCCAGCTCGCCCGCGCCAGCTCGGCCAGCAGCCAGCTCGCGGCGAAGACCAGCGCCTTCCAGCGCGCGCCCAGCCAGGCCGCCAGCGCGAGCGCGCCGGCGTAGTACAGGCACAGGAACGCCGCCAGCAGCAGCACCGCCAGGGCGGACAGCACCGACGGAATGCCGCCGAAGTCGTGCATGCTGATGTAGAGCCACCACAGGCCCGAAGCCAGCCAAGCGATGCCGAAGACCGCTCCCAGCGCCGCGGCGCGGCGCGGCGTCGCATCCCAGGCCAGCGCGAACAGCCCGGCCAGCGCGAGGATCTGCAGCCACCAAAGAAAGGTCGGTGCGAAGGCGGCCGTGTGCAGCACACCGGCCGCCAGCGCGGCCGCTAAGGCCCATCTCAAGCGCATTGGCTCAAGATGCCGAAGGTTCCGCGCGGGTCACCTTGAACCAGCGCACCGCGCCGCCGCGCGTCAGCATCACCGAAAAGCGCAGGCCGGCGATCTCGACCACCTCGCCGCGGCGCGGCACCCGGCCGTGCTCCTGGGCCACCAGGCCACCGATGGTGTCGAATTCCTCTTCGGGGAAGGCGACGCCGAAGGCCTGGTTGACCTCCGAGATGCCGGCATCGCCGTCCACGCGCTGGCTGCCGTCGGCCAGCGTGTAGATGCGGCTGTCGCTGGTGCCTTTCTCGTCGAACTCGTCCTCGATCTCGCCGACGATCTCTTCCAGCACATCCTCGATCGTGATCAGGCCGGCGGTGTTGCCGAACTCGTCGATGACGACCGCCAGGTGGCTGCGGTTCGAGCGGAAGTCGCGCAGCAACTCGTTCAGGCCCTTGCTCTCCGGCACGAAGATCGTCGGCCGCAGCAGCGCGCGCAGGTTCAGCTCGGGTGAGCGCTGGATCTTCAGCAGGTCCTTCGCCAGCAGGATGCCGATGATGTTGGCCTTCTGCCCTTCGAAGACGGGGAAGCGCGAATGACCGGTGTCGATCACCTGGGCCAGCAGCTCATCGTAGGGCGCCTCGATGTCCAGCAGGTCCATGCGCGGTGCCGCCACCATCACGTCGCCGGCGCTCAGCTCGGCCATGCGCAGCACGCCTTCGAGCATCTGCAGCGACTCGGGTTCGATCAGCTCGCGCTCCTCGGCTTCGGCGAGGGTCTGGATCAGTTCGCGCTTGGAATCCGGGCCGGGATGGATGAATTCCCACATGCGGGCAACGAGGCTGCGCGCCTGCGCGGTATGCGGTTTCAGGCCCCCACGCATCGGGGGCCGACTAGACTGAGGTTCAGACACAGGGCTGCGTGCCGTAGTTGCAATGGGTTCGAGAATAACCGATTGACATGACGGCTCCTCTTGCAACAAAGTCATCCGTCCCCATCTGGGGCGGCAGAGTATTCACCCGGGCTGCGCACGCAGTCTCTTCTTCATCATGTCCTCCACCGCTTCCTCCGGCCTGATCCCGGCCACCATCCTCACCGGCTTCCTGGGCTCCGGCAAGACCACGCTGCTCAAGCGCGTGCTGCACGAGGCGCATGGCCAGAAGATCGCCATCATCGAGAACGAGTTCGGCGAAGAAGACATCGACACCTCGATCCTCGTCACCGAGACGAAGGAACAGATCATCCAGATGAACAACGGCTGCGTCTGCTGCTCGATCCGCGAGGACCTGCGCACGACGCTGTCCGACCTGGCGACGAAGCGCCGCAAGGGCGAGCTCGACTTCGAGCGCATCGTCATCGAGACCACCGGCCTGGCCGACCCCGGCCCGGTTGCGCAGACCTTCTTCATGGACGACGAGATCGCCGAGAGCTTCCTGCTCGACTCCATCATCACCCTGGTGGATGCCAAGCACGCCGACGAGCAGCTGAACACCCGCCAGGAGGCGCGCCGCCAGATCGGCTTCGCCGACCAGATCTTCATCAGCAAGGCCGATCTCGTCGACGCCAGCGCCGTGGCCGAACTGAGCCACCGGATCAAGCGCATGAACCCGCGCGCACCGGTGCAGACCGCCCACTTCGGCGAGGTGGCGCTGGACAAGATCTTCGACCTGCGCGGCTTCAATCTCAACGCCAAGCTGGAAATCGACCCGGATTTCCTCAAGGCCGACGAGCACGACCATGATCATGATCACGACCATGAGCACGGCGAGCATTGCGATCATCCGCACCACCATGCCCATGACGACGACGTGAAGTCCTTCGTCTTCAAGTCCGACCGGCCCTTCAACCCGGCCAAGCTGGAAGACTTCCTCGGCGCCATCGTCCAGGTCTACGGCCCGAAGATGCTGCGCTACAAGGGCGTGCTGAACATGAAGGGCACCGACAAGAAGGTGATCTTCCAGGGTGTGCACCAGCTGATGGGCTCCGACCTCGGCCCGAAATGGATGCCGGGCGAGGCGAAGACGAGCAAAATGGTTTTCATCGGCATCGACCTGCCGCAGGAGATCTTTGCCCAGGGTTTGGAAGGCTGCCTGGCATAGGTTTTGCCAAGGCTCTTGCCAAGGTTCGGGAGCCCGTTCGAGCCGGGGATTTTTTAGCTGCGCAAGGTGGCTACAATCCGCGGCGCCCAAATGGGCCCGAATCCAGGTGGACCCGATCAGCAAGCAATCTAGAGCAGAGTCGAACAACTGCCTAGCGAGGAGCGAAACGTGAGCAAGACACCGGCCCCCAAGACCACTTCCACGGCGGCAGCACCGAAGCCGCTGAAGACGTCCAAGCCCAAGGCCGAGGCGGTGGGGTCATCCGCTGCCGTCGCGACGCTTGAGGAACACCCCGCAACCCAGGGTGGCAACAGCCGCTTCGCCGACCGCTTCGCGCCGCCGAAGCCTCCCACCCGCCAAATGAATAGTGACGTGATCGAAAGCCCCCGCACCGCAGCCAAGTCCGACCCCAAGCTGGCCAATGCCTGGAAGACCAAGTCCGGCACCGACCTGAGCGACGCCGAAGTGATGGCGATGCCAGACTCGGAGTACATGAACGCCAAGCAGATCGAGTTCTTCCGCCGCAAGCTGACGGAACTGAAGGAAGGCGTGCTCTCCAATGCCGGCGAAACCACCGAGCATCTGCGCGAGGACACCTCCATCGTCCCCGATCCGGCCGACCGCGCCACGATCGAGGAAGAGCACGCACTGGAACTGCGCACCCGTGACCGCGAGCGCAAGCTGCTGAAGAAGATCATGCAGTCGCTGGCACGCCTGGACAGCGGCGACTACGGCTACTGCGACGAGACCGGCGAGCCGATCGGCCTGGGCCGGCTGATCGCCCGCCCGACCGCCAACCTGTCGCTGGAAGCGCAGCAACGCCGCGAACTGAAGCAGAAGATGTTCGGGGATTGATCGAGCCCCTCGTATCCGTCCCCGCACCAACGAACGCATCCCCAACCCACCCAGCGCATGAGCGATCCGAAAGACGGTGAGAGTTTCTTTCGCAAGGTCGCCCGCTTCGTCACGAATCCGACGACCGACTGGGCCGAGATCAACTCCCGCCAGGACGACCCGGAGAGCGACCTCAAGAAGGCCGAGGTGCGCGCCATGGTCGAGCGCAAGCGGCGCAACGACTTCGTGCGCAAGCGCGAGCTCGACATGCTGCGCCGCATCCGGCGCGAGGGCCTGACGCCGGAACAGCTGGCGGCGCTGGGCTCCTCGTCCTCGCGGCTCGACGAGGTCGAACGCACGAACAGCGAGCTGAATTCGAAGATCGACCCACGCGTCAAGGACAAGATCGACGCGATCGAGCAGCAGATGGTCGGCGAGCGCAACTTCCCGAGCACGCAGGTGCAGGGCCAGCACCCACCGGGCTTCTTCGAGACCAGCACGCGGCCGATCCACTTCGCCAGCACGACGGCCGATCCGTCGCTGGCGCCAGTCCCGCCACCGCCGCCGCCTTTCGCGCCACCGATATCCGCGAGGGAGCCGGCGCCCGCCTTCGCCCCGCCGGCGCCCGCGTCGCTTTCACCGGCCTACGAGCCCTTCGCCAACACGCCGGCCGGCAGCGCGCTGTCGCCGTCTTCCAGCCGCCCGCCGGGCCGCTCCGACGCGCGCGTCAGCCAGTTCTCGTCGCGCGAGGAGATGAACCGCCTCGAGGCCATGCCGCCGCCGGCCGCGGTGACGATGGGCGCCGGCATGTCGCCGCTGTCCGATGCCAAGAGCGCCAGCCTGCTGCCCTCATCGCTGACCGAGGACCTGCCTCCGCTGGAGATGAGCTTCTCCCCGCTGCCGCCGGCGCCGACGCCTGCCAACGCGTCGGCAACGGGCTCAGCGCCCGACCTGTCGCTGAGCTTCAGCGTGGCCGAAAAGCACATCGCCTCGGACTTGAACGAACTGGTGCACGACCCCGAGCTGGACGAGGCGGTCATCGCCTTCGCCAACGCCGATTACGAGACCAGCGAACGCATCCTGACCGAGCTGACGCACAAGGGCGGGCAGCGCCACACCCACGGCGAGACCTGGCTGGTGCTGTTCGACCACCACCGTGCCACCGGCGCGCAGTCCAAGTTCGAGGCGCTGGCGCTGGAGTACGCGCAGCAGTTCGGCCTGTCGGCCCCGCAATGGTTCTCGATGCCCAAGCTGGTGGCCGAGGCGGCCAAGAGCGTGCGCGCGCCGATGGGCCGCTCCGGCAGCGTCGGCTGGACGGCGCCGGAGTTCCTGCTGGCCGAATCGGTCAAGCAGCTGCAGACGCGCTGCGAGAACCTGCCGATGCCCTGGGTGCTGGACTGGGCGCCGCTGCGCCAGCTCGACACCGAGGCCTGCGACGCGCTGCGCCAGCTGTTCCGCCAGTGGGCCGAGCAGCAGATCGACATGCGCTGGCTGGCCGGCGACCGTTTCCTGCAGCTGCTGAAGGATCTGTCGCCGGTGGCGGTGCGCGACGTCGACCCGGCGCTGTGGATGCTGCGTCTGGAAACGTTGCGCCTCGTCAACCGGCCCGACCAGTTCGACGAGACCGCCATCGACTACTGCGTGACCTACGAGGTCTCCCCGCCGTCCTGGGAGCGCTCGAAGTGCCGCGTGCGCGTCAGCGGCCAGGGCCTGTCGACCAGCAGCTCGCCGCCGACCAGTACCCTGCCGGCCGGTGAGGTGCCGACCACCAGCTTCATGGAGTCGCAGATCAGCGATCAGACGCAGATCCCGACGACGATCCAGCTGGAGCTGAGCGGCCAGCTGAGCGGCGACATTTCCGAGACGCTGCGCCTGATGACCACCGAGATCGGCGCCGCCCCGATCGTCGACGTGGCCTGCACGAAGCTGATCCGGCTGGACTTCATGGCCGCCGGAGACCTGCTGAACTGGGTGCTGGCCCGCCGCGGCGAGAACCGCTCGGTCGTCTTTACCGAGGCCCACCGCCTCGTCGCCCTTTTCTTCGGCGCCATGGGCATCAACGAGCATGCGCGGGTAAAGATCCGCCAGGTCTGAGCGGCCGATACGACGCGCAAAATGGGCTGCTGGCGTCGTTGAAGGCGCTCGCCGTAGCGGATGCCACTGTCTTCGCACCTGCGCCTAGCCAGCACCGCTTCGCTGCCCATTGTGCGCACCGAGACGTTGAAATATGGGGCGATGCCCCAACACGGAATACCTATGGATTCGAATCAATCACCCGTCTATCACGGCACGACCATCGTCAGCGTGCGCCGTGGCAACCAGGTCGCCATCGGCGGCGATGGCCAGGTCACGCTGGGCACCATCATCGTCAAGGCCAGCGCGCGCAAGGTGCGCAAGCTCTATCACGACAAGGTCCTGGCCGGCTTTGCCGGCGCCACGGCCGATGCGTTCACCTTGTTCGAGCGCTTCGAGGCCAAGCTGGAAAAGCATCAGGGCCATCTGGTGCGCGCGGCCGTCGAGCTGACGCGCGACTGGCGCACCGACCGCGTGCTGCGCCGGCTGGAGGCGATGCTGGCCGTCGCCGACAAGACCGCCTCGCTGATCATCACCGGCAACGGCGACGTGCTGGAGCCCGAGCAGGGCATCGTCGCGATCGGCTCCGGCGGCGCCTATGCGCAGGCCGCCGCCAAGGCGCTGCTGACGCACAGCGAACTCAGCGCGCAGGACATCGTCAAGCAGTCGCTGGTGATCGCCGGCGAGATCTGCATCTACACGAACCTGAATCACACGATCGAGGTTCTGGAATGAGCTCGATGACGCCCCAAGAGATTGTTTCCGAACTGGACCGCCACATCGTCGGCCAGAACAAGGCCAAGCGCGCCGTGGCCATCGCGATGCGCAACCGCTGGCGCCGCCAGCGTGTCGACGAGAAGCTGCGCGGCGAGATCACGCCGAAGAACATCCTAATGATCGGCCCCACCGGCGTCGGCAAGACCGAGATCGCACGTCGCCTGGCCAAGCTGGCCGGCGCGCCCTTCGTCAAGGTCGAGGCGACCAAGTTCACCGAGGTCGGCTACGTCGGCAAGGACGTGGACTCGATCGTGCGCGACCTCGTCGAGGTGGCGATCAAGCAGGAGCGCGAGGTGCAGATGCGCGTGCAGCGCACCCGCGCCGAGGACGCCGCCGAGGAGCGCGTGCTCGACATCCTGGTGCCGGCCAGCGACGCCGACAACCCGACCCGCCAGGCCATGCGCAAGCGCCTGCGCGAAGGCGCCATGGACGACAAGGACATCGAGGTCGAGCTGCTGGAAGCGAAGCCGACGATGGAGATCCTCGGCCCCCAGGGCATGGAGGAGATGGCCGAGCAGCTCAAGGGCATGTTCGCCAACCTCGGCGGCAACAAGCGCAAGGCGCGCAAGCTGAAGATAGGCGAGGCGATGAAGCTGCTGGTCGAGGAAGAATCCGCCAAGCTGCTGAACGAGGACGACATCAAGACCGCCGCGCTGGCCGCCGCGCAGGAAATGGGCATCGTCTTCATCGACGAGATCGACAAGGTCGCGAGCCGCGCCGAGCACGGCGGTGCCGACGTATCGCGCCAAGGCGTGCAGCGCGACCTGCTGCCGCTGGTCGAGGGCACCACGGTCAACACCAAGTACGGCATGGTGAAGACGGACCACATCCTCTTCATCGCGTCCGGCGCCTTCCACCTCTCCAAGCCCAGCGACCTGATCCCCGAGCTGCAGGGCCGCTTCCCGATCCGTGTGGAACTGGACTCGCTGTCGGTCGAAGACTTCGAAGCCATCCTGTCGAGCACGCACGCTAGCCTCGTCAAGCAGTACCAGGCGCTGCTGGCGACCGAGGGCGTGGCGCTGACGCTGCAGCCCGACGGCATCCGCCGTCTGGCCCAGATCGCCTACGAGGTCAACGAACGCACCGAGAACATCGGCGCGCGGCGCCTGTCCACCGTGATGGAGCGCCTGCTCGACCAGATCAGCTTCGATGCACCCAACCTCGGCGGGCAGGCGGTGAGTCTCGGTGCCGAGGAAGTGGACGCCAAGCTCGGCGAACTGGCGAAGAACGAAGACCTGTCGCGCTTCATACTCTGACGAAGCACCGGCCGGCCTAAAGGGCCAGCCGGTGCGACTGCAGCGCCAGCAACCCGTCGAACAGCAGCGGCTCGATCAGCTCGTGCGCCACGGCGTCGAGCGCCGGTGACACCTTCCAGCCAGCGCCGCCGGTCATCAAGGTCAGCGGCTCGTGGCCGGCGCGCTGCGTCAGGTGGCGGTGCATGCGCTCGATGGCGCCGGTGATCGCGTAGTTGCCGCCGCTGGTCAGCGCGTCGGAGGTATTGGTCGGGAACTCCCGCACCTCGCCGGTCGGCACGCGCAGGCCGGCCGTGCCGCCTTCCAGCGCGCGCAGCATGATGCCGTGGCCGGGGAGGATCAGGCCGCCGAGGAAATGGCCTTCGGCATCGATCGCGTCGACCGTCACCGCGGTCCCGACCATCACCACCAGGCAGGCCCGCGCCGGGCCGCGCTGCAGCACGTGCCAGCGCGCCCCGATGTGGGCGACGAAGCGGTCCGTACCGAGGCGGGCCGGGTGGTCGTAGCCGTTGGTCACGCCACCGGCCGCGGCACCGGAGACGACCCAGCGCGGCGTGATGTCCCACAGCTCCAGCTGCTCCTCGACGCGGCGGCGCACCGCGTCGCCGGCGACATTGCAGCCGAGCACGCTGTGCGGCGGCGGCAGGCCCTTCCAGTCACCCTCGGCCAGTTGCTCGATGTTCTCGAGGAACACGGCCCCGTATGCGAGCGTCACTGCACCCGGCTGGGGCGAGGCATAGAGCGCCCACTTGAGGCGGGTGTTGCCGATGTCGATGGCCAGGAAGCTCATGGAAGGAGGAAGCGTTGAAGATGACAACTTTGGCAGCCTAACAGCATCACGCGCCGTCATCAGCGCTTCAAATTGGGGCGCTAGGAGCCGATACTTCCTTTGGGAGACCCACGCACCCGGCGGTCAGCGCGCGCAGTCTATCGGGTCACAGACGCGACAAACCCCGGACAAGAAAGCAAACGATGAAATCACTGTCCATCGCCGCCAAGCTCTGGCTGCCCGTCCTGGTCCTGGCGATCGTTGTCGTGCTGATGACCGCGGCCTCGTCGATACGCACGCGCGGCCTGCTGGAACAGGCGCAGACCCAGCAGCAGGAGCAGCAGCGCAAGTTCGAGCTCTCGCTGCGCTGGCGGGGCCTGACCGAGACCAACGCCGCCCGTGCGGCAGCAGGCATCCTCAGCGCCGATCCCGCCGTGGTGCAGGCGCTGAAGCCCGAGATCGACGCAACGACGGCCAAGATCTCCGAGATGCAGAAGGAGATCGACGCGATCGCTGTCAGCGAGGCCGAGAAGGCCGCGCTGGCCAAGATTGCTGCGAAGCGCACCGACTACATCGCCATACGCGGCGAGGTCACCAAGCTCAAGGCTGGCGGAGACGCCGCCGGCGCCAACGCGGCGCTGAAGGAACGGATGCTGCCGGCCGTCGCGAGTTATCTGGACGCCCAGCAGGACTTCGCCAAGCTGCAGAAGGACCGCTCGGACGCCCTGCGTCAGGAGGCCGGCGACACGCGCATGCGCAGCGTCTGGATGTCCGGCGGCATCATGATCGTCATCGTGATCGGCCTGGCCTTCGGCACGCTGCTGCTGGTGCGCGAGATCAGCCGCCCGCTGGCCGAGTTGGCCAGCCAGGCCGAGCGCATCGGCGGCGGCGACCTCAGCGGCCCCATCGACACCGCGCGCCAGGACGAGATCGGCGGTGTGCAACGCGCACTGGCTGCAATGCAGGACTCGCTGAACCGCGTCGTCGGCGAAGTTCGCCACAGTGCCGACAGCATCCAGACCGCCAGCTCCGAAATCGCCACCGGCAACCAGGACCTGAGCCAGCGCACCGAGCAGACCGCGTCCAACCTGCAGCAGACCGCCAGCTCGATGACGCAGCTGACCGGCGCCGTGCGCCAGAGCGCCGACAGCGCCGCCACGGCCAATCAGCTGGCGGCGAACGCGGCGCAGGTCGCGCAGCGCGGCGGCGAGGTCGTCGGCCAGGTGGTCTCCACGATGGACGAGATCAACGCCAGCTCCAAGAAGATCAACGACATCATCGGCGTGATCGACGGCATTGCCTTCCAGACCAACATCCTGGCGCTGAACGCCGCGGTGGAGGCGGCGCGCGCCGGCGAGCAGGGCCGCGGCTTCGCCGTCGTGGCCGGCGAGGTGCGCAGCCTCGCGCAGCGCAGCGCCGAAGCGGCCCGTGAGATCAAGGCGCTGATCGGCACCAGCGTGAGCAAGGTCGAGACCGGCGCGCGGCTGGTGCAGGACGCCGGCAGTACGATGACGGAGATCGTCGCCAGCGTCGGCCGGGTCGGCGACATCATCGGCGAGATCCGCGCCAGCACCGTCGAGCAGAGCGAGGGCATCAGCTCGGTCAACGGCGCCGTCGGCCAGCTGGATCAGATGACGCAGCAGAACGCGGCGCTGGTCGAGCAGAGCGCCGCCGCCGCCGAGTCGCTGCGCGAGCAGGCGCGCAAGCTGGCCGGACTGGTCAGCGGATTCAAGCTGCAGGACGGCGGTGCGCGGGTCGCCATGGCACCACCCCCTGCCGCCGCACCTGCGTTCGTGCGTGCACCCGCCCCCTCGCCTGCTCGCGCGCCGGCCAGGAGTCCCAGCAAGCCCGTCGCCACCAAAAGCGCCAAGCCGAGCCCGGCAACAAAACCGGCCGCCAGCGCGCCGCGCGTGGGCAAGCCGGCTGCCGCGCCCGCTGCGCCGGCGGCGCAACCCGATGGCGACTGGGAAACCTTCTAGTCAGAGCTTCCCCAGCCCCTGCAGCGCCGCGTGCTGTAGCAGCATGATCGTCTTGCCGTCCTGGATGCGGCCGTCGGCCGCCATGGCCAGCGCCTCGTCCAGCGGCAGCTCCAGCACCTCGATGTCCTCGCCCTCGCCGGCCTCGCCGCCGCCCTGCGCGACCCGGTCGGCGCTCTCGTAGGCGGCGACGTAGAAGTGCAGCTTCTCGGTCACCGAGCCGGGGCTCATATAGGCCTCGAAGACCTTGCGCGGCTGCCGGATCCGGTAACCCGTCTCCTCAGCCGCCTCGCGGCGGATGCAGGTCTCGGGATCGTCGCCGTCCAGCAGCCCGGCGCAGGCCTCGATGAGCATGCCGTCCGCGCAGCCGTTGACGTAGGCCGGCATGCGGAACTGCCGCGTCAGCACGACCGTGCCCGCCGCCGCGTTGAACAGCAATAGCACCGCGCCGTTGCCGCGGTCATAAGTCTCGCGGTTCTGGCGCTGCCAGTTGCCGTCACCGCGGCGCCAGTCGAAGGCGATCGTCTTCAGCGTGTACCAGTTGTCGGAGAGCAGGCGCTCCTCGATGATGCGCACCCGGTCATTTTTCATTTCAGCGATTTTGTGTATAAACGTGCAATTTCGTGCAACCACTGTAGACGATGCTGACCGTCCAACGCAAGCAACTGCTGATGTCCCGCCTGGCCGCCGAGGGCCGGCTCGTCGCCAAGGACCTGGCCGCCGAGCTGGCCACCTCCGAGGACACGATCCGTCGCGACCTGCGCGAGCTCGCCGCCGCCGGCAAGCTGCAGCGCGTGCACGGCGGCGCCCTGCCCGCCTCGGCGGCGCTGGCCGACCTGCGCGGGCGCGAGAGCGTCTCGGTTGACGACAAGATCGCGCTGGGCCACCACGGCGCCGCGCTGATCGAGGACGGCATGGTCGTCATCCTCGACGGCGGCACCACGGCGGTCCAGCTCGCACGCCAGCTACGGCCCGGCCTGCGCGCGACCATCGTCACGCACAGCCCCAACGTCGCCATCGAGGCGGCCGCCCATCCGCAGCTGGAGATCCTGGTGCTCGGCGGGCGGCTGTTCCGGCACTCGATGGTCAACGTCGGCGCCGCGGTAATCGACGCGGCCTCGCGGCTGCGGGCCGATCTCTACTTCATGGGCGTGACCGGCGTGCACCCCGAAGCGGGCCTGACGACCGGCGACGCCGAGGAGGCCGCCGTCAAGAACGCGCTGCACCAGCGGGCGGCCGAAACGGTGGTGCTGGCCTCCGCCGAGAAGCTGCTGGCGGCCTCGCCCTTCCTGGTGGCGCCGCTGGACGAGATCGCCCGCCTCGTCGTACCGGCCGCCACGCCGGCCAAGACCCTGCGCGCGCTGAAGGCGGGGGCCGTCAGCGTCGAGCGTTGCAAAGGGACAGGACGATGAATACTGCGATCCGCCACCCGCAAGTCTGCGTGCTGGGCAGCGCCGAGCCCGGATCGGCCGCCTACGAACTGGCCGGTGCCGCCGGCGAACTGCTGGCGCGGCTGGGCATCACGCTGGTCAGCGGCTGCGGCAGCCCGGCCACGCGCGTGGCCGCGGAGCGCGCCGTCGCGGCCGGCGGCCGGGTGCTGTCCATCATCCCGTCCGATCAGATGCCACCGCCCGACTGGCCGGCCACCATCGTCATCCCCTGCGGCATGGGCGATGCGCGCAACCTGCTGATGGCGTTGGCCGGTGATGCCTGCCTGGTCATCGGTGGACGCGCGGGTACGATCTCGGAGGTCTGCCTGGCCTGGCTGCATCGGCGCCCGCTGCTGCCGCTGGTGGGCTGCGGGGGATGGTCGGACCGGCTGCCGGACAACCCGCCGGATGAGCGGGCGCTTTCGGCGATCCTGCCGTGGGGCAGCGTTGGGGAGCTGGAGGCTCGGTTGAGGGAATTGGCTTTGGTCTGAGTTTCTTCCAGGCTGGCCTTTCGCCACGGTGCCGGGTCTCGCCCCGGCGGGCGACTCACTTTTCTTGCGTCGCCAAGAAAAGTAAGCAAAAGAAGGCGACCCTGGCTCCGCCGCCCTCCGCTGCGCTGCGGGTGCCCTGCGATGCTCGCGACTTGGGCCCCGCGCCCAACTCACTTCGCTACGCTGCGTTCAGACAAGGGGCGCGAAGTCAGCGCACGAGGTTCGCTGCGCTCACGGTCCCAAGCCGCTGCGCTTCTCGGCGGCTGCACAAGGGGCCCGAAGCCTGGTCGGCTCGCTGCGCATCGCCGCCAAGGGCGCCGCTGTGCGGGCGCCCCATCGAGGCGATGCGCAGCGAGCCGTATGGGGTTCCCCTTGTGCAGCCGCCGAGAAGCACAGGAGCCCGAGGCGCGTGCGTAGCACGCTTCGTAGACTGACTTCGCACCCCTTGTCTGAGCGGAGCGTAGCGCAGCGAGTTGGGTGCGGCCTCGGGTTCCGAGCATCGCAGGGAACCCGACCAAAGGGAGGGCGGCGGAGCCAGGGGCGGTTTCTTTGGTTCCTTTCTTGGGCGCCCAAGAAAGGGACTCGCCCGCCGGGGCGAGTCCCGGCACCGTGGCGATCGACAACAGCAGCTGAGCTTAGAAACTCTGACGCAGACCAATCATGATCGCGCGCACGCTGGCAGTCTCCCCCGCATACTCGGCACGGCTGAAGTCGGCACTGAGTTCCAGGTGTGTCGCCGGTGCCAGCGCATAGCTCAGCGAGAGTCCGACGTAGGGCTTCGCCTTGGTCTCGGAATCCGATGCGCTCGTCCCGCCGAAGGAACCGGTGATCTTGGCCTTCATGCTGACGACGCCGAGCCGGGCGCCGACGCCCCAGTCGCTGTTCAGGTCGGCCAGGTAGGCCAGCGCGAGCGTCGGGCCGTAGCCTTCGAGCTTGGCGTCGATGCCGTCGACCTTGGCGGTGGCGCGGCCGAAGCTGATGTAGCCGAGTTCGGCCGCCAGGCCGTTGCCGAAGCGATAGCCGCCGTTGATGCGGAAGGCCGTGCCGTTGTTCTTGCAGTCGGTGGCGCCGTCGCACGAAGCGCTGACGTGGCCCTGGCCGATGGCGGCGCTGACGTAGCCCTGGCTCTGCGCCTGAGCTTGTGCAGCAGCGGCGGCGAGAGTGAGGGCGGCGATGGTGAGCTTTTTCATAGAAGTCCCTGTGTGGAGGTAATGCACCGCGCGTCGATGCGTGGCGCCAAAATTCTATGAACGGTCCGCAGCGCCCAAAGGTGATTCGTACCCCACGTTTGTCAGCCCAGCACCAGCGCGCTCGTCAGGTCCCCCAGCAAGACCTGCCCCCTCGCCCGCATCGCGTCGTCCCGCCGCTTCACCCCGGGCAGCGGCTCCAGCCCGTACACCCGGGTGATCAGCCGCAGGATGGAGTTGGTGTCCATGTCGGTGTGGTCGACGACGCCCTTCCTCGCATGCGGGGAGATGACGATGGCCGGGATGCGCGTGCCGGGGCCCCAGCGGTCGCCCTCGGGCGGCGCGACGTGGTCCCACCAGCCGCCGTTCTCGTCCACCGTGACGACGACCACCATGTCGCTCCACTGCGGGCTCTTCTCCAGCCGCTCGATCACGTGGGCGACGTGCGCGTCGCCGCTGGCCACGTCCGCATAGCCGGCGTGCATGTTCAGGTTGCCCTGCGGCTTGTAGAAGCTGACGGCCGGCAGCTTGCCGGCCTCGATGGCGGCGAGGAAATGATTGGTCTTCGCGTCGTCGCCGAGTCCCGCGTCGCGCAGGTGCTCGGCGCGCGCCGCGGTGCCGGGCGCGTAGTTGCGGTAGTAGTTGAACGGCTGGTGATGCTCCTGGAAGTTCGGCACCGCGCCATCGCCCTGCTGCCCGTCGTGTGCCAGCGCCGCAGCCCAGGCGCCGCTCCACCAGGCCCAGGAGATACCCTTGGCGGAGAGCCGGTCGCCGATCGTCGCGTCGTCCTGCGGCGGCAGCACGCCGGGGTTACGCGGATCGGCCAGCGCGGGGTCGCCGCCGGGCGCGGGCTTGACGTAGCTCGGCTGGTAGGGCGGCGCCATCGTGTTGACGGCGAAGCCGTCCGGCGTCAACGTGCCGTCGCGTTCGAAGCGCGGCGGGCCGTCCAGCGCGGAGGCCGGCGAATCCTTGTGCAGCTTCAGCCGCGTACCCTTCGGGTCGTCGCCCTCGACCTCGCAGATCAGCCGCTTGACCGGGCCACTCTTGGCATCCTTGACGAACGGCGGCTGCGCGGCGATCAGGAAGATATGATTCATCCACGAGCCGCCGAAGGCGGACATGAAGAAGCGGTCGCACAGCACGTAGCGCCGCGCCACCTCGGCCAGCTTCAGCGAGCCGCTTTCGGGGCCGTAGTGGCCCATCACCAGCGCGCCGGAATCGCCCCAGGCGACGAACTGGTCGTTGCGCCCGCCGTTGATCTGCATCTGGTTCTGGTAGAAGCGGTGCGTCAGGTCGCGCGTGATCACGCCGAAGGGCAGGGGCTTGCCGGCCGCGTCGGCCAGCCTGAACGGCGCGTTCGGCAAGCCGGTGATCTGAGTCTCGTCGATCGCATATGACGTTCCGCCGACGGTCTGCGGCTGCGGCACCAGGCCGCGCCAGATCTTCGGCAACTGCGGCAGCGGCGCACCGTTGCGGTCGCGCTGGGCAGCGCGGGCGCGCGTGATGTCGGCGAGCGGCTGGGCCTGACCGGGAAACTGCGCAAACAGGTTGTTGAAACTGCGGTTCTCGGCGTAGATCACCACGATGGTCTTGACGCGCTGGCGCAGCGCACGATCCTCCGCGGCCGCAGCAGCGGCCACGGCTGCGGCATCCACGCCCAGCAGGCTCGCGCCGGCCGCGGCCAGCGTGCCGACGAGCATGCGGCGACGCTCGGGATCGAAAGGCTGCTGCAGGTCGTCTTCGTCTGTCGTCTTCATGATGGTCTCCTCCCCTTCCGCAACTGGTACGGGTCGATCATAAGGACGCCACTGGATGCGATTTAGCGCGGCCGAACAGACAGGCGCAGCGTGTCCTCGGGGTAGTAGCGCTGGAACTCCCGCCAGGCCGCACCCGACTTGGCGAGCTGCACCAGCGCCGTTTCCAGCAGGTGTCGGTCCTCCGCACCGAGCCTGGAGCGGTTCGACAGGTAGACGCCGCTCTCGCCCCAGCTGAGTTCCTCCACCGTCGACACCTGCACGCGCGGCAGCCAGGCCTTCAGCCGCGCATCGCCGCGCAGCGCGCCGGTGACGATGGTCGGCGCGACGATCGCCAGATCCGCCATGCCGGCGTCCAGCATGCGCACCAGCGAGATCGGGTCCGTCGCCTGCTGCAGCCGCCCCTGGGTCGCCATCGCGCTCAGCAGCGACTGGTAGGCATCGCCGTAGTCGTAGCCGCGCACGACGGCCAGGCGCAGCTCGTGGTGCTGCTGCAGCTCGGCCAGGCTCTGCAGCTCAGGCAGCGGCGGATGCGCGGTGCCGCGGTCCAGCGTGACGAGCGCCGCGCGGCTCTGGATCAGCGGCACGAAGACGCCGAACTGGTCGCGCCGCGGCGAGCGCCGCGCCGGCAGCAGGATGTCCGACAGGCCACTCTCGAACATCAGTTCCTGGCGCGCGCGCGGCACGACGCTGAAGTTCAGGCTGCAGCCCTCGCCGCTGGCGACATGGCGCAGCAGATCCGGATAGATGCCGCCCACCTGGCCATTCGCCATCACGGTGACGCCCAGGCCGATTGGCGCCACCGGCACCTGCAAGACCCGCGAACATGCGGCCCGCGCCGTCGCCCCGGTCCCCTGCAGCGCTGCCGCCACCATCACCGTCATCGCCGCCAGGCGTCCGGCCCATCGGATCGTCGATCGCCGGAACTGTCGTCGTGCCTGCAGCGGAACCATGATGCGCTTGAATAAGTCGTTATGTCCGCATTGTCGCGGACACCGGCGCACGCCCTCGTTTCAGTTGCTTCAACGCGCTCCGCGGGCCAGGTCTTGCGCGGCGGCAATCGTGGCGCGCCAGGCCGGCGCCAGCGCCACCACCTCGCCGATCACCAGCAGCGCCGGTGCCTTCACCCGCTCCCGCGCGATCGTGTCCGGCAGCGTCACCAGCGCGCAAAGGAATTCGCGCTGCTCGGCGGTGTGCGCGGCGCAGACCACCGCGGCCGGCGTGTCCCCCTGCATGCCGGCGGCAAGCAGCGCGGCAGCGATCTCGGCCGCCTGGGTCACGCCCATGTAGACGACCAGGGTCAGCCCGCTGCGCGCCAGCGCCGCCCAGTCCGGCGATCGCCCGCCCTCGCCGCTGTGGCCGGTGACGAGCGCGACGCCGGGCGTGCAGCGCCGGTCGGTGACGGGAATGCCCAGGCCCGCCGGCCCGGCCAGGCCGGAGGTGAGGCCGCTGACGATCTCGACCTCGATGCCGGCGGCGTGCAGCGCATCGGCCTCCTCGCCGCCACGGCCGAAGACGAAGGGATCGCCGCCCTTCAGGCGCACGACACGCGCGCCCTTGCGCGCCTCGCGGATCATCAGCTCGTGGATGAAGCGCTGGTCGGTGGACGGCTTGAAGCCGCGCTTGCCGACCTGCAGCACGCGCGCGTCCGCCCGCGCCAGCGCCAGCACGCGCGGGTCGACCAGCGCGTCGCACAGCAGCACGTCGGCCGCCTCGATGCGCTTCAGCGCGCGCACGGTCAGCAGCTCCGGATCACCAGGGCCGGCGCCGACGAGGCTGACGGGATGGAGCATCTTCTTGCTGTCGTTCATGTCGTGGCCTCCTCGGGCTGGACCTGTGAAACAAGCCGGCGCAGCGCCGGCAGGCACGAACCGCACTGCGTGCCGCAACGCAGCCCCGCCTGCAGCGCGGCGAGGCGCTCGGTCGCGGAACCGGCGCAGCGGCCGAGCTGCTCGCGGATGCGTGCTTCGGAGACATCGAAGCAGTTGCAGACCTGCGGGCTGCGCGGCGGCGCCGCGAGCGCGCCCGCCGCATCGATTCCCTCGGGCGCCAGCAGGCGGCGCCCGAACGGCGCCACCGGCCGCGCATCGCGCCACAGCGGCAGCAGCCACCCGGCCGTGCCGGCCTCGCCGACCAGCAGCAGCGCGCACAAGCTCGCGTCGGCGCCTTCCCCCTGCAGCCGCAGCAGCCGGCTGCGACCACGGCGCGCATCGGCATAGCGCAGCAGGCCGACGCCATGCAGGCCCAGCGCTTCGGCCAGGCGCTGCAGCATGGCGGCGGCCGGCGTCTCGGCGCAGGCGGCCTCGAAGCTCCATCCCTCGCGCCCATCCGGGCCGGCGACCGGCACGCAGTGCGCATAGTCGAAGGCCGGCAGCAGCGCGCGCAGCGCCGCTCGGTCCGCCAGCCAGGCAGCGCCGCTGATGCGCCAGGGCAGATCCAACTTTTCCAGTGAGACGGCACTGAACTTCAGCTCGGGCTGCCTGGCATCGGGGCAGAAGCCGGGCTGGGTCAGCGCGTTGATCCCGCCGCTGCTGCCCATCCCGCCGACGAACTCGCCGCCCCAATGCATGGGCACGCTGGCCTGCATCGGCGCGATCGCCGCGTCGCCACGCAGGCGCAGCACCAGCGCGCCGCGGGCCGAAGCGATGCGCGCGTAGTCGCCCTCGGCGAGCCCGCGGCGTGCCATGTCCTGCGGGTTCAGCGACAGCGCCGGCACGCCCTCGTGGCCGAACAAGCGCGGCACGACACCGCTGCGGCTCATGCCGTGCCACTGATCGCGCAAGCGGGTGGTCGTCAGGCTCCAGGGGCGGCGGGCATCGGCGCTGTCCAGCGGCGGCTTGAAAGGCCTGGCGATGAAGCGCGCCCGGCCATCGGCGGTGGCGAAGCGATGGTCCATGTAGAGGCGAGCCGTACCCTGGCCGTCGACGAAGGGCCACTGCTGCGGGCCGCGCTCGTCCAGCAGCGCGTAGCTGAGGCCGCTGATGTCGAGATCGCGGCCGCGCGTAGCCTCGCGGTGTTCGAGCCAGAGCTGCTCGGGCGTGTCGCCGCTGAAAGGCGCGCCCATCGCACGGGCGATGTCGCGGGCGATGCGCCAGTCCGCACGCGCCTCACCCGGCGGCGGCACGGCGGCGCGCACGCGGCTGATGCGGCGCTCGCTGTTCGTTACCGTGCCCTCTTTCTCGCCCCAGGTGGCGGCCGGCAGCAGGTAGTGTGCAAAGGCCGCAGTGGCCGTGCCGGCAAAGGCGTCCTGGACGATGACGAGCTCGCAGCGCTCCAGCGCACGGCGCACCAGCGCCTGCTCCGGCAGCGACTGTGCCGGGTTCGTGCAGACGATCCACAGCGCCTTCACCTCGCCGCGCTCGGCCGCCTGGAACAGCTCGACGGCCGTCTTGCCGGGCGCTTCGGGCAGTGCGTCAATGCCCCACAGCTTCGCGATCTCCGCGCGGTGCGCGGCATCCGCCGGATCGCGATGACCGGGCAACAGGCTGGCCATGCCGCCGGCCTCGCGCCCGCCCATCGCATTGGGCTGGCCGGTCAGCGAGAACGGCCCGGCACCCGGCCGCCCGATCTGCGCCGCGGCCAGGTGCAGGTTGATCAACGCGGTGTTCTTGGCCGTGCCGCTGCTGCTCTGGTTCAGGCCCATGCAGTACAGCGACAGCGTGGCCGGCGAGGTGGCGAACCATTGCGCGGCCTGCAGGATCTGCTCTTCGCCGATGCCGCAGATGCGTGCCGCCTCGCGCGGCGGCATGTCGCGCACCAGCTGCTTCAGCGCGGCGAAGCCCTCGGTGTGCGCGGCGATGAAGGCGGCGTCGACCCAGCCTTCCCAGACCATCGCGTGCAGCATGCCGTGGAACAGCGCGACGTCGGTGCCGGGATGGATCGGCAGGTGCAGGTCGGCGAACTCGGCGCTCTCGGTGCGGCGCGGGTCGACGACGATGATCTTCATCTCCGGGCGGCGGGCCTTCGCGTCTTCCAGCCGGCGGAACAGGATCGGATGGGCCCAGGCCGGATTGGCACCGGTGATGAACACGCAGTCCGCCTGCTCAATGTCCTCGTAGCTGCAGGGCGGCGCGTCGGCGCCCAGGCTCTGCTTGTAGCCGACGACGGCGGAGCTCATGCACAGGCGCGAGTTGCTGTCGATGTTGTTGGTGCCGACGACGGCGCGGGCCAGCTTGTTGAAGGCGTGGTAGTCCTCGGTGAGGAGCTGGCCGGAGATGTAGAAGCCGATGGAGTCGGGGCCATGCTGGCGCTTGATGGCTTGCAGCTTCGCGGCGATCTGCGTGTTGGCCTCGTCCCAGCTCAGGGTCTGCCCGTTCGCCATCGGTTGCAGCAGGCGGCGCGTCTGCATCACGACGGGCGTGGCGGTCAGGTGGAGGGTGGAGCCTTTGGTGCACAGCCTGCCGACGTTGGCGGGGTGATCGGGGTCGCCGCGGACGCCGGTGATCTGCTTTTCGTCGTGCTCAATAACGACGCCGCAGCCGACGCCGCAGTAGGGGCAGGTGGAGCGGGTTTCCATGTTCATGGCGTTTGGCCTGCCACCACGGTGCCGGGTCTCGCCCCGGCGGGCGACTCACTTTCTTGGGCGCCCAAGAAAGGAACCAAAGAAACCGCCCCTGGCTTCGCCGCCCTCCCTTCGCTCGGGTGCCCTGCGATGCTCGAAGCCCGAGGCCGCACCCAACTCGCTTCGCTACGCTGCGCTCGGACAAAGGGTGCGAAGTCAGTCCTTGATGCTCGCTGCGCTCGCGCCTCGGGCTCCTGCGCTTCTCGGCGGCTGCACAAGGGGAACTCGATACGGCTCGCTGCGCATCGCCTCCAAGGGCGCCGCGCAGCGGGCGCCTCATCGAGGCGATGCGCAGCGAGCCGATCAGGCTTCGGGCCCCTTGTGCAGCCGCCGAGAAGCGCAGCGGCTTGGGACCGTGAGCGCAGCGAACCTCGTGCGCTGACTTCGCGCCCCTTGTTTGAGCGGAGCGTAGCGAAGTGAGTTGGGCGCGGGGCCCAAGTCGCGAGCATCGC
>Ga0247779_1000135_pt1 | contig 59337 bp, 49 predicted proteins | sample UWRJL221509R5_FD_179925 | JGI IMG/M metagenome (GOLD analysis project Ga0247779, IMG submission 179925) | Plant litter microbial communities from Arlington Agricultural Research Station in Wisconsin, United States - UWRJ-L221-509R-5 | ecosystem: Environmental > Terrestrial > Plant litter >... | reverse complement strand
CGCCGGCCTGCTGGCCGCGGCCGCCCTGTCTGCCCATGCCCAGGACATCAACTTCGGCATCATCGCCACCGATTCCGCCTCCACGCAGCGCGAGCGCTGGGAGCCCTTCTTCCGCGACATGGAGAAGAAGACCGGCCTGACGGTCAAGAGCTTCTACGCGCCCGACTACGCCGGCGTGATTGAGGCGATGCGCTTCAACAAGATCCAGGTCGCGTGGTACGGCAACAAGTCGGCGATCGAGGCGGTGGACCGCGCCAACGGCGAGGTGTTCGCTCAGGTGATGTATGCCGACGGCAGCTACGGCTACAACGGCCTGCTGATCACGCACAAGGACAGCCCGTACAAGACGCTGGACGACGTGTTCAAGAACAGCAAGGCCATCAACTTCGGCATCGGCGACCCGAACTCGACCTCGGGCTTCCTGGTGCCCAGCTACTACCTGTTCGCGCAGAACCGGATCGACGCGCGCAGCGCCTTCAGGACGGTGCGCAACGCCAGCCACGGCGCCAACATCCAGGCGGTGCTGGCCCGGCAGGTGGATGTGGCCACCAACAACACCGAGGACATGACCAAGCTGGAAACCAGCAAGCCCGAATTGGCCAGCCAGATCCGCGTGCTGTGGAAGAGCCCGCTGATCCCCAGTGACCCCTTCGTGATGCGCAAGGACCTGGACCCGGCGGTGAAGGCCAAGATCAAGAGCTTCGTCGTCAACTACGGCAAGACCGATGAAGAGAAGGCCGTGCTGAAGAACATCTACAACTACGGCGGCTTCCGTGAATCCAGCAACGCGCAGCTGATCCCGATCCGCACGCTGGAGCTGGCCAAGGAGCGGATGAAGCTGGAAGGCGACGAGAACATGGCCGCCGACACCAAGAGCAAGGCGCTGGCCGAGATCGACGCGAAGATCGCGGCGCTGAAGTCGTGACGACGGCGATCCACACCGCCGCCGCGCCGAGCGCCGCGAGCCTGACCCAGTTGCAGGCCCGCGCCGCCGCCGAGCGGCCCGGCTGGCTGCACTACCTGGGCTGGGCAGTCGCGCTGGCCGTGCTCGCCTGGGCTTGGCACGGCGCCGAGATCCGGCCGCTGGACCTGCTGCGCGACTCGGCCAATATCGGCACCTACGCGAAGGACTTCTTCCCGCCCGATTTCCGCGACTGGCGCATCTACACCCGCGAGATGATCGTCACCGTCCACATCGCGATCTGGGGCACGCTGCTGGCGGTGGTGGCTGCGGTGCCGATGGGCCTGCTGTGCGCCTCCAACATCGCGCCGGCCTGGGTCTACCAGCCGGTGCGCCGGCTGATGGACGCCTGCCGCGCGATCAACGAGATGGTGTTCGCGATGCTGTTCATCGTGGCCGTGGGTCTCGGGCCCTTCGCCGGCGTGCTGGCGCTGTTCATCCACACGACCGGCACGCTGGCCAAGCTGTTCTCCGAAGCGGTAGAGGCGATCGACCCGCGGCCGGTCGAGGGCATCCGCGCCACAGGCGCCCACAAGCTGGTCGAGCTGCTGTACGGCGTGATCCCGCAGGTGCTGCCGCTGTGGCTCAGCTTCACGCTCTACCGCTTCGAATCGAACGTGCGCTCGGCCTCGGTCGTCGGCATGGTCGGCGCCGGCGGCATCGGCGTCGTGCTGTTCGAGGTGATCCGCGGCTTCCAGTACGGCCAGACCTGCGCGGTGCTGATCATCCTGATCGTCACGGTGACGGCGATCGACGTGGGCTCCGCGGCCTTGCGCAAGCGCTTCATCTGAAATGAGCGACGAGAAGTTCGACCTGGTCGTCGTGGGTGCGGGCATCGTCGGCCTGGCGCATGCGTTGATGGGTGCGCGGCGCGGCTGGCGGGTGGCGGTGGTGGAGCGCGATCGGCGCTGCGTGGGTGCGTCGATCCGCAACTTTGGCTTCGTCACGGTGACGGGGCAGGGCGCCGGCGACACCTGGCGGCGGGCGTTTCGCTCGGCGCAGGTGTGGGCCGAGGTGGCGCCGGCTGCGGGCATAGCGGTGCTGCAGCGCGGGCTGTGGGTGGCGGCGCAGCGGCCGGCGGCTGCGGCGGTGCTGGAGGCCTTCCGGGCGACCGAGATGGGCGAGCGCTGCGAGCTGCTGGCCCCGCAGGCAGCGGCCGAACGTGCGCCGATGCTGCGCGCCGACGCGGCGGCGCTGTACTCGCCGCACGAGCTGCGCGTCGAATCGCGCGAGGCGATTCCGCAGCTGGCGGCCTGGCTCGCCGAGGCGCATGGCGTGCGCTTCTTCCATGGCGAGGCGGTGCTGCATGCCGAACCGGGCCAAGTCACCACCGCGTTGCATAACTTCAAGGCCGAACGCATCGCGCTGTGCCCGGGCACCGACCTGGCCGGGCCTGCGAAGGCGTGGCTTCCTCCCTCGCTGCGCTTGAGCAAGCTGCAGATGCTGCGGCTGATGCCCGAGACGCCGCTGCGGCTGCCGGCGCCGGTGATGAGCGACCTGAGCCTGGTCCGCTACACCGGCTACGCGGCGCTGCCGGAGTCGCGGCCGCTGCTGGCGCAGCTGCAGCAGGAGTGCGGCGAGAGCCTGGCGAACGGCATTCACCTGATCGCCGTGCAGAGCGCCGACGGCAGCCTTGTCGTCGGCGATTCGCATCATGAGGACGTCAGCCCCGACCCCTTCGCCAGCGAGCGCGTGGACGAGCTGATCGTGCAGCACCTGCACGAGGCGCTGCACTTGCCGCCGTGCCGCGTCGTCGAGCGCTGGACCGGCGTCTACCCGACCGGACACACGGCCGATGCGCTGATCGAGGCGCCGGCACCGAGCCTGCGCGTGGTGCTCGTCACCAGCGGCACCGGCGCGAGCACGGCCTTCGGCATTGCCGAGGAAGTCGTCAACGGCTGGTGATCAGCCGCGGTCCCAGTCGAACTTGGCCGGCTGGCCGGACAGGAAAGCGGCCACCGCTTCGCCGTGATAGGGCGCCGCCGCGGCGATCGCCTGGGCCTGGCTTTCCATCGCGGCCATCGTGTCGTAGTCGCTTTCGTAGCTGCGGTTGAACAGCTGCTTGCTCAGCGCGATGGCCTCGCGCGGGGCATCGATGAAACGGCGTGCGAACGCGGTGGCTGCATCGGGCAAGGCCTCGGGCGTGTGGATACTGTGGACGATGCCCAGCGTCTTGGCTTCCTCCACGCCGACGCGCCGCGCGGTGAAGGCCAGTTCCTTCGCCATCGGCAGCCCGACCGCACGAGGCAGCAGGTAGAAGGCGCCCATGTCGGGCACCAGCCCGACCTTGGCGAAGGACATGCAGAAGGCCGCGCGGCTCGAGGCCAGCACGAAGTCCGCCGTCAGCGCCAGCGAGAAGCCGGCGCCGTAGGCCGGGCCGTCAACGGCGGCGATCACCGGGATCTCCAGGCCCTGCAGGCGCTTGAACAGCCAGGCGTGGCCGCCGGCGATTCGGCGGCGCATGGCGTCGGGCGCCTGCTCGGCCGGGTCGGCCAGGCGTTGCTTCAGCGACTTCAGGTCGCCGCCGGCGCAGAAGCTGCCGCCGCTGCCGGTGATCACCAGCGCGCGGATCGAGCGGTCGGCCTCGATGCGGTCCAGCGCCTCGCGGTAGTCCTGGCGCATGTCCATCGACAGCGCGTTGCGGGCCGCCGGCCGTTCGTGGCTGAGCGTGGCGATGCCGTCGTCTAGGACGAGCTTCGTGTCGCGCAGCGTGAGGGTCTCCGTCGTCATTTTGTTCCTTTGGTCATTCCACCAGGATGCCGCGGTTCTTCAGCGTCAGGTGGATCTTGTCGCCGATCGTGTCCTTGTTGAAAGGCTTGACGATGTAGCCGCTGGCCCCGAGCTGGGCCGCGCGGACGATGTCCTCCTTGCGGCCTTCCGCGGTGACCAGCAGCACCGGCACCTTGCGCAGCGGATCGTTCTCGGGCTTGGCGCGCAGCGCTTCCAGCAGCTGGAAGCCATTCATCACCGGCATGTTGACGTCGCTGAGCACGAAGTGCACCGGCTCGCCGGACTCCGACGCGATCTCCAGCGCGCGCAGCGCGAGCTGCCCGTTCTCGGCCTCCAGGATCTTGCGGAAGCCCAGCTCGCGCACCAGGCCCGAGATGATGCGCCGCATCGTCGAGAAGTCGTCGACCACCAGGAATGTGAAATCTTCGCGCTTGATCCTCGTGACCATCTGTGGACTCCCGTGAGCTTGGGATCTTAGGGCCCGCCGGCGATGCTCACCTCGACGTGCCCGCGGCCCGTGCGCTTGGCGCGGTACATCGTTTCGTCGGCCTCGGCGAGCAGCTCGTCCGCGCTGCGCTGGTGATCCCAGCTCAGCACCAGGCCGATGCTGGCGTTGACGCTCACCGTCACGCCCGCGCCGAGCGCGATCGGCTTCTGGATCCGCTGCAGGCAGCGCTCGAGCGTCGCGACCGCGTCCGATTCGGCATGCACGCCTGCGAGCAGCCAGGCGAACTCGTCGCCACCGAGGCGCGCTACCGAATCGTTGCTGCGCAGTTCGTGCTTCAAGCGCTCGCCGATCTCGCGCAGCACCTCGTCGCCGGCCTCGTGGCCGTGCATGTCGTTGATCGGCTTGAAGCCGTCCAGGTCCATGTAGCAGACGCCCAGGCCGTCCTTCTGGCGGCGCGCCAGGGCCACGCCATGGCGCAGCAGTTCCTCGAACAGCCGGCGGTTGGCCAGGCCGGTCAGCGGATCGTGCAGCGCCATGTAGCGCGCCCGCTCCTCGCTGTTCTTCAGCTGGTCGATGTCGAGCACCATCCAGATGGACTCGCTGTCGCCGAGGGCCGCGCCGCTGAGGTCGACCCAGAGGTCGCTGCCGTCCTTGCGGCGCATCTTCACCTGCGTGCGGAAGCGGCCGTCGCGCGCCAGCGCCTCGTAGCCGAGGCGGCCGACCATTTCGAAGGTGGCTTCGTCCGGATAGATCGCGCGGGTGGACTCGCCGACGATGGCGTGGCCGAGGATCCGGTGGATCGCCCGATTGGCCCAGACGACTTTTCGCTCGCGCACGCGGATCATGCCGATGAGGTCGTTGTCCAGCACCAGGGCCTGTTCGTGGGCGATGCGCGTGGCGTAGAGGTTCGTCCGGTAGAGGCGCCGATGCTGCAGCAGCACGTAGGCGAATCCGCTGGCCACCAGCAGGATCACCGCACCGGTGAAGAACCACTGGCGATGCTCGTCCTCGCGCCAGCGGGCGAGGTGGGTGCGCGTGCTCAAGCCGGCCAGCACCGTCAGCGGATAGCCGGGCACGCGCCGGTAGGCGGTCATGCGCTCGACGCCGTCGATCGGCGCGGTGATGAGATAGCTGCCGTGATCGGGGCTGGCGGCGAGGTGCCGCCGCATCTCGTCGGACACGTCGACACCGCCCAGGCCCTGGCTGGAACGCGGCTCCGACGAGGCGTAGCGCGCCACCAGACGCATCCCGTCGTCGCGCATGGCGATCGCGCCATGCTCGCCGAGCGACAGGCGCGCGAACAGCTGATGGAAGTGCGCGCTGGCGAGCACGACGTAGACGATGCCGCGGAACTCGCCGGCCTCGGTGCGCAGCGGGCGCGCGACGATGATGCACCAGTCCTGCAGGGGCCGACTGAAGATCGGCTCGGAAATGACGGTGGCGTGGCCTTGCCGGGCGCGCTGGAAGTAGTCGCGGTCCGCGATCGAGAAAACCTGCTCGGCGGGCGCCAGGCCGATGGTCACCCGCCCATCCGCGCCCGCGGCCCGCATCGCGCCGGCAAAGGGCAGCAGCTGGTTCTGTTCGCGCATCGATTGCAGCAGCGTCTGCTCTCGCCCGGCCGCATCGCTGGTGTCGGCGGCGTAGCGCGAGCCGATCGTCGTCAGCGCGTTGTCGACCAGGCGGATCTCGGCGGCCAGCTCGATGCTGAGCCCCTTGGCCAGGTTGTCGGCCGTCTCGCGAACGCGGTCCAGTTCCTCCTCGCGGCTGCCGTGCAGGTTGATCAGGGTGGCCAGTACCAGCACCGCGGCGACCAGCAGATTGCCCAGCACGATCCAGCGCGCGACTCGGCCGGGGCGACCGGGGTTTGATTCGGGTGCGCTGGGATCCATGTCGTTGGCTTGTCTCTCTGCGTTTGCGGAATCGTAGCGCCGGCCATTTGTTCTCGATCGATCACGCGGCGGTCGTCTGCCGATGCTATTGTTCCGCCTCCCTGGAGGGGGAAGCGTCGAGGAGGGGTGTGGCATGCAATCGTTGCAAAGGAGTCTGGACAGTTCGGTGCAGCTGACGCTGCGGCTGGCGCTGGCCGGGCTGTCCTCGTTGATCCTGCTGGCCGTGTTCCTGCTGCTGGCCGGCTCGCAGTACCTGGGCGAGCGCCTGGACACCGTGCATGGCGATCGCGTCGTCCCGTTGCACAGCCTGCAGCGCGTGGGCTATCTGCTCAATGTCGCGCAGCCGCTGGCGCTGGATGGCGATCCGGCTCTTGTCGCTGCCGGTTGGCGTGAGATCGACCAGGTCTGGCAGGGCTATCTCGGCACCTTCCTGGCACCGGATGAGGCGGCGGTCGCGCGCAAGGCGAGCCTGCAGCTGGCCGAACTGCGCCGCCAGATCCTCGACCGCCGCGGCGCGCAGGCATTGGAGACCTACAGGCAGGCGCTGGTGCCGCTGAATGCAAGCCTCAACGCGCTGAGTGACCTGAAGCTGCGCATCGGCGAGACGGCCCTGGTGGAAGCCCGTGCGGCCAACCGTTGGGCCTGGGCTTGCGGGCTGCTCATCGCGGCGCTGGGGCTGGCGCTGATCGGCTTGGTGGTGCACCTGGTGTCGGTGCGCATCGTGATCCCGATCCGCGACAGCGCCCGCGCGATCGCCGCGCTGGCAGATGGCCGCACCGAACAGCCAGTGGACACCGCGCGGCTGCAGGGCGAGTTCGGTGCCGTCGGCGAGCAGCTTCACCGGCTGCAGGCGCTGCTGGTGGAGCGCGCACGGCTGCTGGCCGAGGAGCAGGAGGCGCTGCGTCTGCTGCGCAGCGCGCAGGCGGACCTGATCGAGGCCGAGAAGCTGGCCTCGCTGGGCGGCCTGGTGGCGGGGGTGGCGCACGAGCTGAACACGCCGCTGGGTGTGGCCGTGTCGCTCGCCAGCAGCCTGCGCGACAAGAGCCGGCGCTTTGCCGCCGACCTCGCGGCCGGCCCGATGCGGCGCTCGCAACTAGACAGCTACCTGGCCGCCGTCGCCGAAGGCGCGACCTTGATCGAGAGCAACATGATGCGGGCCGCCGAGTTGATGCGCAGCTTCAAGCAGGTGGCCGTGGACCGCACCGGCATGCAGCGCCGGCAATTCGACCTGGGGGCGATGGTCGGCGAGGTGATGGTCTCGCTGCGCCCGGCCTACGGCCGCAATGGCGTGGAGCTGATCAACGAGGTGCCGCCGCGTCTGATGATGGGCGGCTACCCGGGCGCGCTGGGCCAGGTGCTGAGCAATCTGGTGATCAACGCGGTGGTGCATGGACTGAACCGGCGCAACGGCCGTGTGCGCATCGTGCTGGAATCGGCCGAGGACGCGAACCCGCTGAAGCTGGCGGTCATCGACGACGGCATGGGCATGAGCCTCGCGGTGCAGGAGCGCGCATTCGAACCCTTCTTCAGCACGCGGCTCGGGCAGGGCGGCAGCGGGCTGGGCCTGTCGATCGTGCGGAACATCGTCGTCGCGATGCTGGGAGGCCGGATCGGCCTGCACAGTTCGCCCGGCCAGGGCACGACCTTCACGCTGGAACTGCCCCGCGAAGCGCCGGATGCATGCGCCCTGCCGGAGTTCGGCCAGCGGATGGCGTTCGTGCACGAGCCGGCCGCCGCCATCGAGGCCTGACCGCAAAAAGGCCGCAGCGCTTTCGCGCTGCGGCCTTTGTCTTTTCGCGGTTGGCTTAGCGGCGCGTGGGCGACTTGCGACGTGCCACGAAGCCGATCACGCCGACGCCGGCCATCAGCAGCGCGTAGGTGCCCGGCTCCGGCACGGCCGAAGCGAAGTTCACCGAGCCGCCACCCTGGCGGATCATGAAGCCGTTGCTGAAGGTTTCGACCTGCGAGCTGGTGTTCGAGAACGCGGTGCTGGCCAGGTTGTAGAACGTGTTCGGCGAGGTGAAGAAGGCCTCGCCGGCCGACGTCAGGCTCACGGTCAGCTTGGCGCTGCCGGAGGGCGTGAAGGTGCCGTCGCCGTTCGGGATCGTCACGGCGCTGCCGCTGATCAGCGAGCCGGTGGCCAGTGCGATCGCATTGGTCGCGGTCGTCGTCGCCGTGGTGCCGCTGAAGTCGAAGCTGGCCGTGCCGGCGTAACCGTAGATCGTGTAGTTCAGCGTCTGGAAGCTGGCGAACGTGACGCTGGTCGTCGGATCCGCGACGGGCGAGAGGCCGCTGCCACTGAACTGGATGTAGACGCCGTAATCGCTGTTCAGGCCGCTGGGCGTGAAGCCTGGGTTGGTTGCGGTCTGCGCGGACTGGACGCTCAGGAAGCCGGCATCACTGAACGTGCCGTTGCCGTTGAAGGTGACCGTCGAGTAGTCGGACACGATCAGGTTGTTGGCCGTGAACGAGGGGCTCGAGACGCCGGGAATGGCGCTCGGGTCGATCGTGAAGCTGGGCAGCGTGGCGGCCTGTGTGGCGGCACCGACGGCACCCAGCGCCACGACGGCGGCGAGGTTCCGGAAGGACGAGAACAATGTCATGGGCTTGGACTCCAACGTTAGGGTGCGGCTGTCAAGGAATACCGACTTCGCCGCAGCCCTGAAGTATGCGGATTGTGGTGACAACTACATGTCACCACAATCCGCGTCCCTCCGACTCCCTCGATTCAGGGGGTGTCTGGGTGGAAACCCTTAATCATTTGGCTTGAACCGAAGCGATTTGGGGACACGTCCGAAAACGGCCGGGCGCTCCCCGCACAATGGCTGCATGAGCCTGTCCAGTCTTCTTCGTCTTCTCTCGCTGGCCGCCATCTGGGGCGGCGGTTTCCTGTTCATGCGCATCGCCGTGCCGGCGCTCGGCGCGGTGCCGACCGCCTTCGGCCGCGTGCTGCTGAGCAGCGCCGGCCTGTTCGCCCTGATCGGGTTGATGCGGGTGCCGCTGTCCTTCGGCGGCAAGTTCGGAGCGACGCTGATGCTCGGCGCGGTGAACTCCGGCATCCCGTTCCTGATGTTCTCGATGGCCGCGCGGGTGCTGCCGGCCGGCTACAGCGCGATCCTGAACGCGACGGCGCCGCTGATGGGCGTCGTCATCGGCGTCCTGGGTTTTCGCGAGCAGGCCACTCTGGCCAAGGCCGCCAGCGTGCTGATCGGCCTGCTAGGCGTGGCGGTGCTGGCACAGGCCGGGCCGGTGGCGCCGAGCGCCGCGCTGTTCGGCGGCGTAGCGCTGTGTCTGATCGCCACCGCCTGCTATGGCCTCGCCACCTACCTGACGCGCCGCTGGATCAGCGAGCGCGGGGGGCTGGACAGCCGCATCACCGCCCTGGGCAGCCAGCTCGGCGCGGTCCTGTCGCTGCTGCCCTTCGCGGCCTGGAACCTCGCCACCGAGCCTCCCGTCTGGCAGCAGGCGTCGGCGGTCGTCTGGCTGGCGATGCTGGCGCTGGGCTTGCTGTGCACCTCGATCGCCTACATCCTGTATTTCAAGCTGATCGCCGACTTGGGCCCGCTGAAAGCGCTGTCGGTGACTTTCCTGATCCCGGCCTTCGGCGTGCTGTGGGGCTGCCTCTTCCTCGGCGAGCAGGCGAGCCTCGCGCACCTGCTGGGCGGCGGGCTGATCGCGCTGGCTCTGTGGCTGGTGCTGAAGCCCTCGAAGACCTAGAGACCGTCCAGCGCCGATCGCAGCGCGGCCAGGTAGGGACCGTGTTCCTGCAGGTCGTTGTGCGTGGCGCCTTCGATCAGCTCCAGCCGGCCGCGCCGCGCCTTCGGCAGCAGCGCCTCGCTGTGGCTGTGCGGGATCAGCTCGTCGAGCGTGCCATGCAGCAGCAGCACCGGGCCGTCGATGCGCGGCAGATCGGCCTCGCTGAGCAACGGGTAGCGCAGCAGCCGCTGCGGCACGTAGGGAAAATGGCCGGAGACGACGGCCCGCATGCTGCGATAGGGTGAGATCAGGATCGTCAGCGCCGGCTGCACCACGGCGGCCAGGCCGGTGGCGAGGCCGGTGCCGAGCGAGCGGCCGGCAATGACGCGAGGCTGCCCCGCGTAGCGCGGCGCGATGAAGTCCCAGCAGGTGCGCACGTCGCCGCGCAGCTCGGCCTCGCTGCGGATGCGGCTCGTGCTCTTGCCGTAGCCGCGGTAGTCGACCATGAACAGGTCCCAGCCGGCCTGACGGTAGAAGTCCACGTTGGCGAACCAGCGTTCCAGGTTGCCGGCATTGCCGTGCAGGTAGAAGACCAGGCCCTTCGGCCGCGGCAGCTTCAGGTGCAGTGCCGACAGCGTGGCGCCGGGCACCGGGACGCTCACTTCCTCGACGTCCGGCCCTTGCATCGAGAAACGATGCCCGGCCGGCAGCGGCTCGCCCTCGAACAGCGAGCGCTCCTGATGGAAATAGAGCCAGACCAGCGCCAGCAGCGCGCCAATGCCGGCGGCCGCGAGCAGGCCCAGCAGCATCTGAACCAGGGCCGTCATCGCGGGGTCAAGATTTGCGTCTGGCCGATCGCCAGGGTGAAGAACTCGTCGTCCGGCAGGTCGAGCGCTTGGCGCTGCGCGGCCAACTGCGCGGGCGGTTCGTCCAGCGGCTCGTCGGTCAGCTCGAAGGTGCCCCAGTGCACGCCCAGCGAGCGCTTGGCGCCGAGGTCGCGGTGGATCTTCAGCGCCTCCTCGACGTTGATGTGCTGCTCGGTCATGAACCAGCGCGGCTCGTAGGCGCCGATCGGGATCAGCGCGAGGTCGAAGCCACCGCCGGCCAGCTGGCGCCCCGCGAGCCGCTCGCGGATGTCGACGAAGTCGCGCGAGTAGCCGGTGTCGCCGGCGAAGAACAGATGGCAGTCCGGCGCCAGCAGCGCGAAGCCGCCCCACAAGGTCTTCATCCGGTCATTGATCCCCCGCGCCGACCAGTGCTGCGCCGGCAGCAGCATCAGCTCGACGGCGCCACGCGCAGTCTGCATCGTGTGGCAGTCCCACCAGTCGAGCTCGATGATCCTCTGGATGCCGCGGCGGCGCAGCCAGTCGCCCAGGCCCAGCGGCACGGCGAACCAGGGCCCGCCACGCGGCTGTCGGGCCAGCGCGGCGACCGAGGCCTCGTCGAGGTGGTCGTAGTGGTTGTGCGAGACCAGCACCAGGTCGATAGCCGGCAACTGCTCCAGCGCCAGGCCGGGCGGCTGGTGCCGCTTCGGACCCATGAACTGCACCGGCGAGGCGCGCTCCGAGAAGATCGGGTCGGTCAGCACATTGAGCCCACCGACCTGCGCCAGCACCGTCGCGTGGCCGATCCAGGTCACCGCCGGCCGTTGAGTTTCGGCATGCGCATTGGCCGCGATGAAGGGCAGGTCCGGCGCCACCGCCGGGATCGGCGTGCTCGGGGGCCTGGGCCTGCCGGCGCGCGCGGCCTCGCGCCGCCAACGCAGCACCTCGCCGAGGCTGCGCGGCTTGAACTCGAGGTAGTTGTTCTGGAAGAAGCCTTGGCGGTGATGGGGCGGCTTGTCGGAGGAGCGCATGGCAGCGCAGCATAGCCGTCCGGCTTCGATCAAGCGCGGACCAGCGCGTCCCGTTGCGCCATCTCGCGGAAGTGCCAGGCCCAGGTGCCGGCGATGATGATGGTGCCGAGCCCGCCCAGCACCACCGAACCCACCGGCCCGAACAGCGCCGCCGTGGCGCCCGACTCGAACTCGCCCAGCTGGTTGCTGGCGCCGATGAAGATGGACGTGACGGCGCTGACGCGGCCGCGCATCGCGTCCGGCGTCTCCAGCTGCACCAGCGTCTGGCGGATCACGACGCTGACCGTGTCCGCCGCGCCCGACACCGCCAGCGCCACCAGCGAGATCCAGAAGCTGGAGGACAGGCCGAACACGATCGTCGCCACGCCGAACAGCGCCACCGCGCCGAGCAGCTTGCGACCCGCGTGCCGGCGCAGCGGCCGCCGCGTCAGCGCCACCGACATCGCCAGCGCGCCCACCGCCGGCGCGCCGCGCAGCAAGCCCAGGCCCCAGGGCCCCGTATGCAGGATGTCCTTGGCGAAGATCGGCAGCAGCGCGGTGGCGCCGCCCAGCAGCACCGCGAACAGGTCCAGCGATACGGCGCCCAGGATTACCTTGCGGTTCCAGACGAAGGCCACACCCGCGAAGATCGTCTTCAGCGAGACCGGCTCGGCCGTCCGCGCCACACGCTCGTAACGCACGCGCAGCATCAGCGCGGCCGCCGCGCCGAAGATCAGCGCGCAGACCAGGTACACGGCCGTGGCGCCGGCCACGTAGAGCAGGCCGCCCAGCGCCGGCCCGGCGATCGTCACCACCTGGCTGCCCGCGGTCGCGAAGGCCATGCCCTGCGGAATCAGCGTCGGCGGCAGCAGCATCGGCGTCAGCGCCTGGGCGGCCGGCTGCTGGAAGGCGCGCGCCGTGCCCAGCAGCACCGACACCGCCAGCAGCAGCTCGCGCGAGGCCCAGTGCTCGACGATCGCCGCCACCAGCAGCGCCGCGGCGCTGGTCTGCAGCAGCAGGCACAGGCCGACGATGCGGCCGCGGTGGAACACGTCGGCCACGTGGCCGGCCACCAGGGTCAGCAGCAGCGCCGGCGCGAACTGGAACAGGCCGACGAGGCCCAGGTCCCAGGCGCTGGCGGTCAGGTCGTACATCTGCCAGCCGATGGCCACCATCAGCATCTGGCTGCCCAGTGTCCAGCCCAGCCGGGCGTACCAGAAACGGATGTATTCGCGTTGGCGGAGGAGATCGCGGAAGGAGGAACTGCTGGACATGGAGCATCGACGGGCGGAAGTGCGCAAGTGTCGCCGCATGGCGGCGGTGTCATTCATAACGGCTAAAGTCAGCGCATGCCCGCCCCGCCCGACGCCAGCGAAGAGCTCCGCCGCCGCCTGATCGCCGAAACCGGTGGCGAGGCCTTTTTCGATGCCGCCGGACGTGGCCGTTATGCCACCGATGCCTCGGCCTACCAGCTGGTGCCGCTGGGCGTGTTCGTGCCGCGCAGCGAGGACGACGTGGCAACTGCGATCACCATCTGCCGCGAGCTGAAGGTGCCCATCACCCCACGCGGCGCCGGCACCAGCGAGGCCGGCCAGGCCCTCGCCGCGGCGTTGGTGATCGACTGCAGCAAGCACCTGAACCAGATCGTCGCGCTGGACGCGGCGGCGCGCACGGTGACCGTGCAACCGGGCCTGCTGCTGGACACGCTCAACGCCCAGCTGCGGCCCCACGGCCTGTGGCTGCCGCTGGACATCGACTCGTCCGCGCAGGCCACGCTGGGAGGCATGGCCGGCAATGACGCCGGCGGTGCCCGCACGATCGGCTACGGCTCGATGGTCCACCAGGTGCTGTCTGCCAGCGCCTGGCTCTCCAGCGGCGAGCTGGTCGACTTCGGCCCAATTCCGGATCCCGCGGGTCTTGCTGAAGGCAGTCGCGGCGCGGAGATTGCTGCCCGCCTGCGCGCGCTGGCCCAGGCGCACGAGGCCGACATCGCCGCCCACTGGCCCAAGCTGCCGCGCCGCGGCGGCGGCTACAACCTGGACCTGTTCGACTGCCGCAACCCGCGGCCCTATTCGCCGGACCGCCAGCCCAACCTCGCCCACCTGCTGGTCGGCTCCGAAGGCACGCTGGCCTTCCTGCGCACGCTGACCTTGCGCGTGCAGCCGCTGCCGGCGGCGCGGGCGCTCGGGCTCATCGCGTTCAAGACCCTGGCCAGTGCGCTGGAGATGGTGCAGCACATCGCCGCCAACTTCGCGCCGACGGCGATTGAGCTGCTGGACCGCTCGATGCTGGAGGAGCCCACCGCGTCGCACACGCTGCTGGTCGAGCTCAGCGGCGAGGACCGGGCGGTGCTGAAGTTGCAACTGGCCGAGCTGGAGGTGCTGCTCGGCGAGATGAACCACCACAAGTGCCTGACGCCGGTGACCGATGACGCCGCCCAGGCGGCGGTCTGGGCGCGCCGCCGCGAGGCGCTGCGGACGCTGGAGCGCGGAGCATCTGTCCAAGGCCCGGCCCGGCCGACCGCCTTCATCGACGACTGCTCGGTGCCGCTGCCCGCGCTGCCCGCCTATGCGGATGCGCTCGGCAAGGTGCTGGAGCGGCACGGCCTGGGCAGGCCGGTCTGGCACGGCCATGTGTCGCTGGGCATGCTGCGCGTGCGGCCGCTGCTGGACATGCGCAAGCCCGGCTCCAAGGGCGGCGCCGCGCTGATGCGCAAGCTGGCCGAGGAGGTCTCGGCGCTGGTGCGCAAGTTCGGCGGCTCGTTCAGCGGCGAGGGCGGCGACGGCCTGGCCCGCAGCGAGTGGATCGAGTGGCAGTTCGGCCCGCGGCTGAAGGATGCGTTCCGCGCGGTCAAGAACGAGCTCGATCCGCTGTTCCTGTTCAACCCCGGCAAGATCGTCCTGCCGTCCAGGATGGACGACCCCGCGCTGCTGCGCTACCCGCCGCGCGGCGCGCCGCGGCCCTACAAGGTGATCGAGCTGAAGCCGGCGCTGGACTGGTCGGCCTGGGAGCACGGCCCCGAGTCCGCGGGGACAGGTCTTGCGGAGGCGATCGAGGCCTGCGACGGCAACGGCACCTGCAGCAGCGTCGCCGAGGCACGCTGCCCGAGCTACCGCCTCACGCTGAACGAGCAGCACGGCGTGCGCGGCCGGGCGAACACGCTGCGGCTGGCGCAGTCGGGCCAGCTCGACGGCGGCCTGGCCGGTGCTGCCGTGCACGAAGCGCTGGAGCTGTGCGTCGGCTGCCGCGCCTGCCGCAGCGAATGCCCGAACGGGGTGGACATCGCGCGCCTGAAGACCGAGGCGCTCGCCCAGCGCGCCGCCGCCCAGGCCAGGCCCTCGCGGCGCGACGCGCTGTTTGCCGCGCTGCCCGAGGCCGTCCACTCCGGCCTGCGCGGCTGGCTCGCCCGGCTGCGCGGACGCTCGCCGCTTTTGGCCCGCCTGGGCGAGACGCACCTCGGTCTCAGCGCGCGCCGCCCGTTGCCGAACTGGCGCAAGGACAGCTTCTGGCGCGGGGACGCTTCGGGTCTGTTCGATGGCCTGGAGGCGACGCTCGCCGCCGCGCCGATGGCGGCCGTGCTCTTCGTCGACACCTTCAATGGCAGCTTCGAGACCGAGAACGCGCTGGCTGCCGCGCGCGTGCTGAGGGCGGCCGGCTACACCTTGCACGTCGTGCGTAAGGACGGCGGCCACCACTGCTGCGGCCGCACCGCGCTGGCCGTCGGCCAGGCGGCGCAGGCGCGCGAGCGGCTCGCGGCCCTGCTGGCCGCGCTGCAGCCGGCGGCGCGGGCCGGCGTGGCCATCGTCGGCCTGGAGCCGGCCTGCCTGCTGACCTTGCGCGAGGAGGCGCCGGGGCTGGGCCTCGGCGAACCGGCCGTCACGGTCGCGGCGCAGGCCCTGCTGTTCGAGGAGTTCATCGCCCGCGAGGCGCGCGCGGGCCGCTTCCGGCTGGCGCTGCGCCCGGCCGGCGCGCCGCTGCTGCTGCACGGCCATTGCCACACGAAGGCGGCCGGCGCGCTGCCGCCGGTGCTGGACGTGCTGCGTCTGATCCCCGATGCGGCGCCCGAGCTGGTCGAGACCGCCTGCTGCGGCATGGCCGGCGCCTTCGGCCATGAGGCCGAGCACTACGAGACCTCGATGCGCATGGCCGAGGACCGCCTGCTGCCGGCGCTGCGCGAACGCCCCGACGCCATCGTCGTGGCCGACGGCAGCAGCTGCCGCCAGCAGATCGCCCACGGCGCGCAGCGCGAGGCGCTGCACGTGGCGCGGCTGCTGGAGCGCTTGATCGTTTCCGACGGCGCTCGCTGATTCAGCCCGCCTTGCGGAAGGTCAGGTTGATCCGCTGCCGGCCCAGCAGCGGATGGCTTCCCTCGGCCAGCGGCAGCACGCCGTGGAAGCGCAGCCGTGCCGGGCCGCCCCAGACGACGACGTCGCCGTGCGCCAGCGGCACGCGCGCCGGCCGCTCGCTACGCTTCAAGCCACCGAACTGGAACACCGCAGGCAGACCCAGCGAGACGCTGACGATCGGCTGGCCGTAGTCCTGCTCGTCGCGGTCCTGGTGCAGGCTGAGCTTGGTGCCGGGTTCGTAACGGTTGACGAGGCAGGCGTCGGGCACGAAGCTGGCATAACCGGCAGATTCGGCGGCGTCGCGGGCCAGCGCGGCGAATGCTTCGGGCATCGCAGGCCAGCGTTCGCCGCTGAGCGGGTCGTCGGCCTGGTAGCGGTAGCCGCGCGCGTCCGACACCCAGCCGAGGCTGCCGCAGTTCGTCATCGCGACACTCATCGTCAGCCCGCCCGGCGTGACCATGCGGCGCAGCGGCGCCTGGGCCTGGACGGCCGCCACGCCGTCCAGCAAGGCGGGCATCGCCTTCAGCGCGAAGCCGCGCAGCAGCCGCGCGCCGGGGGCCAGGTCTTGCTCACGGGCTTCGTCGTCGTCGAAGAGTTCCAGGTTCATCTTCATTTCAGGCATGAATTGCGCCGTGCCGCACGGCCATGTATCTCGGGCCGAGCGCCGGGCCGCTCCCAAGCCGGCCCGCCTGCCGAGGCTTGCGGCTCGACGCCGCAAGCCTCGGCGCCCCCTCGGGGGACCGACCAGACGGGCCCGCGTTCAGCGTGGCCCGGTTGGGCGAGGGGCTCACCATCTCAAGCCGCGTCGTGGAAGATCACGCCCAGCGTGTGGCGACGGCCCGAGCGCAGGCGGCTGACGCCATGCCGCATCGCCACCCGGTAGACGCCGCGCGAGCCGGTCACCGGCCGTTGGTTGACCGCGAACACCACCGCGTCGCCCTGGCGCAGCGGCACGACCTCGGCGCGCGACTGCATCCGCGGGCGCTGCTCGGTCAGCACGAACTCGCCGCCCGCGAAGTCGCGGCCCGGCTCGCTCAGCAGCACGGCGATCTGCAGCGGGAAGACGTGCTCGCCGTAGAGGTCCTGGTGCAGGCAGTTGTAGTCGCCCTCGCCGTACTGCAGCAGCAGCGGCGTCGGGCGGGTCTGGCCGGCGGCATGACAGCGCTGCAGGAACTCGCCATGCGTGGCGGGGAAGCGCGGAGCCAGACTCATCGCCTGATGCCAGCGGTTGGCGATCGGCGCGAGCACGGGATAGAAGCGCTCGCGTAGCGCGGCAACCGTGTCGGGCAGCGGATAGGCGAAGTAGCGGTACTCGCCGCGGCCGAAGCCATGGCGCTGCATGACGACGCGGCTGCGGAAACCTTCCTCGCGGGCATAGAGCGCGGCGATGGCGGCGCAGTCGCCAGCACCGAGCAGACCCGGCAGCAGCGCGCAGCCCTGTTCGTTCAGCTCGGCCTCAAGACGGTTGGACAGGTTCACGCCTGCGCCTCCCGCTCGATCAGCGTCTTCTTGCGCTCGACGCCCCAACGGTAGCCGGACAGCGCGCCGTCCTGCCGCACGACGCGATGGCAGGGGATCGCGACGGCCAGCGTGTTCGCCGCGCAGGCCTGCGCCACCGCGCGCACCGAGCGCGGCGCGCCGATGCGCTCGGCGACCTCGGCATAGCTGGCGGTCTGCCCCGGCGGGATCTCGCGCAGCGCCTGCCACACGCGCTGCTGGAAGGCGGTGCCGCGCACGTCCAGCGGCAGGTCCAGGCCGATGCCCGGCGCTTCGACGAGGCCGACGATCAGCGCCACCTCTCGTTCGAAAGCGGCGTCGCCGCCGATCAGCCGCGCCTTCGGGAACCGGTCCTGCAGTTGCCGCAGCAGCGCGTCCGCATCGTCGCCCAGCGAGATGGCGCAGATGCCGCGCGGGCTGCGCGCCACCAGGATGGCGCCCAGCGAGCACTGGCCGATGGCAAAACGGATCTCGGTGTCGGCGCCGCCGGCGCGGTACTGGCTGGGCGTCATGCCGAGCCGGGCGCCGGCGCTTTCGTAGAAGCGGCTGCTGGCGTTGTAGCCGGCGTCGAAGATCGCCTCGGTGATGGTCGATGCGTTGCCGAGCTGCGCGCGCATCCGCTCGGCGCGGCGGGCGGCCGCATAGTCGCGCGGCGTCAGCCCTGTCGTCGCCTTGAAAATGCGGTGCAGGTGATGCGGGCTGAGGCCCGCCTCGGCGGCCAACTCATCGAGATTCGGCGCCTGTTCGGCGGTATCGATCAGCCGGCACAGGCGGTCGACCAGTTGCTGGTGGCGCTGGGCCAGCGACGGCTGGTCGGGCCTGCAGCGCTGGCAGGGGCGAAAGCCCGCGCCTTCAGCTTCGGCCGTTGTGGCGTGGAAGGCGACGTTCTCCGGCCGCGCCGGCCGCGCTCCGCAGGACGGCCGGCAGTAGACGCCGGTCGTCTTTACCGAGTAGAAGAAGCGGCCGTCGGCGCTGGCATCGCGCGCCTGCACGGCGGCCCAGCGTGGGTCGGCAACGGTGGCGGCGGCGCGCAGTTCTTTCTTGTCCATCTTCATCGCAGTCCTTTCGGGAATGGTGCGTCAAACGCGATGAAAGGAATTTATCCAGGCGAGTCCGACGCCGCACTCCGGCGCTTGCGATTGAATTCGACGCCCAGCGGCAGTCAGGCCCTGGCCAGGTACTGATGCACCATCGCCACCGCCTGCGCGCCTTCGCCGATCGCGCCGCCGACGCGCTTGACCGAGCCGGCCCGCACGTCGCCGACGGCGAACACGCCCGGCACGCTGGCCTCCAGCGCGGCGGGGCGGTGCGTCAGGGTCGTCACGTCGGCGCCGGTCATCACGAAGCCGTTGCGGTCCAGCATCACGCCGCAGCCCTGCAGCCAGGCGGTTTCCGGGTCGGCGCCGACGAAGAGGAACAGGTGGCGGATGTCGCGCGTCTCCTCGAAGGCCTCGCCGCCGCTGCGCGAGCGCCAGGCGAGGGCGCTGAGGCCCAGGCGCGGGTCGCCGTCGAGCCGGGTGAGCGCCGTGCGGGTGCGCAGCTCGATATTGGGCTGGGCGGCGATGCGGTCGATCAGGTACTGCGACATGCTGGCGGCCAGGTTCGGCCCGCGCACCAGCATGTGGACCCGCGCTGCGTGCTGGGCGAGGAACACGGCGGCCTGGCCGGCCGAGTTGCCGCCGCCGACCAGCACGACCTCGCAGCCGCTGCACAGCTGGGCCTCGATCGCCGAGGCCCAGTAGACGATGCCGCGGCCCTCGAACTCGCTCAGGCGCGGCACGTCGGGCCGGCGGTAGCGTGCGCCGCTGGCGATGATGACGCAGCGGCCGCGCAGGCGCCGGCCGTCGCTGAGCCGCACCTGCAGCTCGCGGCCGGCCTGGCTGCAGTCGAGCGATGCGGCTTCGGCCGGGATCATCACCTCGGCGCCGAACTTCTGCGCCTGCACGTAGGCGCGGCCGGCCAGCGCCATGCCGGAGATGCCGGTCGGGAAGCCGAGGTAGTTCTCGATGCGGGCGCTGGCGCCGGCCTGGCCGCCGAAGTGGCGGCAGTCCAGCACGGCCACCTTCAGCCCTTCGGACGCCGCATAGACCGCGGCCGCGAGGCCCGCCGGGCCGGCGCCGACGATCAGCAGGTCGAACAGCTCGTTGCGCTCGCCCACGTCGACCATGCCGATGCAGCGGGCCAGCACGTCTTCGGTGGGATTCAGCAGCACCGCGCCGTCGTTGCAGACGACTAGCGGCTCGCAGGGCGCGGCGCCGTGCTGGGCGAGCAGTTCGGCGGCCTCGGGGTCGTCCGCGGCGTTGATGACGTGATGCGGCTGGCCGTTGCGGCGCAGGAACTGCTGCAGGCGCAGCAGGTCCGGCGCGTCGGGCTCGCCGATCAGCACCGGGCCGGCGGTGCCGGACTCGATCAGCGCCACGCGGCGCAGGATCAGCGCGCGGGTGATGCGCTCGCCCAGGTCCGCCTCGGCAATGATCAGCGCCCGCAGCTGCTCCGGCGGGATCAGCAAGGCCTCGACGTTTTCCAGCGCGTGGCCGTCCACCAGCGCCGGCCGGCCCGAGAGCTGGCCCACCTCGGCCATGAACTGGCCGGGCCCATGGGTGACGACCGGCACCACGTGGCCCATGCCGTCGCGCTGCGTGATCGCCACCGAACCGGACAGGATCACATACATGCCCGCGCCGCGCTCGCCGGCGGCGAACAACCGTGCGCCCTTGGGGAAGCCCACCGGGCTCGCGAAGCGTTGCAGCCGGGCGATGTCCCCCGCGCTCAGGAGCGGGAACATCTGGTGGCTGCGGCTGGCGACGATGTCGTCGGGCATTACGGGCTCCGGGTGGGGTTGGCGTCAGGCGATTGTTGCCCGATCCGTGCCGCTGTGCGCATCGAGTGCGCGCAGGCTCGCCAATGTCGCCCGGCAGGCGTTCGCCACCTCGACGCCCTTCTTGACAAAGTGGGCGTGGAAGAAGGCATGGTGCTCCTCGTGCTCGTGGAAATCGCGCGGCGTCAGCACGGCGGAGAACACCGGCACGCCGGTGTCCAGCTGCACCCGCATCAGGCCGTCGATGACGGCGCTGGAGACGAACTCGTGCCGGTAGATGCCGCCGTTGACGACCAGGCCGCAGGCGATCACCGCCGCGTAGCGGCCGCTCTGCGCCAGGCGCTGCGCGTGCAGCGGGATCTCGAACACGCCAGGCACCTCGAAGCGCTGGGTGGGCAGTTCGTGCCGATGCAGTTCGGCCGCGGCGGCGTCGACCGCCTGGCCGACGATGTCGCGGTGCCAGGCGGCAGAGACGATGGCGATGGGGAGGGGCTGATTCATGAGGTTTCTCCAGAAGGGAGGCATTGATGAATCAGGGCGCGCAAACGCAAGCGCGGCGTCCGTCTGCGCTTTGCGCGCATGCGGCAGCCGAGACCACGCGTTTCTCTTTCATCCGGACTGTGACCGTCGGCCCTGGCATCGCACCAGGTCTGCTGACCCCTCGCCGGGGAGGCGAGGGCGCTCGCGGGCTCATAACTGCTCTTTCGAGCGGCTACATACCGCCGGTGGGGAATTTCGCCCCGCCCTGAGAACGCTGCCCGCCGCTGGACCATTCCGGATCGGCGGGCGCGCGGATTCTATCGAGCGGCGCGCATTTGTTCGCGATTCCCTGTGGCGCCTGGGCAATCGCCCGCTGGCGCCGCCGGCCTTTCGCTTCCTACACTCGGCCGCATCGAGCGCTAACGCGCCATTTCATCGGAAGGTCCCTGTCGTGAATGCTGCCGCTGCCGAACGTTTCCTGGCCCAGAACGCCGCCCTGCCGACCATGCCCGAGGTGGCGACGAAGCTGATCCGCAGCTTCGACGACGACAACATCAGCCTGGGCGCGCTGGCTACGCTGATCGGCAAGGACTCGGCGCTGACGGCCAAGGTGCTGCGCCTGGCCAACTCGGCCCGCTACAGCCCCTCGCACAAGATCGAGCACCTGCCCGATGCGGCGGCCGCGCTGGGCATGGACACCTTGCGCAACCTGAGCCTGGCGGCCAGCCTGTGCAGCGCCTTCCCGGTCGTCGCAGGACTGGACCGCGGCCAGTTCTGGCGCCACAGCCTCGCCACGGCCACCTACGCGAACATGATCAGCCGCCAGCTGCAACTGGACGCCGACACCGCCTATCTCGCCGGCCTGATGCTGCGCACCGGCGAGTTGCTGATGGCGATGCAACAACCGCAGGAAGTGGCCGAGGCGGAGACGCACACGGCCAGGCCGGGCAGCCGCTTCGAGGTGGAGCAGCAGCGCTTCGACTGCACCCATGCCGATGTGACCGCAGCGCTGGCTGCGCGCTGGCACTTCCCAGACACCTTGGTGGAGGCCTTCCGCCACGCCGGCGCGCCGCTGGCGGCCAAGCCGTTCAACCGCATGGGCGCGGTGCTGCACCTGGCCGAGGTGCTGGCCGATGCGGTCGAGCATCACGAGGGCCCGACCGAGGCGCTGAAGCTGGTCGAGCCGGAGCTGGTCGAGCACCTGCACCTGGACCTGGCCTGGCTCGAAGAGAAGATCGTCGCGGCGGGTGACGTGGGCAGCGAGGTGGAGGCGCTGCTGCACTGACGCCGGCATTTCGGGCCGAGCGCCGGGCCGCCCCAAGCCGGCCCGTATGACGCGATGTGCGGCTCGATGCCGCACATCGCGTCGTCCCCTCCGGGGACCGACCAGGCTCGCCCGCGTTCAGCGAGGCGAGCCTGGGCGAGGGGCCAACAAGTCAGCCGGCCTTGATCCGCTGAGCCAGATGCGCCAGCGCTTCCTCGACCTGGTCGACCAGCACCAGGCACAGGTCGCCCGGCTGCAGGCGATCCAGCGCGGTGTCGATGGCGATGAACTCGCCGTGGATCTCGTCGATCTTCTGGGTGCGCGTGGCGCCCTGCAGGCCGGTGCGCAGCAGGGCCATCACTTCGCCTTCCTGGCGGCCGCGCTGGCAGGCGTCTTCGTACAGGATCACATCGTCGAAGGCCTTGCCGAGGATCTGCGTCTGCACGCGGATGTCCTCGTCGCGGCGGTCGCCAGCGCCGCTGATGACGACGCTGCGGCGCCTGGCCGGCAGCGCCTCGACGGCGGAGACCAGCGCGTTCATCGCATCGCCGTTGTGGCCGTAGTCGGCGATCACGGTGGCGCCGCGGAAGTCCATCACGTTGAAGCGGCCCGGTGCGTTGTCCGCGTCGTTGGCGAAGCTGGCGACGCCGCGGCGGATCGTGTCCCAGTCAATGCCCACCCCCCAGGCGGCGGCCACCGCGGCCATCGCGTTCTCGACCTGGAAGCCGATGGCGCCGTTGCGGGTGATCGGGATGTCACGCAGCGGGATCTGTTCGCGCCAAGAACCTTGGGCTGCGACCAGCATGTCGCCGTCCACGTAGACGCAGCGCTTGCCCTGGGCGCGGTGCGTGGCCATCAGCGCATGGTGGCGGTCGCGGGCGAAGAAGATGACCTGGCCAGGACAGGTGGAGGCCATGTTGGCGACGACCGGGTCGGCGGCGTTCAGCACCGCGTAGCCGGTGGGCGCCACGTTCTGCACGATCACCCGCTTGACCAGCGCAAGCTCCTCGACCGTGTTGAGGAAGTTCATGCCGAGGTGGTCGCCGGCGCCGAGGTTGGTGACGACGGCGACCTGGCAGCGGTCGAAGCCCAGGCCCTCGCGCAGCACGCCGCCGCGGGCGGTCTCGAACACGGCCGCTTCCACGTCCGGGTGCATCAGCACGTTGCGGGCGCTCTTCGGACCGGAGCAGTCACCGCTGTCGGTCTGGCGGCCGTCGATGTAGACGCCGTCGGTGTTGGTCATGCCGACCTTCAGGCCCATGGTCGCGAACATGTGGGCGATCAGGCGCGAGGTGGTCGTCTTGCCGTTGGTGCCGGTGACGGCGACGACCGGGATGCGGCCGTCCTCGCTCTTCTGGCCGCTGCCATAGAGGTGCGAAATGATGCCCTCGCCGACGTTGCGGCCCTTGCCGTAGCTCGGGCTCAGGTGCATGCGCAGGCCCGGCGCGGCGTTCACTTCGACGACGCCGCCGTTCTGCTCCTCCAGCGGGCGCAGCACGCTCTCGGCCACCACGTCGACACCGCAGACGTGCAGGCCGACGATCTGCGCCGCGGCGACAGCGCGGGCGGCCACTTCCGGGTGCACGTCGTCTGTCACGTCCGTGGCGGTGCCGCCGGTGGACAGGTTGGCGTTGTTGCGCAGGATCACGCGGTGGCCTTTCTCGGGCACCGATTCGGGGGTCAGGTCTTGCAACGCCAGCCGCGCGACGGCGATGTCGTCGAAGCGGATCTTGGTGAGGCTGGTCGCATGGCCGTCGCCGCGGCGCGGGTCGCTGTTGACCTTGTCGACCAGTTGCTTGACGGTGAGCACGCCGTCGCCGATCACGTGCGGCGGATCGCGGCGGGCGGCGGCGACCAGCTTGTCGCCGACGACCAGCAGCCGGAAGTCGCTGCCGGGCAGGAACTTCTCCACCATCACCTGGCCGATCTCGTCCGCGGCCTTGTAGGCGCTGTCCATGTGCTCGCGGGTCGCCACATTGACGGTGACGCCCTTGCCCTGGTTGCCGTCCAGCGGCTTGACGACGACCGGCAGGCCGACCTCGAGCGCGGCTTCCCAGGCATCGTCCGGCGAGGTGCAGGGGCGGCCGATCGGCACCGGCACGCCAGCGGCCTGCAGCAGGCGTTTGGACAGGTCCTTGTCCTGGGCGATCGATTCGCTGACGGCGCTGGTCGCATCGACCTCGGCCGCCCAGATGCGGCGCTGCTTGGCGCCCCAGCCGAACTGCACCAGGCTGCCCTGGGTGAGCCGGCGGAATGGCACGCCGCGGGCGACGGCCGCGTCGACGATCGAGCCGGTCGACGGGCCGAGGCGCACATCCTCGTCGAGATCGCGCAGCGCCTTCAGCGTGGCGTCGGCGTCGAAGGTCTTGCCGGCGTCGCCGCGGGCGGCCTCGATCAGCTGGAGCGCAGCGTCGAAGGCCTGGCGGCCGACATCTTCCTCGCTGTACTCGACGACCACCTGGAAGGTGCCGGCCTCGTTCGTGACGTGGGTCTGGCTGTAGGTGACGGGGCAGCCGGCCTGGGCCTGCAGTGCCAGCGCCGCCTGCTCCAGCACGCGGGCGAGCGAGGCATCGGCGCGCAGCGCGCCGATTGCCGGGAACAGCGCGCGCAGCCGCGGTTCGAAGCCGGGCATGCGGGCCAGCGAGAGCTCGGCCTCGGCGCAATGGACGACGGCCTCGATCGCCGTGTGACGGCTCCACATGTTCGGGCCGCGCAGCGCGCGGGTGCGGGAGACTTCCATCTTGTGCGGTCTTTCGTTTCTTTGAATTCGATCAGGCGGCGGCAGCGGCCGGAGCAGCATCCGGCACGAAGGTATCCATGCCGGCCGAGATCAGTTCCGGCGAGATGTTCATCGCCCAGGCCGCAGCGACGGCGGCCAGCACGATCGCGGCATCGACCTCGGCGGCAGCGCCGCTGCCGGCGGCGGCGAAGCGCTTCAGCAGCGATTCGACATTGGCACCCGAGGTCTCCGAGGGGCCCTGCGCCAGCACCGCGGCGCCGCCCTGCAGGAATACGGCACGGCCGCCCTTGGCGCGGTGCTCCTCGATGGCCGGCAGCGTGCCGTCCAGCGCGTAGAGCACGACCTCGCCATCGCTCAGCTCGGCCATCTCGACCAGCGCAGGCACGGCCGCATGCAGCACGGCCACGCCCTCGCTCAGCACCACGTCGACCTGGGTGCGCATCACCTTGTAGAGCTGCGCCTCGTCCTGCACGTCGTAGTGGGCGAGGCCGGCGAGGCCGCTCAGGCTACCGTCCATGTCGGTGACGACGCCGACCTGGCAGCGGTCGTAGGACAGGCCGTCCTTCAGGATGGCGGCGGGGCTGTTCTCGATGACGACGGCGTCGACGCCGCGGTTCATCAGCAAGCGGTGCGCGGCGTCCCAGTTCGCGCTGTCGCGGCTCTCGACCCGGCGCGTGCCGAGGAACAGGCCGGCGCGGCAGGCGAGGCCGACGTGCCGGCCGTTCAGGTGCAGCAGCCAGGCCACCAGGCGCGAGACCGTGTGCGTGCCGCGCGAGCCGGCCACACCGACGACCGGGATGCGGCCGTTGTCGTCATCGGCGAACAGGTGGTCGATGATGGCCTGGCCGACCGGCTGCGGGGCGCCGGCGGCGGGCTTCAGGTGCATCAGCAGGCCCGGGCCGGCATTGACCTCGACGATCGCGCCGCCGGTCTCGGACAGCGGCTTCGAGATGTCGGTCGTGACAAGGTCCACGCCGGCGATGTCCAGGCCGATCACCCGGGCGGCCAGCGAGACCGCGTGGGCGACCTCGGGGTGGATCTCGGCCGTGCAGTCGTTCGACACATTGCCGTTGCGCTGGATCAGCACGCGGCGCTCGGCCTCGGGCACGGCGGCTATGGCCAGGCCCTGGCGCTCCAGGTCGAGCAGGATCACCGCGTCGTCGGCGAGGGTCAGGCGGTTCAGCGGGAAGTCTTCGGTGGTGCCGCGGCGCGGGTCGGTGTTGATCTGCGTGTCGACAAGTTGCTGGACGGTGGACCTGCCGTCGCCGACGACCCAGGCCTCCTCGCCCCTCGCGGCGGCGACGACCTGGCCGCCGACGACCAGCAGGCGGTGTTCCAGGCCGGGGATGTAGCTTTCCACCAGCACCTCGGAGCCATGCGCCTCGGCGACCTTGAAGGCGGCGACCACGTCTTCCTTCTTGCGCAGGTCCAGCGTCACGCCGCGGCCATGGTTGCCGTCGGACGGCTTGACGACGACCGGCAGGCCCACGTCTTCCGCGCAGCTCCAGGCGTGCTCGGCATTCTTCGCGACGGAGCCTTCCGGCACCGGCACGCCGACCGACTTCAGCAGCGACTTGGTCAGGTCCTTGTCGCGGGCGATGCCTTCGGCGATGGCGCTGGTGTTGTCGGTTTCGGCGGTCCAGATGCGGCGCTGGCGCGCGCCGTGGCCCAGCTGCACCAGGTTGCCGTCGTTCAGGCGGATGTGCGGGATGCGACGATCGGTGGCGGCGGCGACGATGGCGGCCGTCGACGGGCCCAGGTAGCAGTCGTCCAGCTTGTCGCGCACGCGGGCGACTGCGGCGGGCACGTCGAAGGCTTCGCTGTTGATCGTCGCCATCAGCAGCGCATGGCCCTCGGCCAGCGCCTGGCGGGCGACCTGCTCGTCGCGGGCGCGGAAGACCATGCGGTAGACGCCGTGCTGGGAGGTCGAGCGGGTCTGGCCGAAGCCGGTGGGCATGCCCGACAGGTTGAGCAGCTCGATCACCACGTGCTCCAGCACATGGCCCATCCAGGTGCCTTCCTCCAGCCGCTGCAGGAAGCCACCGCGCTCGCCGACGCCGCAGTGGTGCTCGACCAGCGCGGGCAGGGCGGCGGTGAGCCGCGGGGTGAAGCCGTCGAGCTTGTGGGTCGGGAAGTCTTCAAGCTCGCCGAGATCCAGCCAGACCTCCAAGACGGGACGGTAGGTCCACATATTGGGGCCGCGCAGATAGTTGATGCGCAGCAGCTTGATGTCTTCTTTTTTGCTCATGGATGGCGGGCGGGGAATGCGGGCAGGGCGCAATTGTGCGCTCAGATCAATGACGGGCATGGCGCGCGGAAGGGCGGGAATTCGCGGAATTGCCTGGCGTCTGACAGGCGCCCAGCGGGCTTGAGACAAAATCACCGACACGATGCAGCATCAACATTCCGCCGAAATAACAATCAAGTCCTTGGATCATCCGCAGTGGCCGGCCTTGCAAAACCAGCTGCGTGCCGGTGAGAACGTCGCGGCAGCGCTGGAGGTTGACCTGGACTCGCGGATGCACTTCGCCCGCGGCCTGCTGGCGCTGACGAATCAACGGCTGCTGGCCTGGGATCCGGCCTCCGGAGCGTCTGGCGCCTGGTCGGACTGGCCCCTGACCCGCGATCTGCACCTGAAGATCCACGACCACGCCGGCGTCGGCTGCCTGGAACTGGTGGACAGCCACCAGCGGCTGGCGCAGTGGCGCTTCACGCTGCAGGTCAACCTGCAGGCGCAGCGCTTCCAGGAGGCCGTCGAGAAACGCGACGAGCCCCCCGCCGAAGACGCTGAAGATGTGAGTTATTGCCCGAGCTGCAAGGCCCCGCTGCCGCCGGACAGCGAGGAATGCCCCACCTGCGAGCGCGAACTGCACACGCCGCCGTCCACCTGGGTGCTGCTGCGCCTGTGGCGTTTCGCCCGCCCGTACCAGGGCAAGCTGCTGGGCGGCTTCATGCTGATGCTCGGCGCGATGGCCTCGACCCTGGTGGCGCCCTACCTGACCATGCCGCTGATGGACGAGGTGCTGATCCCCTTCCAGCAGGGCCACCAGATCGAGCCCGGCAAGGTCACGCTCTACATGGGCGGGCTGCTGGCCGCCGCGCTGGTGTCATGGGTGCTGGGCTGGGGCAAGACCTACATCCTCGCGCTGGTATCCGAACGTATCGCCGCCGATCTGCGCACGGCCACCTTCGAGCACCTGCTGGGCCTGTCGCTGGAGTATTTCGGCAGCAAGCGCACCGGCGACCTGATGAGCCGCATCGGCTCCGAGACCGACCGGATCAGCGTGTTCCTGTCCCTGCATGCGCTGGACTTCATCACCGACGTGCTGATGCTCTTGATGACGGCGACGATCCTGTTCTCGATCAACCCCTGGCTGGCCCTGGCCACCTTGGTGCCGCTGCCCTTCATCGCCTGGATGATCCACATGGTGCGCGACCGGCTGCGCACCGGCTTCGAGAAGATCGACCGCGTTTGGGGCGAGGTCACCTCGGTGCTGGCGGACACGATTCCCGGCATCCGCGTGGTCAAGGCCTTTGCCCAGGAAAAGCGCGAGGCGCAGCGCTTTCGCGCCGCCAACAAGCACAACCTGATGCTCAACGACAGGCTGAACAAGACCTGGAGCCTGTTCGGCCCGACGGTGACCATGCTCACCGACATCGGCCTGCTGGTCGTCTGGGCCTTCGGCATCTACCTGGTCGCGCACCAGAGCATCACCGTCGGCACGCTGACCGCCTTCCTGGCCTATATCGGCCGCTTCTACGGCCGCATGGATTCGATGAGCCGCATCGTCTCGGTGACGCAGAAGGCCGCCGCCGGCGCCAAGCGCATCTTCGACATCCTCGACCACCGCTCGAACGTGCCTGAGCCGGTGAACCCGGTGGCCATGCCCGAGGTCGAGGGCGGCATCCAGATCGAGGAGATCGGTTTCCGCTACGGCAACCGCGCGGTGATCCGCGGCCTCAGCCTGGACATCAAGCCGGGCGAGATGATCGGCCTGGTGGGCCACAGCGGCTCCGGCAAGAGCACGCTGGTGAACCTGATCTGCCGCTTCTACGACGTCACCGAGGGCTCGATCAAGGTCGACGGCGTGGACCTGCGCCGCATCGGCGTGGCGGACTTCCGTCGCCACATCGGCCTGGTGCTGCAAGAGCCTTTCCTCTTCTTCGGCACCATCGCCGAGAACATCGCCTACGGCAAGCCCGACGCGACACGCGACGAGATCGTCGCCGCCGCCCGCGCGGCGCATGCGCACGAGTTCATCCTGCGGCTGGCGCAGGGCTACGACTCGCTGGTCGGCGAGCGCGGCCAGGGCCTCTCCGGCGGCGAGCGCCAGCGCATCTCGATCGCCCGCGCGCTGCTGATCAATCCGCGCCTGCTGATCCTCGACGAGGCCACCTCCTCGGTGGACACCGAGACCGAGAAGGAGATCCAGAAGGCGCTGGACAACCTGGTCAAGGGCCGCACGACGATCGCCATCGCCCACCGCCTGTCGACGCTGCGCAAGGCCGACCGCCTGGTGGTGATGGACCGCGGCCGTGTCGTCGAGGTGGGTCCGCACGAGGAGCTGATGGCGCGCCAGGGCCACTACTGGCGGCTCTACGAGGCGCAGGCGCGTCGCGTCGATGCCGAGGACCAAATACCCGATCCGCTGCCGAACCCCAATGCCCACACGACGGTGCAGGCCTGAGCGATGACTGCTAACTACCAAATCAAGCGCAATGCCTTCGGCAAGCTGGTGCTGACGGACGCGGCCGGCGTGGAACACGTCGGCGTGAACCCGGTGCGGGCGCACCCGATCTCCGCACCGGACGAAGGCATCTCGCTGGTCGGCACCGATGGTCATGAGCTGGCCTGGATCGAGCGCCTGTCCGCGCTGCCGCCGGCCGAGCGGGAGCTGCTCGAAGCGGAGTTCGCCCAGCGCGAGTTCGTGCCGACCTTGCTGCGCATCGCCAATGTGTCGACCTTCTCGACGCCCAGCCAGTGGACCGTCGAGACTGAGCGCGGCGAGGCGCAGTTCATCCTGAAGTCCGAGGAAGACATCCGCCGCCTCCCGGAGGGGCGCCTGATGATCACCAGCAGTCACGGCATCCAGTTCCTGGTGCCGGACCGCCTCGCGCTGGACCGGGCGTCGAAGAAGATTCTCGAACGCTTCCTCTACTGATCATCGCGCCGCTGGCGCGCGGCGATCAGGGCTTGGCCGGGGTGAGCCGGATCCCGTGGCCGGATTCCAGCTTTGCGATCAGCATGTCGTCGAAGCCCGCCTCGCCGCGGTTCAGCTCGATCGCGCCGATGCCGTAGCGCTCGTCATTGGCGGGTGGCGCCTTCTGGACCAGGAAGGGGCGGTTGTTCAGGTCGTCCAGCGATTTCTGCACGCGGGCACGCCGAGACTCGTCGACCAGGCTGACGATGGAGAGCCGGCCGGCTTCGATGGCAATCGTGCCCAGGGGCTGGGTGCTGTCGTCGGCATTGATCTGGTGGGCTTCGTAGACGGTGGCGGACATGGCTTTTTTCTCCTGAATCGGGGGGACTTGGGGGGCGTTCGGTGCGCCGGCCTGGCACGCCAGCGCGAGGGCGCCGAGTGTGCCGACGAGGGCGGCTCTTCCGATCATCACGTGGTCTCACGGTCCTGCTTGGCCTGGCGCAGCGCGGCCAGCAGCTTGGGTGCCTCGGTATCGCCGGCGCCCCAGGCGTGCATTTCCTCGGGCTGGCCCTTGTAGGCGGCCCGGTCCTCGGAACCCTTCACGTAGGCGTCCATGTGGTGGCTGACGGCGAAGGTCTTGGCCTGCAGGTAGAGCGGGTCGCTCTCCGGGATTTCGCCGTTGAAGAAGCGCTTCACCAGTTGATCCTGGTAGTTGTGCGTGTTCTCGTGCAGCACCGTGTTGATCATCTCCTGCGGATCCGAGAGGTAGCGGTTGTTCAAGGAGATGATGCCGGAGGTGGTGTCGAAACCGCCAAAGTCACCGGCGTCGCCGTCGTACCAGCGGATCGCTGGCACCGGGATGCCATAGATCCGGGACTGGGTCGTCAGGATCTTCTCAAGCACGGCTTGCTGCTTGGCCGCCGAGACCACCGGCTTGCCATCCTTGATGGCATTCCAGTCGGAGACCGTGTCCTGCATCTCGGTGTCGGCAGCCAGCTCCTCTCTATAAGCCTTGCGCTTCTTCGCGTCTTCCTTCTCGAAATTCTCGTCCAGCTTCATGGCCTGGTAGAGCGCGATCTGGATCAGCCGGCCCTCGGCGTTCACCGGTTCACTTGAGCCGTGCAGGTCGGCCAGGATGTCGGTCTGATCCTTCAAGGGCAGCTTCTTCAGTTCCAGCACCAGCGCCGCCTTTTGCTGAGCGCTCAGCGTGGACAGCTTCTTGCCGCCGGCCAGGTCCTCGACCTTCTTGGCCGCCAGCAGCACCTTGGGCTTGGCGGTCTTGTCCGATTCCGTCAGCGCCAGTTTCACGGCGGCAATCTGGCCTTGCAGCGTCTTGAAGTCCTTCTCGCAGCCGGCGTAGTCGCCCTGATACAGCTTGCGCATCATGTCCTTGTAGCCGAACAGCGCATCCTTGATGGCGCCGGACGGCGGCGCGTCGTTGGCCAGCTTCCGCAGGTAGGTGAAGTCGGTTTGACCGGTGACCACCACGGCAGTGATGCAGTGGTCGTACTTGGCTCGCAGCTCGGATGCGGCCTTCGCGCTGTCCTTCACGCCCTGCAGCAAGGCCTGCGCGCCGAGGTAGTCGCCCTTCAGCAGCAGGGGCGCCAGTGCGGCGTGCTTCTGCTGGAAAGTGGCCTTGGCCGTCTCCAGCGGGAGCATGTTTTCGGTGGACAGGTTCGTCGCCTCGTCGATGCCGGCCTGTATCTTGGCCAGTTCCGACTTGTAGCTCTTGTACTGGGTCTCCAGCGTGACGGTGGACTTGGCCGCCGTGCCCACGCCGTTGACCGCGCCAAGTGCGCCGTCGTAGTCGCCCGTCTGCGCCAGTTGCAGCATGGCCAGGCGCTTCTGGTCGAAGGACTGCTTGGCCTGGGTCAGCGCGGCCTGGCCGTCGGGAACGATCAGGCGCGCCGCGTCGATGTCGCCCTGGATGCCCACCAGCGCGAGCTTGTAGGGCCGGTACTTGGCTTCGAGCGCGACCAGGGCGCGGGCGGCCTCGCCAGCACCCTGGACGGCGCCGAGCGCGCCGTCGAAATCGCCCTCGGTGGCCAGCTTCTCCATCGCCTCGCGCTTGGTGCGGGCCTGCTTCTGGGCCGCGACCAGGGCGACCTGCCCATCGGGCGCGGTCTGTTCCGCCGCGTCGAGATCACCCTGGATGCCGGCCAGCGCCAGCTTGTAGCGCTGGTATTTGGCCTCGAGGGCGACGAAGGCGCGGGCGGCTTCGCCGACGCCGGGGACCAAAGTGCTGGCACCGGCGTGGTCGCCGGCGAGCGCGCGTTGCTGCATGGCCTGGCGTCGCTGCCGCACCAACTGCTGGGCGGTCTCCAGCGCCGGCTGCCCGTCGGTGGCGAGCAGTCCGGCGGCGTCGAGGTCGCCCTGGATGCCGGCCAGGTCCTGCTCGTACTTGACCTGGACCTTGAGGATCTCGGCCTCGTTGACCAGATCGGCCATGGCCAGCGAGGCGGCTGCGAAGTCGCCCTTGTTCTTGTGCTCCAGCACGGCATGCAGGCGCCGGATCAGCGCCTGCATGCCCGGGACGTCCTTTGAAATCTCCGTGGCCAGCGTCTTGAAGCGGGCCTCATGGCCGAGGTAGTCCTCGTAGGTCGCAGTGATCTTCTTGTTTTTCTTTTTCGACAACAGGCCGCGTCCGAGGAATCGGGCCACGAAGGCCTTTTGCTGTTCGTTCACGATGAGCGCTCCTTGCGCAGGCAGGAAGGTGAAGACGGAAGGCGTTGCGAGACGAGGGCGTGTCCGCTCACAGCTGGGCGTGCAACTGGCCCAGAGTGCGCAGCACCTCGGCGCGGATGTTCGTCGGCACGAAGCCGTTGGCGTCGATCTCCTGGATCAGCGGATCGCTGTCCACGAAGGCTTGGTACTCCCGGGCGATGACGGCGGCCTCGGCATTGAGCCGGTCGCGCTCGGCGCCTTCGGCGTTGAGCGCCTCGTCGAGCTTGTCGATCAGGCGGGTGTCGAGCGCGTCGAGCATCGCGTAGAGGCTCTTGACGCTGGTGGCTACACCGGTCTCGTCGTACTCGTCCTCGGCGGACTCGTCGGCGTTGTACTTCCGCACGGCATCCAGCACCGACGCCTCCAGCCTTTGTAGCTGCGCCTGCACGTTCTTGCGCAGGCTGTCCCAGGCGAGGCGGCTGGCCTGCATCTGGACCAGCGATCGGGGCCGGGAGGGGGACTTCAGCAGCGCCTCGGCCTCGTCGAGCTGCGCGTTCGCGGCATCGAACTGCTTCTTCTGCGCCAGTGCGCCGGCCTCGGCCAGCTTGAGCTTGAGCACGGGCGCTGCGGCCAGGCCCTTGGCCGTGGCCTCCTTGAACGCGGCGATCAGCGTGGCCAGGCGCTTGTTGAAGTGGGCCTGCTCATCTGGCGCGGTCTCCTCGCCTTCGTGTTCATCCCCTTGCTCAGCCCCGGCTTCGTCGCCGTCATCGTCGATGTCTGCCGGATCCTCACCGCGCACGCGCACCTTGAAGCGCAGGTTGGTCTGCTCCAGCAGGGCCGCCTTGATCTTCTTCGCCAGGCCGGCGGCCTGGGTCGCCAGTACGAAGGTGTGTGCGTTCTGCTCGAACAGGCAGTGGCCGGCGATGAACTTGACGCCGCCGGTGACGCCCAGGTAGTCCGTCAGCAGCTTGCGGCGCGACGGCGCAATGCTGCGCTTGGCAACCAGCACGGCGACCTTGGCGCTGGTGGTCGCCAGTACGACCGGGAGCTCGCCGCCCTTGGCGACCTGGCGCAGCAGCGGGACCATCTGCGTGGTCAGGGCGGCGGGCGAGTCTTCTTCATCGGCGGCGGCCTCGGCCTTCTTCGCCTCGAACTGGCTGAGCTTGCGCTGCTTGTCCAGGTCCTTGTCGAGGCTGCCCAGCCAGGTCTGCAATTCTTTGTCGCTCTTGTCGGCCTTGCGCAGGATGTCGGCCTGTTTCTCGATATCGGCGAGCGCTTCGAGCTGTTGCGCGGGAGTCTTGGCGTTCTCCAGCGCCGCGAAAGCCTTGATGAGGGCGGCGTCCTTCAGGCCCCTGCCCTTGGCGAACTTCTTCCACTCCAGCTCACTCAGGTACTTGTCGGTCATGGTGTCCTCTTGCGGGGCGTTGATGCACGGTGAGTCGGGCAGGATTGTGGGGCCGGTTGATGTCGCTGGTACCTGGGACATCCGAGCAGATTCCAGCTCGGCGAGGACCTCGAACTCTACGGATCGACCCGCAGCGCCGGCTCCAGCAGGCGGGCCATGGCGGCGACGAGCTCGCGGCAGCGCTCGTCCTCGCTCGATCGTTTCTCCCACTCGGGCCGGCTGCGCGCCGGCTGAATCGCCTGGACGGCGCGCTGCAATGCCGCGTCGTGCGCTGCGTCGACCTCGGCGTCCTGCACCAGTGTCTGCAGCGCCGCGTGGCCGCGCCGCTCCAGCGCCCGGGCCAGGCTCGTCAACTGGGCCGCGGCCAGGAACAGCAGCGGGTTGCCCAGCGTCAGCTCGCGCACGCCCTTGAGCTGGTTGGCGATCTTGGTGCCGATCTGCCGCCAGCCCTGCGAGGCGAAGCTGCCCAGCGCGCCGCCCAGCGCCGCGCCGGCTCCCAGCGACAGGCCGCCGACGGCCAGGTCCGCGACGACGCCCAGCGAGGCGCCGATCGCCGCGCCGAGGCCCAGGCGGCGGCCGGCCGCCAGCAGCGCATCGGGGTGGAACAGGTCGCGGTCCCAGCGGCCGTCCTGCCAGGGCAGTTGCTTCAGCAGCAGGTCGTCGTAGCGGAAGCCGTGGATGTCCAGCAAAGCGTCGGCGGCGTCGCGCACGCGCTTGAGCGCCAGCTGCTGCAGTTCGCGCTCGGCGGCGGCCGGGTCGGCGCCTTCGGGCAGTTCGCGGCGCAGCGCGGCCAGGCGCACGAGGGTCGCGGCGATGAGGCGGGCATCCGCCTCGCGGCGCTGGCCGCGTTCCTGTTCGAGGAAGACGCCCACGGCTTGCAGCTGCACCCGGCGGGCCGGCAGCAAGGTGGCCAGGTCCTGGTAGAGCTGTTGCTCGGCGCCGACGAAGGGTGCGACGGCGTCGAAGCGCGTCTGCGCATGCAGGCCGGCGGCGGCGAGTGCCTGATGCCAGGCCTCGGCGCGGCTGGTCGGATCGCGCACGAAGTTCAGCACCGGCATCAGCGGTCGCGCGCAGCCGTTCAGGATCTCGATCTCGGCGCGGTGCTTGGGGAGCACCGGCTCGCGGCTGTCGATCACGTAGAAGGCGGCGTCGGCGTCCACCATCTGGCGCAGCACCTTGGCCTCCTGCTCGAAGGCGGCGCGGGCCTCGGGGCCGGCCAGGAAGGCGCGCACGCGCGCGGGCCGGTCGTCGCCGGCGACGGCGTGCTGGAGGTGATGCCACAGCGCGACCGAATCCTCCAGGCCCGGCGTGTCGAGGAAGCGGATCTCGGCGGCCTCGCCGGCGCGCAACTCGATCGCCTCGACGTGGCGCGTGGTGCCCGGCCGCTCCGAGACCTCGCCGAAATCGCGGCGGCGCGCCAGCGTGCGCAGCAGCGAGGTCTTGCCGGCGTTCGTATGGCCGACGACGGCGATCTTCATCCGCGTCATGGCGCGGGAGCCCCCACCGCCTCCAGCCAGGCCTGGGCGCGGGTGGCGTCGTCGTGGATGGCGATGGCCGCCAGGTCGGATGCGGTAAGCCAGGAGCGCCAGCGAGGCGCGTCGGCGGCAGGGCCCAGCGGCAGCAGCGCCGTCTCGCCGGCCAGCGCCGCGGCTTCACGCAGGAAGCGCGCGGTGCCGCGGTCCGGCGTGGACGGGGCGTTGCAGGCGATCAGCAGGCGCCGGGGCGGCGCGGCGGCGAGCGATTGCAGGAAGGCCTCGCGCTCGGCCTGGCTGCCGGCGATCGACGGGCCCGGCCAGTCGAGTTCGGGCGGCAGCTCGAAGCCGATCGAGCGCGTTCCGTCGGTGGGCGAAGCGGGTGTGCGCGCGGCGGCTTGCGGCGTGGCGTCCGGCCGTTCCTCGTCCAGCACCTGCACGGGCGCCAGCGCCGCGATCCGCGCCAGCAGCCGGCGCGCATAGGGCGTGGCCAAGTCCGGCAGCAGCCGGCGCGCGCCCCGGCGCCAGGCCAGCGCGCAGCAGGCAGCGCTGAGCAGGCGCAGGCCGAGGCCGTAGACGGCCACCGAGCCGATCAGCCACCAGGCCCAGGCGCGCGGCTCGGCGCCATTCGCGCCGGCTAGCAATGCCCGGTCGTCGGGCACCGGAAAGCCCAGCAGCGCCGGCAGCCGTCCGCTGGCGTGGACGAAGCCGGCGAGGGTGTCCGGCGCGAGGATCGTCGTCTCCCAGCCCAGCGAGTAGGCGCGCAGCGCGAAGCCCAGCAGCAGGCCGACCAGCAGCACCGCGAAGGACAGCGCCCAGGCCAGGTGGCTGATGCCGCCGAACACCCAGGGCGCGAGGCGGGCGCGCACCAGCACCTCGCGGGTGGCGCGGGCCAGCTGCAGCGCATGCGGGCCGCGATCGAGCGGCAGGCGCGCCGTCAGCCGCAGCGCGAGTCGCCCGAGCAGGGCGCCGCCGCTGCCGGCACCGCTGCCCCAGCGGATGAACAGGCTGCACAACCACACCAGCCAGCTCAGCGCGTGCAGGCCCAGCAGCGAGAGGAAGGCGGCCACCGCGTTGATCTGCCGGCCGCCGCCGAGCAGGCCCTGCGCCAGCAGCCAGGAAGCGGCGGCCACCGCCAGCGCCAGGCCCAGCAGCACCCAGCCGCCGAGGCGCCGCCAGCGCGCCCATTCGCGGTCCAGCCCGAGCCGCTGGCCGAGCAGCCGGGCGCGTTCGAGCAGGCGGCCCCGGTCGTCGGGCTTGGCGGCGATCGCCTGGCGCAGCGCGGCCGTGTCGTCCAGCGGGCCGTCTTCTTCGATCAGTTCCACGGCGCGCCAGATGGCCGCCGCGGCCAACGGCGAGGAGGAGGGCAGCGGAGCGGTCATGGCCGCAGTCTGCCATCGGCGTGGCGCGATTCTGCTCATCGCTACTTGAATTGACGTTTACGTAAACGTAAACTGCGCGACCGCATTCCAGGAGACATCGGATGACCAGCACCCTGCCCGGCCTCAATTTCCAACTTGGCGAGGACATCGACGCGCTGCGCGATGCCGTCTACGCCTTCGCCCAGGCCGAGATCGCGCCGCGTGCCGCGCAGATCGACCACGACGACCAGTTCCCGATGGACCTGTGGCGCAAGATGGGTGAGCTGGGCATCCTGGGCGTCACGGTGTCCGAGCAGTACGGCGGTGCCGACATGGGCTACCTGGCCCATATGGTGGCGATGGAGGAGGTCAGCCGGGCCTCGGCCTCGGTGGGCCTCAGCTACGGCGCGCACTCCAATCTGTGCGTCAACCAGATCAACCGCAACGGCAACGCGGCGCAGAAGGCCAAGTACCTGCCCAAGCTGATCAGCGGCGAGCACGTCGGCGCGCTGGCGATGAGCGAGCCCGGCGCCGGCTCCGATGTCATCTCGATGAAGCTCAAGGCGGAGGACAAGGGCGGCTACTACTTGCTCAACGGCAACAAGATGTGGATCACCAATGGTCCCGATGCCGACACGCTGGTCGTCTACGCCAAGACCGAGCCCGAGCTGGGCGCGCGCGGCGTCACGGCCTTCCTGATCGAGAAGGGCATGAAGGGCTTTTCCATCGCGCAGAAGCTCGACAAGCTGGGCATGCGCGGCTCGCACACCGGCGAGCTGGTGTTCCAGAACGTCGAGGTGCCGGCGGAGAACGTGCTGGGCACGGTGAATGCCGGCGCCAAGGTGCTGATGAGCGGTCTCGACTACGAACGCGCCGTGCTGGCCGGCGGCCCGCTGGGCATCATGCAGAGCGTGATGGACAACGTGGTGCCCTACATCCACGACCGCAAGCAGTTCGGCCAGAGCATCGGCGAGTTCCAGCTGATCCAGGGCAAGGTGGCTGACATGTACACCGTGTTGCAGGCCGGCCGCAGCTTCGCCTACACGGTGGCCAAGAACCTCGACATGCTGGGCAGCGATCACGTCCGCCAGGTCCGCAAGGACTGCGCCTCGGTGATCCTGTGGACGGCCGAAAAGGCCACCTGGATGGCCGGCGAGGGCGTGCAGATCTTCGGCGGCAACGGCTACATCAACGAGTACCCGCTGGGCCGCCTGTGGCGCGATGCGAAGCTGTACGAGATCGGCGCCGGCACCAGCGAGATCCGCCGGATGCTGATCGGCCGGGAGCTTTTCGCCGAGACCATGTAATCAACGGGTTGTTGCGCCGCAGCGAGAATGCCTTCATGAGCACTGACCTGAGCGAACTGCTTGATGCAAACAAGCAATGGGCCGCGGCCACCGAGGCGCGGGAACCGGGATTCTTCTCGAAGCTGCTGAAGCAGCAGACGCCGCAGTATTTGTGGATCGGCTGCGCCGACAGCCGCGTGCCGGCGAACGATCTGGTGAACCTGCTGCCGGGCGAGCTGTTCGTGCACCGCAACGTCGCCAACGTCGTCGTCCACTCGGACCTGAACTGCCTCTCGGTGATGCAGTTCGCGGTGGATGCGCTGAAGGTGCAGCACATCATCATCGTCGGCCATTCGGGCTGCGGCGGTGTCAAGGCGGCGCTGCTGGACCAGCGCGTCGGCGTCGCCGACAACTGGATCCGCCACGTGCAGGACGTGCGCCACCACCACCAGGAATGGCTGGACAGCCTGCCCGAGGACCGGCGCTGGGGCGCGCTGTGCGAGCTGAACGTGCTGGAACAGGCCCGCAACGCCTGCCAGACGACGGTGGTGCAGGATGCCTGGGCACGCGGCCAGTCGGTCGTCGTGCACGGCTGGGTCTACGGCCTGCACAACGGCCTGCTGGAAGACCTGCAGATGACCGTAGGCCACCACGACGACGTGATCCCGGCCTTCAAGCGCGCGCTGGCCGCCGTGAAGACGCGCTACGCCTGACCACGATTCAAGAGACTTACTAGTAGGAGCAAGCACCATGGCTACCGATTCCATCGTCATCGTTTCCGCCGCACGCACGCCCATCGGCGGCCTGCTCGGCGATTTCTCGTCGCTCGCCGCCTGGGAGCTGGGCGCCGTCGCGATCAAGGCCGCGGTCGAGCGCGCCGGAATCCCCGGCGACTCGATCGAGGAAGCCTTCATCGGCAACTGCCTGATGGCCGGCCAGGGCCAGGCCCCCGCTCGCCAGGCCGTGCTGAAGGCCGGCCTGCCGCAGTCGGTCGGCGCGGTGACCCTGTCCAAGATGTGCGGCGCCGGCATGCGCGCCACGATGTTCGCCCACGACACGCTGAAGGCCGAGAGCGCCGACATCCTGATCGCCGGCGGCATGGAATCGATGACCAATGCGCCGCACCTGATGTTCGCGCGCAAGGGCGTCAAGTACGGCGCCGCGCAGATGTATGACCACATGGCGCTGGACGGCCTGGAAGACGCCTACGAGCGCGGCAAGGCGATGGGCGTGTTCGCCGAGCAGTGCGTCAGCAAGTACGCCTTCACGCGCGAGGCGCAGGACGCCTTCGCTGTTTCGTCGACCGAGCGCGCGATCCGCGCCAACACCGACGGCAGCTTCGCCTGGGAAATCGCCCCGGTGACGGTGGCCGGCCGCGGCGGCGACACCGTGATCGACAAGGACGAGCAGCCCTTCAAGGCCAAGCTCGACAAGATCCCGGGCCTGAAGCCGGCCTTCAAGAAGGACGGCACGATCACCGCCGCCACCTCGTCCTCGATCAGCGACGGCGCCGCCGCGTTGGTGCTGATGCGCGAGTCCACCGCCGCCAAGCTGGGCCTGGCCCCGGTCGCGCGCATCGTCGGCACCGCCGTCCACGCCAATGCGCCCGAGTGGTTCACCACCGCCCCGGTCGGCGCGATCAACAAGCTGCTGGCCAAGAACGGCTGGGACGCCAAGAGCGTCGACCTGTGGGAAGTCAACGAGGCCTTCGCCGCCGTCACGATGGCCGCGATGGCCGAGTTCAAGCTGCCGCACGAGATCGTCAACGTCAACGGCGGCGCCTGCGCACTGGGCCACCCGATCGGCGCTTCGGGCGCGCGCATCATCGTCACGCTGCTCGGCGCGCTGAAGCACCGCGGCCTGAAGCGCGGCGTGGCGGCGCTGTGCATCGGCGGTGGCGAGGCGACGGCGGTGGGCGTGGAGCTGATCTGATCGCAGGTAGGCAACGCTCCTGCGAGCCACGGTAACGATTGACGACGCGCTCTATGCGCGTGCGGTTGAACTGGCGGGGCCCGGCATGAGCAAATCCGAGGCTGTTTCAGGAGGCCCTTAGGGTCTTCATCCGCGTGCAGGCAGCCAAGCGCTTGGCGGTACAAGCCCTGGAATCGAAGACGTACCGCGCCGCGGTTGTGCGGTACTGCCCTTGGCTCGATGAAGAGCTTGGCTGGCCCGTCTGTAACGCCTCGGAGTTATTCACTCACCATGAGCACATCATGAGTCAAATCCTCATCGTCGGCGCCTCCCGCGGCATCGGCCTCGAACTCGTCCGCCAGTACCGCGCGGACGGCGCCCAGGTCGTCGCTACCGCGCGCAGCGACGAAGGCCTGGCGGCCCTGCGCGAACTCGGCGCCACGGCGCTGAAGCTCGACGTCAGCGACACGGCCAGCGCGTCCGGCCTCGCCTGGCAGATCGACGGCCATGCGTTCGACACCGTCGTCATCGTCGCCGGCGTCTACGGCCCACGCCACACCGGCCTGCAGAGTCCCACGGCCGACGAGTTCGACGCCGTGATGCACACCAACGTGCTCGGCCCGATGCGCGTGCTGCCCCAATTGCCGGACTACCTCGCCCCGAGCGCGAAGCTGGCGATCATCTCGTCGCGGATGGGCTCGATCGGCGAGCGCGCCTCCGCCATCGGCTGGCTCTACCGCGCCTCGAAGGCGGCGGCCAACTCGGTGCTGAAGGACGCCTCGTTGCTGCTGGCCGGCAAGGCGATCTGCCTCAGCTTCCATCCGGGCTGGGTCCGCACCGACATGGGCGGCAGCGGCGCGGACATCGACGTAGCGGACAGCGTTGCCGGCATGCGCCGGGTGCTGGCCGCAGCAAGGCCGGAAGACAACGGCTCCTTCCACAACTACGACGGGCAAGCGATTGCCTGGTAGCGAGACAAGAACATGATCCTCAACGAAGACCACCGCGCCGTGCAGGACGCCGTGCGCGCCTACGTGCAGGCCGAGATCGCCCCGAGGGCAGCCGAGTGGGACAAGACCCACCACTTCCCGGCCAGCGAACTGCAGGGCCTGGCCGAACTCGGCTGCTACGGCGTTGCCGTGCCCACCGAGTACGACGGCGCGGGGCTCGACTATCTGGCGCTGTCCATCATCCTGGAAGAGATCGGCGCGGGCGACGGCGCGACTTCCACCGTGATCAGCGTCAACAACTGCCCGGTCTGCTCGATCCTGATGGCCTTCGGCAACGAGGACCAGAAGCAGCGCTTCCTGAAGCCGCTGGCCCGCGGCGACATGCTCGGCGCCTTCTGCCTGACCGAGCCGCATGTCGGCTCCGAGGCCGGTGGGCTGCGGACCATGGCGGTGAAGGACGGCGACGACTACGTGCTGAGCGGCGTCAAGCAGTTCATCACCAGCGGCAAGAACGGCGACGTGGCGATCGTGATGGCCGTCACCGACAAGGCGGCCGGCAAGAAGGGCATCAGCGCCTTCCTCGTCCCGACCGACACGCCCGGCTACACGGTGGCGCGCATCGAGGACAAGATGGGCCAGCATGCCAGCGACACCGCGCAGATCCTGTTCGAGAACTGCCGCGTCCCGGCCGCCAACCTGCTGGGCCAGGAGGGCCAGGGCCTGAAGATCGCGCTGTCGGGCCTGGAGGGCGGCCGCATCGGCATCGCCTCGCAGGCGGTGGGCATGGCGCGCGCGGCCTTCGAGGCGGCGCTGAAGTACAGCAAGGAGCGCGTCACCTTCGGCCAGCCGATCTTCGAGCACCAGGTGATCGGCCACAAGCTGGCCGAGATGGCCACGCAGATCGAGGCCGCACGCCAGCTGATCTGGCACGCCGCCGCGTTGAAGGACGCCGGCCAGCCCTGCCTGAAGGAGGCTGCGATGGCCAAGCTCTTCGCCACCGAGATGGCCGAGCGCGTCTGCTCCGCGGCGATCCAGATCCACGGCGGCTATGGCTACGTCAGCGATTTCCCGGTCGAGCGGATCTACCGCGATGTGCGCGTCTGCCAGATCTACGAGGGCACGTCCGAAGTGCAGAAGATCCTGATCGGCCGGGCCCTGTCATGAGTCTCGGCTAAGCTGCCGGGATGGCTTTGCCTCCATCCGAACTCGAAGAAGAAAACCGGGCGCTGCGCCGCCAGCTGGAATCCCTGCTGCGCGAGGCGCGCAGCAACGAAGACAAGATGCGCCGCTTCGACCAGCTGGAGCACCGGCTGATCGGCGCGCGCTCGATCGTCGAGCTGCTGCGCCTGCTGCTGATCGAGTACCGGCTGGCCTTCGGCATCGAGCAGGTGAGTCTGACCCTGGTGGACCGCGAGCAGGAGGTGTCGCGGATGCTGGATGCCGACCTGCGCGTCGACGCCACCTTGCAGGGCCTGACCTTGGCGCAGTCGCCGGCCGCACTGCAGGCGCTGTACGGCACGCGCCTGCATCCCTGGCTGGGCGTCTACGACGCATCGGCCCATGCCCTGCTGTTCGGTGAGGCAGCCAGCGGTATCGGTTCGGTGGCGCTGCTGCCGCTGGTGCGCCACGGCGTGCTGATCGGCAGCCTGCACTTCGGCAGCCGCAGCGCCGAGCGCTACGGCGCCGATGCCGGCACCCACTTCCTGGAGCGGCTATGCGCGATCGCGGCCGTCTGCCTGGAAAGCGCGCTGAACCAGGAGCGGCTGAAGCTCGCCGGCCTGACCGACGGCCTCACCGGCGTGCACAACCGCCGCTATTTCGAGCACCGCTGCCAGATCGAGATCGCGCAGGCGCGCCGCTACGGCCACGCGCTGGCCTGCATGTTCCTGGACATCGACGGTTTCAAGCGCATCAACGACACGCACGGCCACCAGCGCGGCGACGAGGTGCTGCGCGGCGTCGGCCAGCTGATCCACGGCCAGCTGCGCGCCGGCGACACGATCGCTCGCTACGGCGGCGAGGAGTTCGTCGCGCTGCTGCCGCAGACCTCGCTGCAGCATGCCGGCGAAATCGCCGAGCGCATCCGCGCCGCGGTCGCCGCGGCGACGCTGTCCAGCGGCGGCCAGGCGATCCGGGTGACGATCTCGATCGGCCTGGCGATGCTGCCGCACGAGCTCGCCGGCAAGGACCTCGCGCGCCTGGCCGAGCTGCTGGTGGCGACGGCGGACAAGGCGCTCTACCAGGCCAAGAACGGCGGCCGCAACCGGGTCGTCGCTGCACCGGTCGACTGAAGCCAGGCCGCGCCGGCGGCGGGGAACATTTTTTGCAAGGTACAGGCGATCGATCCACTGATCGTCGGCCTCACCTCTTGCAGGAGTTCTCCACCATGCTCGACAGCACAGGCACCCGGTTCTCGCACGTCAAGCCCGCCGACACCGAATGGAAGGGCGGCGGTCTGCGCGATTTCTTTCTCTACAAGGATCTCGGCGTCGCCGAAGCTACCCACGGCAAGGTCATCGCGCACCTTGTGAAAGCAAACGAGGCACCGGAGCAGGGCACCGGATGGCACCGTCACGAGGCGGAATTCCAGATCGTCATCATGACCAAGGGCTGGGCCCGCTTCATGTACGAGGACCAGGTCACGCTGGTCCAGGCCGGCGACTGCGTCCACCAGCGGCCGGGCATCCGCCACTTCCTGTTCGACTACTCGCCGGACATGGAGTATCTGGAGATCGTCGGCCCCGCGGACTTCAAGTCGATCGATGTCGACCCGGTCTGCGAGGTGCCGCCACCGACGCCGTGGAAGTGACGCGCTGCTAGAAGTCCATGTCGAGATCCTCGATCTCGTCGGGCTCCAGCTTCGCGGCCGCCACCCATTCCTTCATCTCCGGCAGCGCCATGATCGCCTGGCAGTAGAGGATGCAGGGCTTGCTCAGCTTGACGTCGTAGGTGAGGAAGCGGGTGACGACCGGGGCGAACATCGCGTCGGCCATACCAGGCGTGGCGCCGAACAGATAGGGGCCGCCATAGGTGGCGAGGCAGTCGGTCCAGATCTCGACGATGCGGTCGATGTCCGGCTGCGCGCCGGACCAGATCTTGTGGCCCGGGTGACGGGCCTTCAGGTTCATCGGCAGCGAGGAGCGCAGGTTCGCGAATCCCGAGTTCATTTCGCCGCAGACCGAGCGGCAGTGCGCGCGGGCGATGCGCTCGGCGGGCAGCAGGCCGGCGCGGGGTTTCAGTTCGTCCAGGTAGCAGCCGATCGCGAAGGTGTTCCAGACCCGGGCGCCCTCGTGCGTCAGGCAGGGCACGCGGATCGACGGCGCCAGCAGCAGCAGTTCCTGCCGCGCCGCCGCGTCGTCCGGCGACACCATCAGCTCGCGGAACTCCAGCCCGGCGAAACGGACCAGCAGCCAGCCGCGCAGCGACCACGACGAGTAGTTCTTGCTGCTGAGCGTCAGCGTGGTGGTGATCTCGCGTTGCGGCGCGACGGCCTTCTCGGCCTTCTTGCGGCTTGCGGTACTGCTGCGGGTCTTGGCGGCGACAACCGGCATGGCGGCTCCTCCTGGCTTGAGCCCTGGCCACGCAAAGCCTGTGCCATCCGGTGGACCCGCGCATGGCTCGCTCCTTGCGTAATACCGCAAGGAGCGCACAGGGAGCAGAAGAAAAGCAGACGGAGCCCTCCGACGATGATGTATCACGCCTACCAAGCGCACAGCGACATGAGCTGGCCGCTACGCGCGTTCGCGCGGCTCTCCACGCCGCTGCTGCGGGAAACCGCGCAGGCCGGCTGGCAGGCCGCGCGCGAGGCGGTCGCCGCCTGCAGCGTGATGGAGCTCGCCCGCGTCACCCATGCCCGCCCACCCTGGCGCATCGACGAGGTCGAGCTTGCGGGCGGCGAGCGTTGTCCGGTCGTCGAGGAAGTGATCTTGCAGACGCCGTTCGCGACCCTGCTGCGCTTCGCCCGGCAAGGCCCGTCGACGGACCTGCCGAAGGTGCTGATCGCGGCGCCGATGTCCGGCCACTTCGCCACCCTGCTGCGCGACACGGCGCGTACGATGCTGCAGGATCACGACGTCTACATCACCGACTGGCACAACGTTCGCGACGTCCCGCTCTCGGCCGGTCGCTTCGGCCTGGACGAGTACACGCAGCACCTGATCGACTTCATCGCCGCGCTCGGCCCGGGCGCGAGCGTGCTCGCCGTCTGCCAGCCCTGTGTCGCGGCGCTGGCGGCGGTGGCCCTGATGTCCGAGGACAAACATCCCGCCACGCCGGCCAGCCTGACCCTGATGGCCGGCCCGATCGACTGCCGCATCAGCCCGACCACCGTCAACGAGCTCGCCATGTCACGGCCGATCGAATGGTTCGAGCGGCAGCTGATCAGCGTCGTGCCCTGGCACCACCGCGGCGGCGGGCGGCGGGTGTATCCGGGCTTCGTCCAGCTCTCGGCCTTCATGAGCATGAACAAGGAGCGCCACGCCAACGCGTTCAGGGACTACTACCGGCACCTCGTCGACGGCGAGTTCGAGCAGGCCGAGATCACCCGCACCTTCTACGAGGAGTACTTGGCTGTCTCCGACCTGGCCGCCGACTTCTACCTGGAGACCGTGCGCCTGGTGTTCCAGGAACACGTGCTGCCGAAGGGCGAGCTGCGCATCCAGGGCCGGCGGGTGCGGCCGGAAGCGATCCGCCGCACCGCGCTGCTGACGGTGGAGGGCGAGCGCGACGACATCTGCGCCGTCGGCCAGACGCTGGCCGCGCAAGACCTGACCCCAGGGCTGAAACCCTACATGCGCCGCCACTACGTGCAGCCAGGCGTCGGCCACTACGGCGTGTTCAGCGGCCGGCGCTGGCAGCAGCAGATCTATCCGCTGGTGCGCGACTGGATTCAGGTGTCCCGCTGACGGCTCAGAGCCCGCCCCGCGTTAGCTTGGCCGGGTCGAGCAGCGCTTCGAGCTGGCTGCGGGGCAGGCCGCTGTCTTCCTCGGCCACGTCGAGGATCGGTCGCTTCTCCTTGTAGGCGCGCTTGGCGATGGCCGCGGCCTTGTCGTAGCCGATCACCGGATTCAGCGCGGTGACGAGGATCGGGTTGCGCGACAGCGCCGCCTGCAGTGAAGGCTCGTTGACCCTGAACGTGGCGATCGCGCGGCTGCCCAGCAGCTCACTGGTGCGGGCCAGCAGGTGCAACTGGTCCAGCAGGTTGTGCGCCACCAGCGGCAGCATCACGTTCAACTCGAAGTTGCCGCTCTGGCCGGCGATGGCGATGGCCGCGTCGTGGCCGATGACCTGGGCCGCGGCCATGGCCACCGCTTCCGGGATCACCGGGTTGACCTTGCCCGGCATGATCGACGAGCCCGGCTGAAGCGCTTCCAGCTCGATCTCGGCCAGGCCCGCCAGCGGGCCGGAATTCATCCAGCGCAGGTCGTTGGCGATCTTCAGCAGGCTCACCGCCAGGCCGCGCAGCGCGCCGGACAGGGCCACCGCGGCGTCCTGCGAGCCCATGGCAGCGAAGAAGTCCGGCGCGGGCTTGAACTCCAGCGCCGTCAAGGTGCTCAGCTCGACGCAGAAGCGCACGGCGAAGTCGGGGTGAGCGTTGATGCCCGTGCCCACCGCGGTGCCGCCCTGTGCCAGCGCCTGGATGCGCGGCTGCAGCGCCTGCAGCGCGTCGATCTGCGCATCCACCTGCGCAGCCCAGCCGCCCATCACCTGGCCCAGGCGCACCGGCATCGCGTCCATCAGGTGCGTGCGGCCGGTCTTCACGTGGTGGCCGTCGGTCTTCGCCTTGGCGCGGATCGCGTCGACCAGGCCGCGCAGCGCCGGCAGCAGTTCGCGGTGCAGCGCCAGCGCGGCGCTGATGTGCAGCGCCGAGGGGATCGAGTCGTTGCTGCTCTGGCCGTTGTTGACGTGGTCGTTGGCGCTGACCTTGGCGCCGGAGGCGCGCGACGCCAGCGAGGCCAGCACCTCGTTCGCGTTCATATTGCTGCTGGTGCCCGAGCCGGTCTGGAACACGTCCACCGGGAAGTGCTGCATGAAGTCGCCCTGCTGCAGCAACTGCGTGGCGGCCTGCTCGATGGCACGGCCCATCTCCGGCGTCAGCAGCTTCAGCGCCACGTTCGCGCGCGCCGCCGCGGCCTTGACCAGCAGCAGTGCGGCGATGAAGCGCTCCGGCATCGGCCCGCCGATGCGCTCGAAGTTGTTGACCGCGCGTTGCGTCTGCGCGCCGTAAAGCGCGTCGGCGGGCACCTGCATCTCGCCCATGCTGTCGCGTTCGATTCGTGTGTTTGCCATGCTGAAGCTCCTGCTCGTCGGGTGACGGGCCAGCATAGCCTCGTGCAAATCCCCGGTGCGGGGACGGTGCATTTGGACTACCGTTCGCACATCATGATCGAGACATCCCTTCCTGATCGCGGCGCGGCCCAGCGCCCGCCGATCCAGTTCTATTTCGACTTCTCGTCACCGTACTCGTACATCGCGTCCGAGTGGGTCAACGCGGTGGCTGCGCGCCATGGCCGGCGCGTGCAGTGGCATGCGGTGATGCTGGGTGTGTTGTTCCAGCCGGCGGAGCTGAAGCCGCCGGTCGAGTTCCCGATCAAGCGCGAGTACATCCTGCGCGACTTCGAGCGCTCGGCGCGCTTTGCCGGCCTGCCCTACCTGCAGCCGGAGACCTTCCCGATCGCCACGCACAACGCCGCGCGCGTCTTCTGGTGGCTCAACGAGGAGGACCCGTCCCGCGCGGTGGCCTGGGCCCGCGCCGCGCTGCGCGCCTACTTCACCCGCGGCGTGGCGCTGAACGATGCGGCGGCTCTGAAGGCGCTGGCCGAGCAGAGCGGCCTCGATGCGCAGGCCGCCGAAGCCGCCTGGTCCGATCCGAAGTGGAAGGAGGCGCTGAAGGCCGCCAATGCCGCGGCGACGGCGGCCGGCGTGTTCGGCGCACCCTTCTTCATCATCGACGGCGAGCCCTTCTGGGGCAACGACCGGCAGGAGCAGATCGTCCAATGGCTTTCCACCGGACCTTTCAAGGGGCTCTGATCCTGGTGCTGCTTGTTTCGGGTGTGGCACAGGCCGACCCGAAGCAGGACGAGGTCTTCGCCGCCGAACGCGCCTTCGCCGCCTCGATGGCGCAGCGCGACCTGAAGGCCTTTGCCGACGCCGTGTCCGAAGAGGCTGTCTTCTTCAATGGCGGGAAGAACACGCTGCGCGGCAAGGCGACCGTCGTGCAGCGTTGGTCGGCCTTCTTCGAAGGCGCGAAAGCGCCGTTCTCGTGGGAGCCCGATCAGGTCGAGGTGCTGGACTCCGGCACTCTGGCGCTCTCCACAGGCCTGGTCCGCGGGCCGGACGGCAAGCCCTTCGCCCGCTTCAACTCGATCTGGCGCTACGAAGCGCCCGGCCGCTGGCGTGTGATCTTCGACAAGGGGTCGGAGCTGGACGCCGCCGACCCCCGTTAGTTGTCGATCAGAACGACTTGTCCAGGCTCACGTAAGCCGTGCGCCGCTGGCCCCACTGCGGCGCGCCGACGCCGATGCCGCTGCCGTCGCGCAGCTGGTAGCTGCGGTCGAACAGGTTGACGATCGAGAGCCGCGTCTCCACCTTGCCCATCGCGCCGCCGAAGTCGATGGTCTTGCTGATGTCGGCATTCACCGTGGTGTAGCTCGGCAGGTGGCCGGTGTTGGCGAAGTCGTCGCGCAGGCCGCTGCCGTACAGCGCGCTGCCGGCGAGCGCGATGCCGTTGGCGAAGCGGTAGCTGGCGCCGGCCGAGGCCGAGAGGCGTTGCTCGTGGTCGAGGTGGACCCAGTTCTGCTGGATGTAGGCGAGTTCGTCGTCGTCGAAGTTGAACTGGCCGGTCTCGATCTGCGTCGCCCGCGCATGGGTGAAGCCCAGGTTCAAGTAACCGGACAGTGCCTTGTCCTTGTAGTTCGCGGACAGGTCCAGGCCGTAGATACGGCCCTTGGCGTAGTTGAAGGCCGAGTAGATCAGCGCATTGCCGAACTGGCCCTCGTCCTGCAGGTGGCGCACGTCGCGGTAGTAGCCGTCGATGCCCAGGGTCAGCTTGTCGGTGGCGGCCCAGGCGAGGCCGGCGTCGTAGTAGTTGGAGCGTTCTGACTTGACGGCGGTGTTGGCGTCCGAGGGCAGGGCGTTGGTCGTGCCGAGGAACTTCTGCACCGAGGTCGTGTCGATCTTCTCGGTCGGCGGCGGCGTGAAGTAGCGCGCGTAGCCGGCGTGCAGGTCGAGGTTGGGCGTGATCTTGTAGACCAGACCCAGGCGCGGGCTCAGCTGGCTCTCGTTCACGACCGTCTTCGCCTGGTCGTAGCGCAGGCCGTAGTTGACGGTCAGCGCGGGGCTCACCTTCCACTCGTCCTGCAGGTAGGCGCCCCAGAGGTCGCCGCTGAGCCGGGAGTCGTCCTGGATGCTGACCGGAACGGTGCTCGTCGGGTTGCCGTCGGCATCGGCCGGGAAGACCAGCGAGTTGTTGGCCGTCGAGACCTTCTCGTGCTGGCCGAACAGGCCGGCGCGGATCGTGTGCGCGCTGTTCAGGCGCCAGCTCATGTCGGCCTGCACGCCGTCGGCGATGTTGCGGCGCAGGATGTCGGCGGCCACCCCCAGGTACTGCAGGTCGCCCGTGGTGTCGGGGCGGTAGTGGACGTCGGTCGTGCGGTGGAACAGCGAGATCTGGTAGTCGACGAAGGCGCCGGCCGAGCCCTGGTAGCTCAGCACGCCGAAGCGGTTCGTCTCGCGCTGGTTGGCATCCAGCAGCGACGAATCCTTGGGCGGTGCGGACGCGGTGACGAAGTCCGGCGTCTGGCCGGGCACGTTCGGGATCTGGAAGCGGTTGTTCGTCGTGCCGAACATCGCGGTGATGCGGCTGTCGTCGTTGAGCAGGTAGCTGAGGTAGCCGAAGGTCTTGCCCTGGTTGGTCTTGTCGTGCAGCGCGTCGCGCGAGTCGACCGGGTTCTCGATGCCCAGCTTGTTGTGCTCGAAGGAGCCGGTCAGGTAGTAGCTGAAGTCGCCCTGCGTGCCGTTGAGCTCGATATTGGTCTCGAGGCTGCCGCGGTCACCCAGGGTCACGCCGATGCTGCCGTTGCCTTGCTGCTCGTCCTCGCCCTTGGTCGTGATGTCGACGATGGCGGCGGTGCGGTAGCCGTACTGGGCCGGCAGCGCGCCGGTCAGGATCGACAGGCGGTCGGCGAAGCGCGTCTCCAGCGCCTGGCCGAAGCCGCTGATCGACTCGGGGATGACGACGCCGTTGATGCGGTACTGCACGTTGCCGTGGTCGCCGCGCACGTGCAACTGGCCGTAGGAATCCTGCACGACGCCGGGCGTCTGCAGGATCACCTGGTTCAGCGGCGTGTTCTCGCCCTGCGGCAGGTTCTGGATGTCGTCCTTGCCGATGCGGGTGATGCTGCTGCCGGTGTCGGGCGAAAGGCCATTGCGCGCGGCGTCGAGCTTGCTGCGCGTGCCGGTGACTTCGACCTTCTGCAATTCGGTCGTGTTCGTGTCGTCGGCGGCGTGGACGGCCAGCGGATAGGCGAAGGCGATGGACAGCGCGAGCAGCGCGCGTCGCGGCATGATGTTCTTGGACATGGATGAAAGGCTCTGAATCTGACGATGACGGCCCGCCTCCGCCCATGCCCTGAAGGGCGTGGACGGACGGCGGATGCGATGCGGATCAGAGCCGGATCGGGGGCCCGCGGCTGCGGGCCTGCGGCGCGGGCGCCGCCAGGAAGGCCACCTCGGCGGCAGCCGCCTTCACATGCGCCGCGTCGGCCAGCATCAACGGTGGCGGCAGCGTCGGCGTGGCCGTGGCGGCCAGATGCGCGAACGAGAGGCAGGCCGCGCAGAGCTTGTCGGCCGGGTCGTCCTTGCGTTGCTGCTGTTGCTGCTGGTTCCAGTGCCCGATCTCGTGCCACGCCGCGCCCTGCTGCGAAAGCAGCATCAGCAGGGGCATCAGGAGGGCGAGGACGAGGCGGCGCATGAAGGGCGTCATTGTGCCTGCTTCAAATGGCACTGCTGGAGGTCACGGTCAAGGTGCGACTGCTGCCGGATGTTCAGGATGTCGGCGGGCATGGTGAGGCCCACCGCATGTATTCAAAGAGATGATCACCGTAGCAGGGTTTGGTGGTCTGGGCGATGAAATAGCTGCTTGAGCGGACGCCGATGTCTGGCTCGCTCGGCAACCATCGCACGAAAGCGCTCGCATCCACGCCGTCTGGCATATACCAAACCTTGCGGTCGCTATCCCAACGCGCGCCGAGCCGCTTGGCATCATCCTTCTCGGCGAGGGTACTGTGAGATCGATGCGCGGCATACCGCCTCCTCAGTCCAGCCCTTTTGCTTTCCGGCCTTGGCTCAACTCATATCACTCAGGGACCTCGAGCACAGCGGCACGTCAGGGAGGTCCCGTACAGCCTTGACCGCATCGACCAGCGTCCTCTTTTCGTCGGTAGTCAGTGTCCCCAAATCACCGTCGTTGAAATAGACCAGCGCTTTCAGGCTTTCGCTCGGCTGGAAATTCGGCCCGTACAACTGGCGAGCAGATGCGAGTCCGCGTGACAGGCTTACTCCGGCATTGACCATCGCGGCGACATCACGATAGTCCTTGGCTTCCGCACGCTGGAGCACCACCTTGACCTCGGTAGCCATCAGATCGTCAAAAGAAGCCACTTGCAAGACACCGTCATCGGTGAAGTCCGGCTCACCCACTCGTCCGAACGCAATCGTGCCGAAGAACGAAACTTTGACATGCTCTCGTTCTGAATTCCCGCAGGGGACAAGCACAACCCAAGTGTCGTCTTGGTCCTGAAGCGTCGTTGACTTCTCCATGAACGCAAAAGCCGCTTTGATGGCCTCCCGATCAAGCGGCTTTTCGGAGAAGAAGTCGAAATCGGCCGAATCACGGTGCCCCAGTCGAAGTGCAATTGCGGTGCCGCCGTACAGCGTGAACCCGAGATTTGGGGCATGTCTGAGTTCCGGCCACAGGCGCTTCTGGCTGGGCGGCAATATGTCGATGCAAGGCCTGAACTTGCCCGTCATGCAAACCTCCGCTCGGGCAGGGCCGGAACTTGCTCAACGCTCGACAGGCCAAGGCGGTAGTGCCAATACGCCCAGGAACGTTCGTTGAACTGACCTGCTTCGGCGTGCGACAGGACTTCGCGAAGTACCTCATCGCCAACTTGCGAAGCAAGCGTCTGAACGTCGGCGTAGTCGCCGATGTTCATGACCTGAGCAATCACGCGCTGAGGCATGGCGACGGCTTCGTCCGGTGTTTTCCACCAGATGTACTTGCTGGCAAACGGCTTCAACGACTCCTGGCTGATCGGCATCATGGGTTGATTCTGCGATATTTGATCCCGATGTTGTTGCCATGCGTACCGATGGCGCCCGCGCGCTTCGCCAGTAGTCGTTTGACGCGGCGCCTCAGAGTTCCGACACGCTCTTGATCCGGATCGCCGCTGGCGCCGCGCTCGCGGCCTCGGTGCGCCGCCCGTGGAACAGGTCCAGCAGGTCCTTCTGGCGCGCGCGGGCGGTTGCGACGTTGGCAAGCTTCACGTGGCCGTAGCCGCGGATCTGTTCGGGCAGGCGGGCGAGCTTGACGGCGCTGTCCAGGTTCTCCGCCTTCAGGTTGGCCAGCAGTTCGTCGACCAACGCCTCGTAGTCGCTGACCAATTGGCGCTCCATCCGGCGCTCCTCGGTCTTGCCGAACACGTCCAGCGCGGAGCCACGCAGGCCCTTGAACTTCGCCATCAGCTTCAGCGCCTTGAAGGTCCAGGAGCCCAGCTCGACCTTCTTCGCGCGGCCGTCCGGGCCGGGCTTGGAAATCAGCGGCGGGGCCATGTGGAAGCTCAAGCGTTCCCAGTTCTCGAACTGATCCTTCAGCGCCTGTTCGAAGGTGCCGTCGGTGTAGAGGCGGGCGACCTCCCATTCGTCCTTGATCGCCAGCAGCTTGGCGTAGTAGCGGGCGACGGCCTTGGTCAGTCGCTCGCCGCCGAGCTTGGCTTCGGCCTGGCGCACGCGCTCGACCAGGGCGGCATAACGCTGCGCATAAGCGGCATCCTGGTAGGCCGTCAGGTGCTTGACCCGGCGGGCGACCAGTTCGTCCAGATTGCCGTCGAAGTTGAGCACTTGGACGATGGCCTGCTGCTTCCCGCCGGCCAGGCGCTTCAGCGCCTCGGGCGCGGCGATGGCCAGGCGGCCCAGCGCGAAGGCGGTTTTGTTGCCCTCGATCGCCACGCCGTTCAGCTCGATCGCGCGCATCAGCGCGGCCTCGCCGAGCGGGATCAGCCCGCGCTGCCAGCAGGCGCCGAGCATCACGATGTTCGAGGGCATCGTGTCGCCCATCAGCTGCTGCGCGATGGCCTGCGCGTCGACGGTGGCGAGCAGGTCAGCTTCCTGCACCGCGTACTGCATCTTGGCCAGCAGCGAGTCCGCATGCAGCGAGGCGTCCGGGTTGCGGACGAAGCTGGCCGTCGGCAGTTCGTGCGTGTTCGCCAGGATCACCGTGCGGCCGGGCTTGACCGTGCCCAGCGCATCGGCCGAGGCGCCGACGACCATGTCGCAGGCCAGCAGCACGTCGGCCTGCTGGGTGTCTATGCGGACCTGGTTCAGCAGGTCCTGCGTCGGCGCCAGGCGCACGAAGGACAGCACCGCGCCGCCCTTCTGCGCGAAGCCCATGAAGTCCAGCACCGAGGCCTGCTTGCCTTCCAGGTGCGCGGCCATCGAGACCAGCGCGCCGACGGTGACGACGCCGGTGCCGCCGACGCCGGTGACCAGCAGGTCGAAGGGCCCGGTCCAGTCCCAGGCGGCTGGCTTGCCGATGGCGGCGAGCTCGCGCGCCAGGTCTTCCTTGCCGTAGCCGCTGCCGGTCTTCTTCTTCAGCTGCGCGCCGTGCACCGAGACGAAGCTCGGGCAGAAGCCGTTGACGCAGGAGAAGTCCTTGTTGCAGGACGACTGCTCGATCGCGCGCTTGCGGCCGAAGTCGGTCTCCACCGGCACCACGCTGAGGCAGTTCGATGCCTGGCCGCAGTCGCCGCAGCCTTCGCAGACCTGCTCGTTGATGAAGATGCGCTTCGGCGGATCGGGGAATTCCTTCTTCTTGCGGCGGCGGCGCTTCTCAGCCGCGCAGGTCTGGTCGTAGATCAGCACCGTCACGCCTTCGATCTCGCGCAACTCGCGCTGCACCTTGTCGAGTTCGCTGCGGTCATGGAAGGTCGTGCCGGCCGGGAACAGGCCGTGATGCCCCTCGTACTTGCCGATCTCGTCGGACACGACCACGAGCCGCTTCACGCCCTCCGCCTCCACCTGCCGCGCGATCTGCGGCACGCTGGTCTGGCCGTCGACCGGCTGGCCGCCGGTCATCGCGACCGCGTCGTTGTAGAGGATCTTGTAGGTGATGTTGGTCTTCGCGGCGATGGCCTGGCGGATCGCCAGGTAGCCGGAGTGGTAGTAGGTGCCGTCGCCGAGGTTCTGGAACACGTGCTTCTCGGTCGTGAAGCGGCTGTGCGCCGCCCAGTCCACGCCCTCGGCGCCCATCTGGATCAGACCCGAGGTGCCGCGCTCCATCCAGCTCGCCATGAAATGGCAGCCGATGCCGGCCAGCGCGCGCGAGCCCTCGGGCAGCTTGGTCGAGGTGTTGTGCGGGCAGCCGGAGCAGAAGTAGGGCTGGCGGCGCACGCCGTCGGCCTCGTTGGACAGCAGGCAGGGCGTGAGGAAGTCGACCACCAGGTGCCGGCGGTCCAGCGCCGGGTTCAGCCGTGCCAGCCAGTCGGCCACCGTCGCCATGATGCGCGAGGGCCGCAGCTCGCCGAGCGCGCTCAGCACGGCGGCGCCGTGCTCGTCCGTCTTGCCGACGACCCGCGGGCGCTGCGCATCGGGCAGGTGGTACAGCAGCTCCTTGATCTGGCGCTCGACGACCGGGCCCTTCTCCTCGATCACCAGCATGTCGGTCAGGCCCTGGGCGAACTCAGCCATTCGCGTCGATTCCAGCGGGAACACGAGGCCCACCTTGTAGACGCGCACGCCGGCGGCCGACAGCGCGTTCGGGTCGAGTTCGAGCCGGCGCAGCACCTCCATGAAGTCGTAGTGCGCCTTGCCGACGGTGACGATGCCCAAGGTCGCCGCCGGGCTGGTCACGATGTGCTTGTCGATCGAGTTGAGCTTGCTGAAGGCGCGCACCGCGTCGAGCTTGTGCGCGAGGCGCGATTCCAGCTCCAGCGAGGGCAGGTCCACCGAGCGGATGTGCAGGTCGGTGGGCGGCTTGTGATCGACCGGCAGTTCGAAGTCCAGCGGTACGGCGTCGAGATCGACCGTCATGCCCGACTCGACGACCTCCGAGATCCCCTTGAAGCCGACCCAGGCGCCGGAGAAGCGGGAGAGGGCCCAGCCGTACAGGCCGAACTCCAGGTATTCCGCGACATTGCCCGGGTGCACCAGCGGCATGCTCCAGGCCTGCAGCGCCTGGTCGCTCTGGTGCGGTGTGGAGGACGACACGCAGCCGTGGTCGTCCCCGCAGACGACCAGCACGCCGCCGGTCTTGCTGGTGCCGTAGACGTTGCCGTGCTTCAGCGCATCGCCCGAGCGGTCGACGCCCGGCCCCTTGCCGTACCACATCGCGAACACGCCATCGAAAGTGCGCTTCGGGTCCAGCGCCACGCGCTGCACGCCCAGGCAGGCGGTGGCGGCCAGGTCTTCGTTGATGGCGGGCAGGAAGTTGACCTTGGCCGCGTCGAGGAACTTCTTCGCCTTCCACAGCTGCTGGTCGACCATGCCCAGCGGCGAGCCGCGGTAGCCCGAGACGAAGCCGGCGGTGTCCAGGCCCGCGCGCTCGTCCTGCGCCTTCTGCGCCAGCAGCAGCCGCACCAGCGCCTGCGTGCCGGTCAGGAAGACCTGGCCCGAGGTGGCGGCCAGGTTGTCGGAGAGCTTGTAGTCGCGCAGCGTGGGCTGCGCTTCCGTGGCGGGGGTGTCGGTCATGCGCATCTCCTGGCTGGGCGTATTTGGCGAAGATTCTTTGTCATTGCCGGGAGAGTTTGTTTCCTTCTTGCCCACAGCAACCGGTGCGAATGAGAGAATAAATCTCAGAGGTGGACAAAATGGAGAATGAACGTTTCGATCGAGCGACGCGCGGCATTCTCGAGGCGCTGCAGGCCGACGGGCGGCAGAGCACGCAGCAGCTGGCCGAGAAGGTCGGGCTCTCTGCGACGCCGGTGTGGCGGCGCGTCAAGGAGCTGGAAGACAGCGGCGTGGTGCGCCGCTATGTGGCGCTGGCAGACCGCGAGAAGCTGGGCCTTTCGATCTGCGTACTGGCCAATGTGAGCCTGGTGCGGCACACCGAGGGCGCGGTCGAGGCCTTCGAGCGGCTCGTCGGCGCGAGCCGCGAGATCATCGAATGCCATGCGACGACCGGCGAGGCCGACTACGTGATCAAGATCGTCGTCGCAGACATGAAGGCCTACGACCAGTTCCTGCAGCAGCACATCTTCAAGCTGCCCGGCGTGGCCAGCGTGCGCAGCAACGTGGTGTTGCGCGAGGTCAAGTACGAGACGGCGCTGCCGGTGCCATGACGCGGCGATCGATGGAATACTGGCGGCGATGACACCCGCTCCGATCCCCGACGACGAGGCCGATCGCCTGCAGGCCCTGCAGCAGCTGCTGCTGCTCGACACGCCGTCCGACGAGCGCTACGACCGCGTCGTCCGCTTCGCCGCCGAACAGCTCGACATGCCGGTGGCGCTGGTGAGCCTGATCGACGGCCGGCGGCAGTGGTTCAAGGCGCGGCTGGGGATGGAGGCGCCGGAGACGCCGCGCGACATCTCCTTCTGCGGGCACGCGATCATGGCGCCCGAGCTGTTCGTGGTGGAGGACGCCAGCCGCGATCCGCGCTTCGCCGACAACCCGCTGGTGACCGGCGACCTGCACCTGCGCTTCTACGCCGGCGCGCCGATCAGCACGCCCGGCGGTCACCGCATCGGCACGCTCTGCGTGATCGACTCGGTGCCGCGCCAGCTCGGGCCGGTGGAACGGGCCGTGCTCGAGGCGCTGCGCGGCCTGGTCAACGAGGCCTTGGCGGGCGGCGGCGACGAGGGACCTCCTGCGTGACCGCCCCGCGGAGCCTGCCGCGCGTGCTGCTGTTCGAGCCGCATTTCGTGATGCGCCGGACCATCGTCTCGGTGGCGCGCGACCTGGCCGTGGCCGAGGTGCAGGACGCGAGCACGATCGACCGCGCCCGCGCGCTGCTGGCCGGCGGCGCCTACGAAGGCGTGGTGCTGGATATCGACGATGCGGCGCGGACGATCGACCTGCTCGGCGACATCCGGCTCGGCCGCTTCGGCAGCCGGGCCGATGCGCCGGTCGTCGTGATGGCGGCCGAGCTGCGGCGCGGTGAGGAGGAGCAACTGGAGGCGCTGGCCGTGACGCAGGTGCTGCGCAAGCCCTTCAAGATCGGTGACCTGCTGAAGATCGTCGGCGCCCGCGGTCGCCAGGCGAGCCCTCAAGTCACCAGATAGTCACTTGCCGGCGGAACCTCGTCTGCCGGCGTCTCGCCCATCATCTCGCGCAAGGTGCCCTCGATCGTGCGCGACATCGCGTCCAGCGCGAGGTCGTTCGCCTCCCGCCCGAACGGCTCCTCGATCTCGGCGCTGAGCGCCTCCAGCGCGAAGAAGGTGTAGGCGATCAGCGCGACGACGACCGGCGTCATCGCGTCGATCGAGTCGACCAGGCCGAAGGGCAGCAGCAGGCAGTAGAGGTAGATCGTGCGGTGGATGATGACCGAGTAGGTGAACGGGATCGGCGTGCCGGCGATGCGCTCGCAGCCGCCCAGCGCCTCGGTCAGCTTGGCCAGCGGCACTTCCATCGCCTGGGCCAGCGCCGGCGGCAGGCCGCCGTCCCGCACGCGCTCGCCCAGCCATTCGCCGGCCATCAGCAGTAGCAGGGCCGGCTTCCAACGAGCGGTGGCCAGGCGCTGGCAGTCGGCCGCCGGCAGCAGGCGGGCGAGATCGGCTGCGGCATCGCTGCCGCGCAGCTGGTGGCGCAGCGCGTGGACGAAGGCGATCAGCCGCTGCGAGAGCACCGGCGCGTGGCGGGCCGCGCCGGAGTCCAAGGTCAGCGCCTGGCGCAGCAGATTGCGCGTCTCGTTCAGCAGCGCGCCCCACAGCGTGCGGGCTTCCCACCAGCGGGCGTAGCTGGTGCTGTTGCGAAAGCCCAGGAAGATCGCCAAGGTCAGGCCGATCAGCGAGAAGGGCACGAAGTTCAGCGGGATCTTCCAGTGGAAGACATGGCCGTGGGCCAGCGTGACCAACACGGCCAGGCCGGTCGTCACCAGCAGCTGCGGCGCGATCTCGGGCAGCACGGAGCCGCGCAGCACGAAGAGCATGCGCAGCCAGTGGAGGCGGGGGCGGACGATCATGATGCGGGGATTGTGCTTTGCCGGGCAGGCTGCGGCGATATCGCGTACCGTACAGGCTTACCGTTAGCAGCGGAGCACAGATGACTCAAGTGAATGCCAATGCCTCCGGCTCTTTCAAGCTCGGCGACGACATCTCAATCCACCGCCTCGGCTTCGGCGCGATGCGCATCACCGGCACGGGCGTCTGGGGCCCGCCGAAGGACCGCGCCGAGTCGCTGCGCGTGCTGCGCCGGCTGCCCGAACTGGGCGTGAACTTCATCGACACGGCCGACAGCTACGGCCCCGCCGTCAGCGAGGAGCTGATCCGCGAAGCGCTGCACCCGTACGACGGCCTGCTGATCGCCACCAAGGGCGGCCTCGTGCGGCCCGGGCCCGACCACTGGACCATGAACGGGCGGCCCGACTACCTGCGCCAATGCGTCCACGCGAGCCTGAAGCGCCTGGGTGTCGAGCGCATCGACCTGTGGCAACTGCACCGGATCGACCCCGGCGTGCCGCGCCAGGAGCAGTTCGAGGTGATGCGCGAGATGCAGCGCGAAGGCCTGATCCGCCACGCCGGGCTCAGCGAGGTGTCGGTCGAGGAGATCGAGGCCGCGCGCAAGGTGCTGCCCATCGTCACGGTGCAGAACCGCTACAACCTCGCAGACCGCGACAGCGAGGACGTGCTGGACTATTGCGAGACCCACGGCATCGGCTTCATCCCCTGGTATCCGCTGGCCGCCGGCGAGTTGGCGCGGCCCGGCTCCAGGCTCGACGCCATCGCTCGTCGCCACGGCGCGGACCACGGCCAGGTGGCGCTGGCCTGGCTGCTGCGCCGCAGCCCCGTGATGCTGCCGATCCCCGGCACCGGCAGCCTCGCGCATCTGGAGAGCAACGTCGCCGCCGCGGCGCTGACGCTGTCGGACGAGGAGTTCGAAGCGCTCGAACGGGCATGAGCAGCTTCTCGCCGCGTTCCCGGCGCTGACAGCGCGCGGCGGTGCCGTCCGACAAGCCCGCCGGGCCCGGCCGGCTAACTTGGCGCCATGCCCGCCACCGCCACTGCCGACGACAAA
>Ga0247779_1000134_pt1 | contig 59841 bp, 42 predicted proteins | sample UWRJL221509R5_FD_179925 | JGI IMG/M metagenome (GOLD analysis project Ga0247779, IMG submission 179925) | Plant litter microbial communities from Arlington Agricultural Research Station in Wisconsin, United States - UWRJ-L221-509R-5 | ecosystem: Environmental > Terrestrial > Plant litter >... | reverse complement strand
AACGCGCTGCTGTCGAAGCAGTCGGCCGTAAGTGAATGCCCCCATGCCACAGCCGCCCAGCGGGATGGCAACGTCGGGTCGGGCGACAAGATGGTCTGATGTTCGACCTCCGGCGTGCAACGGGGGTCCATCGGCAGCGCATCCAAAAATGTCTGAGCGAGCGCAACCTCCTCCGTGCAACCCTGCGGGCAGTTGTAAAGCAATTCTACCGCGCCATGTTCCAGGTTGTGCACGAGGAAGCCGAGCGGCACGGGGAAAGCGTAGCTCTTGTACGCAGCCCACACCGGATAGTGATCGCCGTATACCGGTGGATTCATGGGATAAGTGATAATCGAGCAGACGGCGACGTGCTGCGCGCTCGGGTTGGAGTACGTCAGCAGCTGCTCTAAGCACGCGCCGCTTCCGCCCGTGCCTCCCGAGTCGCCCCCTGCGCCGGCATCGGCACCGGCCGCGCCTGCGGCGGATGCGTCACCAATACCGCGACCGGATCCGCCCGCCACGTCGCCATTCGCTGCGCCGCCATTCGCTGCGCCGCCATTCGCTGCGCCGCCATTCGCCGCGCCGCTCTCGGCTTTGGCACCCGCTGTGCCAGGTTGCACGTCCGCGTCACTGCTCGCGTTTCCACAGTGGGCGAGTGAAAGCGCCGCAGCCAGACAGAAGAGCGCGCGGAGCGCGTACGCAGATCGTCGTTTCTCGGTCATCGGGCGGTTCTATACCACGCAAGGCTCGGCGTTGGTCGGGTCGCACGGTTCGAATGTCATTCACGAATCTGATTCACAAAACAGCATCGTATTGGATATCGATGGTTGAACACTTAGATTCTTTCTCGAGATTTGGAGTCAGCTGGGCTATCGCGCCGTCCAATGGCGCTCTCGGGCGACTTGATCTCCGTAGTCTCGCGACTTGGAATGATTAAAGTGAGCCGCAGGCTTGGATTGGCACTCTGGTGCTGGAACAACGACTGTGGGGCGCAACCCTTCTGAGTGCGCATTGCGCCAAAAGCGCCTCAGTATCTTCAAATGTACTTTCGTGTGCCATGCGCTGCCGAGCACCTAACGCACGCTAAATCGCCTCAGTAGCAGCGCGAAGTCGCTCGCTCGAACGCGCGTTTCAAGCGCTGGCAGACTGGCGCCGAGCTTAGACTGTGATTTTTGTTACTCCATTTGATGCTTGACTCAATGATGGTCGGTGTGCGACGAAGTAACACCATGTGCGGGTCGATAGACCGTGAGCGATTCCTGAACAGGCAGATCGCAACACTTGCACCGCACATAACCGTGTCGTTTTTCCACAGTTCTAGGTGAACACACGCACGCTCGCGTCCGTGTGGCGTATTTGCTCACGCCCCTTGCTTGAGGCTTTCAGTCGGAGAGACACATGCTGAAGCGTCATCGGCACATTCTAGAGCACATGTTTCGCGCGATGGACGGAGCCGTCATCGTGGGATCCTGGCTGGCATCCTATGGAGTACGGTTTTGTGTCGCGCCAATTGCGCCGTCACTGGCCGTCACCAAAGGGTTTCCTGCATTCTCCAAGTATGCCGCATTGGCGCCTCTTCTAGCGGTGCTCTGGATGGGTGTCTGCACCTGGATGCGGGTCTACGAGTCGACGCGGCTGATGGGGCGCCTCCGAGAAATTCAGTTGCTGTTCAAGGCTCATCTCGTCGCGCTGCTGGCTTTTATGGCCATTACCTATCTTTTCGAGGAGTACCGCTACTCGCGCCTGGTCATCATCTACTTCGCCATTCTGGCCGCGATCGCGATGGCGTCCCTTCGCATCGTATTGCGTGCCGCTCTGCGCAGCCTGCGCGCGCACGGTTTCAACTTGCGCCACGTGCTCGTCGTCGGCGAGGGCATCGTGATGGAGCGGCTGATCGGTCGCTTGGATAGCTATCCCGAGCTCGGGCTCCGGGTTTTGGGAGTCGTCACCAACGAGCCCGCGGGCAGCAGCGTGATCCGTGGCAAAAAAGTGCTCGGCGGTTTCGAGGATATTTCGGAGATCATTCGCGCAGGCAACGTCGACGAGGTGCTGATTGCGCTTCCGCCGTCGCAGGGCCAACGGCTCGATCGGGTGCTGGATCTGCTCAAGGACGAGACGCTCGATGTGGGCATCGTTCCCGACGTGCAACAGTACGTGACACTCGGCTGTGAGGTCGAAGACTTCGACGGCCTGCCCATCGTGCGCATCAATGACTCGCCGGTGATGGGTTGGGGGGCAATGGCAAAGCGGGCTACTGATGCCGTTCTTTCGGCGGTAGCGCTGATCGTGCTGTCTCCGCTCTTGCTTTCCATTGCGTGTCTCGTCAAGCTGACCTCGCGCGGTCCGGTGCTTTATGCTCAGGAGAGAATGGGTCTGGATGGTCGAAGCTTTTCGATGCTCAAATTCCGTTCCATGCGATTCGACGCCGAGAAACAGAGCGGTGCAGTATGGGCAGGTATCAATGACGATCGGCGGACTGCGCTAGGGACTTTTTTGCGAAGGACCAGTCTCGATGAGCTGCCACAGCTTTGGAACGTGCTTCGGGGTGACATGTCTCTCGTCGGACCCCGACCAGAGAGACCAGTATTCGTGAAGAAATTCCGGGCAGAGATTCCGCATTACATGTTGCGCCACAAGGTGCGCGCCGGAATTACAGGTTGGGCACAAGTAAATGGTTGGCGCGGTAACACTTCCCTCGATGCTCGCATTCAGTGCGACCTGTTCTACATACGGAACTGGTCGTACGCGCTGGACCTCAAGATTTTGACCATGACCCTGTGGAAAGGCTTTATCGACAAGAACGCATATTGAGTTGGTCTCTTAGAATCTCGTTAATATATGGGCTTATTTCCAACGTATCTCGGCGGACGGCAAGCGCCGTCTAGGCACCCGCTACTCGAATCGATGTGGACATCGTCTAGCTGGCGCGTGAGGTGTTCGATGTGTGCGCTGCTGCTGGTTGGCACCTACTGCTCGACGGGTTGTGGTTCGAATCCCCCCGTAGTCGCCAAATCCCTGCCGTCGGCAGTGGTCTCTCACCGACCAGAGGCGCTGGATCCAGCTCTGCTCGATGCGGCGATTGGCGGCCGCGACGGCGAAGCGTATCGAGTCGGGCCGGGGGACTCCATTCTCGTTGCTGTCTACGGTCATCCGGAGCTGTCCATTGCTCCCTATTCCGGCACGGTTTTCGACTCGCAGAATGGCCGGCTGGCTGGGCTGCTCGTGGACAACGACGGAGCCATTCAGTTCCCGTTGATCGGCTCGGTCAACGTGGCAAACAAAACCATGGACGAGCTGCGCCTGTTTCTGCAGACGGAGCTGGCCACCTACGTCAAAGAGCCCAAGGTGACGGTGCAGGTCATCTTCAGTGGCAGCATCCGCTACTATCTCCTCGGGCAATTCAACCAACCTGGTCTCAAGTATAGCGATCGCCCGCTGCGTTTGCTGGAAGCGCTGTCCCTCGGCGGCAGCGTATTGTTGGAGCGTGGTAGCCTGCGGATGGCCTACGTGGCTCGCGGCAATCGACGCCTGCCCATCGATTTCAGACGGCTCATTTTGGATGGCGACCTCACGCAGAATATCAAGCTGCGAAGCGGGGACATCATTCTGGTTCCCGACAAGACGAGTGAGCAGGCCTTCGTATTTGGAGCTTCGGCGAGCGGACAGTCACACGGCGGCGCAGTTCCGTTCGTGAACGGACGTTTGACGCTTCTTCAAGCCCTCGCTGCCATGGGCTTTGGCTATCGGGACGACGCGCAGGGTCGGCTTTCGTCGACGCGGGTCATTCGCAGTGTGGGCGATCGCGGCGAGCTCTTCATCGTGGACGCGGCAAAGATCCTCGCCGGTGACGCGGGGCCGTTCGAGCTCGCTCCGGGGGACGTCGTCTATGTCCCCCCCACGTCGCTCACGACTTGGAACGAGGGCCTGCAGCAGCTGCTGCCGACGCTCCAAACCGTGTCCGGTCTGCTCACCCCATTCGTTCAAATCAAATACCTTTCGCAGTGAGTTGCTCCCATGCTGAATTTTCCCGATGAGGATGAGGAGGGTAGAAGAGTTGCCGAAGATGAGGGCTCCGCGCTGAGCGACGTTCGAGCTCTCCGCCCGTCGGCTCCGTTTCCGACGAACGCCCGGCGCATCCTGACTCCACAGCGGCCAAACGACGACCTCGACCTCGGGCAACTCTGGCTGAAGGTCCGCGAGAGCTATGCCGTCGTTCTCGCCGTGGCCGCGGCGGTGTTTTTGGCCGTGGCGCTCGTTACCCTGGCATCCAAAACACAATTTCAAGCGACTGGGCGGCTCTATCTGGGGGAGCTCGATAGGGTCGGAGCTACGGTGGCAGGTGCTGGCGATTTCGATATTTCCGGAGCGGCGCACGGTGAGCTAGGCAGTGAGATCGAAATTCTGAGAAGCCGCACGCTCGTCGTTCAGGCGATTCAGAGTGCGGGCCTCAACGTATCCATCATGCACGCCGGGGAGAGGCCATCCCGGTACTGGCGCTGGCTTCTGTCGCGCCGCGATCCGTCCTCGCTCGATAAGGCCGCTCGGGAGCTACGCGCCATCGATGCCACCCTCTCGGATCGATTTCGCGAAGAGCAGCGGTACAACGTCCAGTTCATCAGCAATGACGAATACGAGCTGTGGTCGGAGACGGGAAAGCTTGGTCGTGGCAAGCTCACTCAACCCTTCGATGCTCCTGACTTGAAGATAACCCTGCTGCGCGGGGAAAATGGACAGCCGAAGGCAGGTTCGCAGTACGACCTGCGAATCAGCCCCCTGGACCGAGTGACGGAGCGCGCCTTGGAACGGCTGCAGGTCTCCACCCCCAAGGGTGGGACTGCGGTGAACGTCGTTACTGTCCAATACACGGAAACTTCTCCGCGCATGGCGGCAGCTTTTCTGAAGCAGCTCATGCTGGCTTACCTCAATGAACGCCAGAGTTGGAAGACGGAGGACGCAGGCGCGGCCGAGGCGTTCGTGGGCAAGCAGCTCGCGTCAATCCGGGCATCGCTCGACGACGTGCAGCACAAGCTGGCCGAATACCGGCAGAACAACCGGGTCGTGGTGCTGGACAACGAAGCGAAAGCCATGATCGAGCGGATCGCGAAGTACGAAGAGCAGCGCGTCACTGCGCGTATGCAAGTCGCGGCCATGGCAGATATCCAGCGTGCTCTGAAGGGGCCCAATCCTCCGATGGGCGCGTTTCTGCTCGGAGAAGCGAACGATCCGGTGCTGGAGGGGATGGCAAGCTCGCTGTCGACCGCTCGGCAAAAGCTCACCGATCTGGATGCCCGATTCAGCGGCGCGGCGCCTGACATGCGTGAACAGCAGGCGCAAGTCGATGCGCAACTGGCGGCGATCCGCAGCTACGTCAGCAGTCGTTTGACGAGAGCTCAGGAGAGCCTAGGTGCTCTCAACTCGATAATCGCGCAGTTCGAGGAGAAACTGAAGACGGTTCCGGGCGCCGAGCTCGGCTTGGCTCAGTTATCGCGTGAGTCGGAGGTTTACAGCAAGACGTACTCCTATTTGCTCGAACGCCAACAACAGGCGGCGATCATCAAGGCGTCACAGCTGTCCAAGAATCGCGTTCTCGACTTGCCGCAGGTGCCGAAGCGCGAGGACTCCCCCAAGCTGTTCTTGCGGCTGTTGCTCGGCTTTGCCGGGCTGCTGCTCGGTATCGCGTGGGTCATCGTACGCGGTCTGTTCGGGGGGACTCTTCAAACCCAGGCTGATGCACAGCGTACACTCGGCTCTCAGCCCATACTCGGCTGCATCCCTCGCCAGCGTGAGTCGGACGGCTTTGGCGTCGCGCCCGAATGGTTTCGGGTTTTCGAGCTGCCGGCGGCCGACGTGGGCTCGGGATTTTTGGAAGCCTTTCGCGCGTTGCGGACGAATCTCTATCGCTGGGGAAGCGTGTCCGGCCGGCGCGGCCGGGTCGTGCTCTTTACGTCTCCCAATCCCGGGGACGGCAAAACGACGTGTGCAAACTGGCTGGCGGCAGCACTCGCAGCCGACGGGCGAGGGGTGCTGCTGATTGACGCGGATCTCCGAAAGCCAGCGGAGCAAATAGACGAGGATGCTCCCGCAGAGCCCGGCCTACGTGCGGTCCTGACGGGCGAGTACAGCTGGCCTGATGCCGTGATCCGCATTTCGGAACCAGCGGACGGCTTCTGCGGGTTGCCATCGGGCGGCAGCGCGCCGCCGGAACTGCTTTCGAGTCAGCGAATGGTCGACTTCGTGAATGAAGCACGAGGTCGATTCGATTTCATTCTGATCGATGCTCCGAGCTTCCCGATTTATGCCGATGCGCTCGCGCTCGCACCATTGGCGGACACCGTTCTCAGCGTGCTTCGCCTTCAGACGACGCCTCGCAAGGCGGCGATCGAGCATGTTGGCCAGCTTGCCGCTTCGGCTTCTTCTTTCGGAGTGATCGTGAACAGCGCCGGAGGTGCCACCGCGCGTAAGTTCGTCTATCCGGGCCGGCGCAACGGTCTCGGAGGGGATGGGTTGCGAAGCTCGGGTATGGCTCGGCGAGGACGACGTGCGTTCTGGCTGGCGGCCGCGCTCGCGATTGTGCTCGTGGGTGCGCTCTTACTGACTCGGCAAGGCATCGTCTCGTGAATCTCCCGATCAGCGCTGCGGAACCCGCGCGCGAGATGGCGGGTCAAGTCGTGCTGCTTCACGATTGGCTGACCGGATTTCGCGGAGGGGAACGGGTGTTGGAGGCGTTTTGCGAGCTATTTCCAGACGCACCCATTTACACGCTGGTGCATGAAGCCGGCTCGACCTCGACGACGCTCGAGAGCAAAAGCATTCGCACGAGCCTCCTGAATCGAATACCGGGTGCCAGCCGCCACTACAGAAAGCTGCTCCCGCTAATGCCGGGCGCCGCACAGCAGCTGAAAATCAGCGAAGCAGCGAGCTTGGTTTTGAGCAGCCACCACTGCGTCATCAAGGGCGTGCGGAAACCGAAAGGTTCCGTGCACGTCTCATACATTCATTCGCCGATGCGCTACATGTACGACCAATACGACAACTACTTCGGGCCGGACACGTCGCTTGCGGTACGCTGTGGCGGACGCGTGTTTCGCGATTATCTGACCAAATGGGATATTGCGAGCAACGGCAATGTCGACGTCATGGTTGCAAACTCGGCGTTCGTGCGCGAGCGGATACGGCGCTATTACGGACGAGACGCGGACGTGGTGCATCCGTTCGTCGAGCTTGCCGATTTTGCGGCAATTCAGCAAAACCCGCCGCCCAAGGCGGAGCACTTCGTCATGCTGACCGCCTTCGCGCCCAACAAGCGTGTCGATCTCGCGATCGAAGTGTTCAATCGCCTGAAGTTGCCACTGGTGATCATCGGCCGCGGGCAGCTGGACCGAGAACTGCGGCTGATGGCTGGCAGCACCGTGAGCTTTCTGGGCAGCCTGAGCCGCGCGGCCGTCATCGATGTGCTGGCTCGCAGCCGCGCGCTGATCTTCCCCGGAGTGGAAGATTTCGGAATCACACCGCTCGAGGCGCTGGCCGCAGGCACGCCGGTGATCGCATTTCGTGGGGGCGGCGTGCTCGAGACGCTGAGTGAGGAAGATAGCGTCTTCTTCGATGAGCCAACCGTCGAGAGCCTGACCGAAGCCATTCGCCGCTTCAATTCGTGCGCTCCGCGTCCGGTACCCGCGCGGCTGGCACGCTTCTCGCGCGAACGATTCCTGGCGGGAATGCAAGGCGTGATCCAGAATGCGCTCGACCGGCGGATGCTGGCTTAGCGTGTCCGTCCTCGCTGAGTGTAGAAGGTGGCAAGCTCCGTTCAATTGCTCACGCGGCGTCTGATAGCGCTGGGCGCATTGCTGCTACCGCTCACGGTTGGGCCGTCGTCCACGTTCGCGGGACCGAGATCGGAGTTCAGGGCCAAAGCTCCGCACTCTGCGGCCGTGCAGCCGCTGGTCGACGCGCAGCATCCGAAATTCCCACCGCTCGTCATTGGCAACAATTGGGGGGTGAACGTTCACGGCGCGACCGAAGCCGATTTGGACATGATCGCAGCCACCGGACTCTCCTTCGTCCGAATCGATCTCACCTGGGAGGTGACCGAAAAGTCTTCCGGTGTTTATGACTTTGCCATATATGACGTGATCGCGCGGCAACTGAGGGCGCGCGGCTTGCGTCCGCTATTCATACTCAACTATTCGAATCCGCTGTATGCGGTAGAAGTGGCGGTCCGGCAAACGTCGCCCACGATCAGGAAGGCGTCTGCACCTGCTCTACCCGACGCGGTCGCGGCGTTTGCCCGTTGGGCGGCGCACGCGGTCAGCCACTTTCATGAATACGGTGCGGTGTTCGAGCTCTGGAACGAGCCCGACTTGGATCACTTCTGGCCACCGCAGTCCAATGTGCAGCATTACGTGGCTCTCGCCAGCGCCGCGTGTCGCGCGATTCGAGCAGCCACCCCAGAAGCCACGATCATTGGTCCCGCAGCTGCAAAGCCCCCAACACTGTCTCGCACGAGCACGCCGTTTCTGAACGCGGTGCTGAGTAGCAGCGTCCTGGGCTGTCTCGACGGAGTCAGTGTTCATCCTTACCCGTACATCCCGGACCTGAGATACACCGCGCGCAATTGGGACCTTCTGCGACGCTTAATCGCGCAGTCAGACAAGACATCCGCGGCGCGGCGTTCCCACACCGACCCCCCGCACACGAAGGTTGGCGCGAGTAACGCGGCAACAGCCAAGCGTTCGCCACCGCTGCCTGTCCCGATCAACAGCGAATCGGGCTTGACCACCGGGGGCGGTAGCCTCTTGCATCGCCCTCCGGACGAAGCTGCGCAAGCCCTGTACGTGGCGCGCATGATGCTTCTCGATTTCGAGAGCGGCGTGCCGATCAGCATTTGGTACGACTGGCGAGACGACGGCGATGATGCCTCGGAGCCAGAGAATCGATTTGGTTTGGTTCGTCGTGATCGGGCAGCGAAGCCGGCCTACCGTGCGCTGAAGACGCTGCTGAGTCAGTTGTCCGGCTTCAGCCTCGAGTGTTCGAAGCGCGACCAGGACGGGCAGTTGAGCATGGTGTTCGGCATGGCCAATGCCCGCGCGAAGCTGGTGAGCTGGCGTGAAGGGCCGGGCTCGGCTTGGCTCGAGCTCTCGCCCCCCCTGCGCGTTGCCCGCGCTGTGGACCTGTACGGCAGCCCGGTTTCCGTTCAGCGCGAAGGCGACGCAGCGCGCGCGGAAACGGCGAACATCCTCTACCTCGAGCTGGAAACCGAGGACGCGCGCGCGGTATGCAGGGAAATGCAGCCAGTTCCGGCTCGAAGGCAGTGACGCGTGGGCACATGGAATGTACAAGCAAAGACGGCCAATGTTTGCACTAGCCAAACGGCGCCGCCGACCGCGTGCTCGACCCGCCAGCGCGAAACGCATGCCCGGGTGAGATGATGGAGTTTTCCGCTATCGCCCCGCGCTCACGCCGCTTTGCCAGCACATTGCTGCCGCTAGCCAATATCGCGATGCGGGGGGCCGGCCTGGTCGGTCGCTTCGCGCTGACCTTGTATCTGGCGAAGCACTTCGAACTTTCCGAAATTGGCGTCTTCGGGCTGATCGCCGGCATGGCGGGACTATTGCCTTCCTTGATCGGCTGCGGCGTGAATTACTTTCTCAATCGCGAGATCGTTGGAGCCGATCCGTTTCGAGCTGGAACGCTGCTCCGTGACCGTCTGGTCCTGACACTGGCAATGCTGCTGCTGGTGGCGCTCGCGTTCGCCGCTGCGCGCGCGGCCGGGTTGCTGGAGGCGCCTGCTAGCCTGGGGCTCCTGGCGTTCATCTTGGCGAGCGAATGCATCGCGTTCGACATCCACATGAGCCTGATTGGCCTGCGCATGCCGGTGGCAGCGAACTTTCTGCTGTTCGTGCGTTCGGCGAGCTGGATATTTCCCGTGCTCGCGCTGGGCATGATTTGGCCGCAGCTGCACAGCCTCGGCTTCCTGTTTTGGAGCTGGGCGGGAGGGCTGAGCGCAGGCTTCGTTTTCCTGTTCATCCTTCTACGCAAGTGGCCGTTTGCCGCCATATCGCGAACCCCAATCGACTTCGCCTGGATCTTGCGCACCGTTCGGCGCGGCTGGCTGATCTACCTGAGCGATCTCGGAATCGGTGGTCAGCTTTATCTCGAGCGCTATGTCGTCAACGTGCTTTTGGGGTTGCAGCTCACGGGCGTCTACACGCTGTACTGGACGATGGCTAACGCAGTCCATGTCCTGGTGACCGTTGCCGTGGTTCAGGTCGCGCTTCCGGACTTGGTGGAGGCGCACGCCCAGGAGAACAAGTCCGTATGGCGCCAGGCGTTTTTGCACACCACCTCGAGGACGCTTGTCATCACCATCCCTCTTTGTGTCGCCTGCGCAGTGGTCGTGCTGAAGGTGCTCCCGCGCTTGGGCATCGGGCAATTTGCTGCCTCGCCGCTGCTTTTTTGCCTGATGTTGCTCGGCGTCGCGATCCGGTTGCTGTCGGACATGGCGAGTTACGGCTTGTACAGCCGCAATCTCGACACGGAGTTCGCAGCCATGAACATCGTCGGCATCGTCACTTCCTTGGCTCTGAGTTTCTTCCTAATCGGGCGCTATGGTCTGACCGGTGCCGGCGTGGGCATGATCATCCACGCTCTACTGCAACTGCTGCTCCGCTGCGTCATCCTGTTGCGAAGCTACGCGCGGCAGTGAAACGCACGGCATCGCCGCCGAGCCCGGCTCGAGCTTCGAGTCATCGCAAGTCCAAGCTGGCGAAGCGTAAGAACTCCGACTCGCCGCGAGCGGGTCTAAGGAGCCACGGCTTTCGCCGCGACCGGTGCCAATTTTTCCGGGAGGATGCGGGCGGGCACGCCGACCGCGACACGGCCTGCGGGAACATCGCGAAGTAGCACGGCATTCGCGCCAACCACCGCGGCCCGGCCCACGGTGATGCCGCCCAATAGCTTTGCGCCTGCATTCACGCGGGCCCCGTCTTCGAGGATGGGGCAGCCAGGCTGCTCAGGGTCGATGATCCCGAGCGTCACCCCTTGCAGCAGCGTGACGTTGCGCCCGAGCTTGCAATCGGCGTTCACGACGATTCCAAAAGGGTGCGGCAAATACAAGCCGCCGCCGATCTTCACGCCAACGCCAAAGTCACAACCAAAGAGCATGGTGGTCGGGTACCAGACCAGCCGGCGCAGGATGCGGCCGAAGCCTGGCAGCTGGGCGACGAGCTCGGTCAACCTCACGCAGAACGTGAGCTGAAAGCCCGGCTCGAGCAAAAGCAGCCGGAGAAAGCCGCGCAAAGTCAGGTCTTGATCCCAGCTTCGAACCCAGACGATCGCGTCTGCTCGGACCTTTTCGAAAAATGTCTCCTCGTTCCCGCTGCTCATGACGCCTTCGTGCTTTCGCGCGGGTCCGCTGCGGTCAGCTTACGGCCGAAGGACTTGGCAACGAGAACACCGGTCACCAACGCCGGAACCACCGACTCGATGACGTTGGTCGCAATACCCAAGGTGAGCACACTCGCCGCCAGCGCGAAAAGGCTGGAGAAGTTCTCCCGGTCGTTCACATAGTACTTCTTGAAGCCGGCTAAGATGGAGCCGACGAAGAGAGCCGCGCCCGAACCGAAAGTAACGTATAAAAAAACGAACAGGTTGTCCGCCGAATTGACCTTCAGCGGTTCGAATATGGCTTGGGCTGCTCCAATGCCTCCCAAGCCGCGGCCCAGAACCCACTCGAGCGGGTTCTTGTCGGAAGCGATCAGCTGGAAGGCTGCGGGCCACATGATGGCGGCGCGTTCCAGCATCGAGGAAAGCGTCAAAAAGCCGACGTCGCTCGTGGACGTGTCGTTGAGTAGGTCCTGCATGCCCGATGCGCAGGGCAACGCCACCATTACGCCCGCCAGCAAGATGAGCACGGAGAGCGCTGCGTAGAAAGGCAGTGCTGGACGGGCCGTGAAGCCTCGGGCGAAGCGAACGCCCAGCAGGGCAAGGGGAACCACGACCATGACCATGAGCGGTGTTTTGCTGGTCGTCAGCGCAATGGCCAGCACAGAAATCATCCAGATCAGCACTTTCAGCGCTGCATGCATGCGGACTCGTGCGGCGAGCAGCATCGAAAACAGAGCAATCTCGTTTGCAGCGGTGAAACTAGCCCGGGAAAAGCCGGCGAGCCTTTCGATGCCATTGGTCGTCCAGTCCCGCGCGACCTGTGCTTCTTGACCCAGGACTTCGAATGTCGCCCCCGTCCAGGGAAACTTTACGAACGTATTCAGCAGCACGCCAGCAACAGCGAAGCCCCACCAGACGAGCGCGGCGCGCAGCAAGAGGCCTTCCAATCGCAGCGAGACCAGGACGAGCCCAAGGAAAAACGGCGTCCACGTGTACAGGGCGAACCCTACGCTCGAGAGCTGAAACAGCAATGAACCACGCGCCCCACCAACCAGACAGGTGTAGTACGCATAGCTCGCGAAAAGTCCGAGCGTCAGCCAAACGCCCCGGTGAAGGCGGGCCACACAAAAATAGCCGAGCACTACGGCGGCCGCAAACAGCATCGGCGCGAACGACAACCAGGACGCGCCCGCGCTGACGGATACGTATCGAATGACCGCTCCAAAAATGTCGTTGTAAATGAGTGCGAGCACGGCAACCGGAACCGCGCGGCGAGCCGCCGCCTCGAACGATCGCCGCCGCGAAACCGGCGCGTCGACGCGCTGTCCGTTGCTGACGAGCTGTCCGTGGATAGGCTGCATGGGCTCGTTTCGAGTTCGTACTAGAGAAGCCGGTCGGCTACCGAACGGTAGTTGCCGTGCAGCGTTTGCGCAAGAAGAGGCTTTCCACGCGTCGCCGGCCTGCCGCTACGAACGCGTGCTCGGCCTTGCGACATCCGTGCGCACGAAGCAGGTGAAAGCTCCGACGTCAGCGTTCGCGACGGCATGCAAAATGTGTGGCGTCTACGCACGACCTGCGCTGATCACGGTTTCGATGAACTCGAGTGTGAGCCCGCCGAGGTAGTCTTGATCAAAGTGATCCGTGTGGGAGAGCGCATAGCTGCGCCAGGCACTCAATCTTTCCGGATCCTGGACAATGCCCTCGAGCGCGCTGCGCCAGGCTTCCACGTCTCCCGGCGGTAGCACGAGCCCATTTTTTTCGTGCTCGACCAGCTCGGGGATCCCGCCCATGTTACTTCCGAGTACGGGTAGCCCGAGGCCGAGAGCCTGTATCAGAACGCCGGGCGAATTTTCGAACCAAACGGAAGGCACGCACAGGACGTCACTGTTGAGCATGATATTACTCAGCTCAGCCTGGTTCACGAATCCCTTGAAGGTGCACCAGGCTTCCGCGCCAAACTCACTACGAAGCTGCGCTTCTTGGGGACCGGTCCCCACGATCGTGACGTGGAACGGGCGCACGTTGCCGCTGGCCCGCTGCAAACGTCGCGCGCTCTGGAGCAGGATATCGACGCCCTTGGTCTGATGGATGCGCCCCGCATACAGCACTCTCAGCTCCGCCGACTCGGTACGCGGGACGGTTGCCGGCGGATAGCGGTTCGGATTCAAAATCGCGGTGTGGGGATAACGCTGGATGGGGAGAAATTCGGCTACGCGCGCTAAGTTGGCGCGGGAGGGCGAGCAGAAACCAACCCTGCGCAGCTTGCGAATGAGCGACTCCTTGTACCAAGACGAGAGTGAACAGACCGTGCACTGCTTTTCGCATTCCTGTCCGTTGCGAAACATGGACATCTTGACGCACGCCAAGCCGAGATCGTGCAGGAAGTAGACGACGGGAATGTCGCGCGCGGCCAGCTCGCTCAGGACGTTGTATCCCAAGCCCTGAACGACATGCAGGGTGGCGACGTCAGGGCGAAATGCGTCGAGCACGCTCGAAGCGATCCGGCGATTGTGCGGATCCACGTGGTCTTGCACATGCCAGAGCGGCTTCTGCCAGGCCTTTGCGGCCGCAAAGCGGTAGACGGGATAGAGCCGCGGCAAATGCAGGCGATACACCCGCAGACCATCGACGAGCTCGCCGTGCAATTCATCGGCCGGTCGCTGCGCCGTAGTCAGTACGGCGACCTCATGCCCCTGGTCACGCATCCACAGCGCCTGGCTGTACGCCGACATCTCGGCTCCGCCCAGGACATCCGGCGGAAACAGCGCAGACAGGTATAAAATTCGCATTCTCTGGAAACCTCAGTGAGTCGGCATGCTGAGCGACGCTAAGCGGGGCGCGACGCGGACGAGTGTTCCAACGGCGGCGCGGCCACGCTCGACCCGCTGCCCGCGCTGCGCGGCGTCGGTTCAGTGCGATTCGTCGGCGCGGGCGAAGATGCTGAAATCGCCGCGCTGAGCGCACCCGCAGTCTCGCTGACGTGACTTTCCAGCAAATCAAGGTGGTCGCAATCGATCGTTACCACTCCAATCCCACTGACCAGCGAGCGCCAGCCGTTCGATTCATGCGGGCGATATCCGGTGCCAACGCCGAGCCGACGTGCCGGATTGCTTCGAATCAACAACACGTTGTCGGTGTACGGCTCCGGAACATACCGAGCAAGACCGGCGAGGAACCCAGCTCTCACCTGCGCGTGACGAAGCTCGAAATGCGGCTCGCCCGTCCAGAACGAGCGCAGCCGCTGGTCGAGCTCGCGCGCCCAACCCACGACGTGAAATCGTACGCGCGCGGAGGCACCGCGAAAACCACGGTCGCGAAAGTGGCGTGCTTTGAGAGTCCAATGCTCGGTCAGCGACCATTTTTCGAGCCTTGGGCTAAATGCATCGATCAGCGCCAGCAGCGCCACTGATTCACCCTCGCGGATCAGCATTTGCGCGACTTCGTAGGCGGCGATCCCGCCCGCAGAAAAACCGCTCAGATAGTACGGCCCGTGTGGCTGTTTGCGGCGGATGTCCTGCAAGAATTCTGTCGCGAGATCATAGATGCTGCGATGGGGCGCTCGGCGGCCGTCGACACCTCGGTATTGCATGCCGTAGAACGGGCGGTCGGGTCCGAGCCCCGCGGCGAGCTGCCGCATCTCCATGCAATCGCCGCCCAGCCCTGCGATGCAAAAGAAGGGCGTCAGGCTGCCGTGGGGCTGCACAGGCACCAACGTGGTCCACGGCGCGACTGTCTCGACGTCCTTCGACGGGCAATCGATCTCATCGAGCCGCACGGCAAGCGAACGGATGGTCGAGCATTCGAACAGGGTGGCGAGCGGAAACTTCGAGCCCCGCCAGCGATTGACCTCATTGAAGATCTGGACAGCGAGCAAGGAGTGGCCGCCCAGAGCGAAGAAGTCGTCGTCCACACCGATCGGAGAATGCTGGAGAACCTTTTGCCAAATTTGCACGAGGGCACGCTCGGTGGCGGTCGTGGCTGGAACGAAGCTCGTGCCTTCTTCCCGCTGCTGCGAGAGCTTCAGCGCGGCACGGTCCACTTTTCCGTTGCTCGAGAGCGGCAGCTGCGGAAGTAGCTCGACTCGCGACGGAACCATGAAGTCTGGCAGCGTAGCCGCCAGAGCACGCCGCACCGCCTCTGCCTTCAGCTGCGAGCCCTGGCGGGAAACGAGATAGGCAACTAGCGCTTTGTGTCCGGAACCGTCGACGTAGGCAGCGCAAGCCGCTTGCTGCACCTCCGGCAGCTTTCCCAACGCTGCCTCCACCTCGGCGAGCTCCACGCGAAAGCCGCGAATTTTCACTTGCGAGTCAATGCGGCCCAGAAGCTCGAGATTGCCGTCCTCGAAGTAGCGGGCAAGGTCGCCGGTTTTGTAAAGCCTTGCCCCCAGCTCGCGGGAGAAAGGATCGGACACGAAGCGCTCGGCGGTTTGCTCTGGATCGAGATAGCCCTCGGCCACGCAAGTGCCGCCAATGTGGATTTCCCCCACCGCGCCGATGGGCACCGGCTCGAGATCGGCGTCGAGCAAATAGTATTGGCAGTTCTGAATCGGGCGACCGTAGGGCACGCTCGTCCAGGCCGGGTCCACGGTATCGACCTCGAACCAGTTCGACCAGATGGCAGCTTCTGTCGCTCCGCCCAGATTCACGATACGAGCGCTCGGGAAAGCGCCCCGCAACGTGGGCAGCATGGAAAGCGGCAACCAATCGCCGCTGAGCATGACCAGTCGCAGAAGTGGCTCGCCCGCAGCGGCGGGCAAGAAGGGTAGTAGACGCTCCAGAGCTGCTGGCGCCGAATTCCAAATAGTAATCTTACGCGCGAAAACCGCGGCAGCCAGCGCCTCGACGTCGCCCAGGAGCTCATCATCCGCGATCACGACCGTGGCGCCCGAGCCCAATGCACCAAACACATCGTACACGGAGAGATCGAAGCTCGGCGAGGTCACGAACAGCAAGCGGTCCCCGAGGCCCACGTTGAAAGTACGTGTCACCCAATCGAGTGTGTTCAGCACCGCGCGATGCGACATGACGACGCCCTTGGGAGCTCCCGTGCTGCCAGAAGTGAAAATCGCATAAGCGACGTCCGACGGGGCCGCACGACGCTCGGGTCGAGCGATGGGCTGCGAGGCCAACTCGGCAAAAGCTCGATCGAGCGCCAGCGCGGGTACTGAAAAGCGCTCGAGGAAACGCCCTTCGGTGAGTACGAGCGAAGCCTGCGCTACGTCGAGCATGAATCGCAGCCGGTCGTCGGAATAGCGCTGATCGAGCGGCAAATAGCCGGCCCCGGCTTTGGAGACCGCCAGCATGGCGACCAGCAGATCCATGCTTCGGCTCAGACAGATGCCGATGTATACACCAGGCCGCGCGCCGCGCGCACGGAGCGCGTAGGCCAGGCGATTCGCCCGTTCCTCGAGCTCGCGGTAGGTCAGAGTCCGTTCGCCGAGCTCGATGGCGATGGCGTCCGGCGAAGAATCGACGCGCTGTTCGAAGAGCTCGTGGAGCAGCCGATCACGCGGAAAGGGATGCTGCGTTCGGTTCCATTCGTACACGAGCCGCTGCCGTTCGAGCGGCGGAATCGCGGTCAGCTCACGCAGCGGTCGATGCTCATCACCCGCGAGGTCTTCCAGGGTGAAGGCCAAAGCGGTGGCCAGTCGCTCGATCGCGCCCTGTCGAAAACGGGTTCGATCGAACATCATCTCGATGGTGAACGGGTCGCTGCTGCACACTTTGACGTTGAGGGGCCAAGTGGGCTGCTCATGAAGTTTCGCGCTCCGGTCGAGCCAAGCAACCCCAGCTTCCCGACGCAGCCGCTGGTTCAGCTCCTCGCGCTCGAACAGCAGCAGCGTCTGGATCAACGGGCTGCCTTTTGGCAAGTCGCTTTCCCGCTGCACGTCCACGAGTGGCGAAAGCTCGAAGGGGCGAAGCGCAACATTCTGCGCGCTGACGCAAGTGAGCAGCTCACGCACGCTCTGCTGCTCCGAAATGCAAATACGTATCGGAACGACGTTCATCAGCATTCCGACCATTCGTCCGGCGGCACCGTCTAGTGCATTGCGGCGGCATTCGCGCACCGCACCGAAAACTACGTCTCTATCCCCAGTAAAGCGCGCCAGCACGATGGCCCAAGCAACCTGCACGATGTGCCCGAGCTTTACATCGATACGTTGGGCGAGCTCGCCTAAGCTGGCGAGGACTTCGGGCGCGAGCTCGTGGGTGAGGGCCCCATATGCTTCGCCAGTGCGCGCTCGCGCATTCGATTGGCTGCAGGGAAGTGGGGTGGGAGAATGCTTGTTTCGCAGCAAGTCGCGAAAGTGGGCGAGCGCGGAGCTCGAATCACGTGCCTCGAGCCACTCGATGTAATCGCGAAACGGCCGCTGTGCCCCTGCGTGGTCGTTCGAGGGGACGCTAGCTGACTCGTACTGTTCGAAAACCTCGCGTAAGACGATCGGTATGGAGTAACCATCCAGTATCAGGTGGTGAAATGTCCAAACCAGCTCTGTCTCACCGGCTCCCAAGTGAAACACCGTCACTCGCTGAAGGGGCGCCTGCTGCAAATCGAAGCCGCGTGCGCGATCTTCCGCCAGGAAGGCACGGCGTCGCTCGATGCGCGCGGCTTCGGTCAGCGCGCTCCAGTCCTGCAGCTCGAGCGGTACTTCGAGATTCGCGTTGGGCCATTGACGTGGCGCCGACCCCTGACTCCAGACGAAACTAGAGCTGAGCGCAGTGTGTCGCTGAGTCACGTGGGACCAAGCACGAGCCAACCGAGGCGCATCGATTTCTTCGCGCAGCGTGAGCTGCAGCTGTTCGATGTCGTAGCCACCGGATCGCCCATGTGCGCCATGCAACAGCGCGTGAAAGACCATGCCCGACTGCATCGGGGACAGCGAGTACGACTGGCTCGAGCCGCTCTCGCGCTGGCCCCAAGTCTTCACCATATAAGCCCGGGAGTTTATTAGCTCAGAATGCATCGTGGACCAATCGCCACGAAACGATTGGTTTGATGAAATCGCATGCGCCGAGGGGCGGTCCCTGTGGCGGTTCTGCAGCGCTCTCAGGTTCCACCGAAGTCAAACAAGCCAGTGCCGGCTGCAAGACCGCCACATTCAGCGACGGCGCGGTTACAGCGCCGTCGCGCTCGACTGCGGCTTGGTCGAGCTCGCCATGTTCGGCCGTTTTGAGGCTGCCAGCAGGCGTTCGTACAGCAGGATGTGATCCGCGGTGCATTTCTTTCGCAAGAACAGCTGTGATACTCGCTGCTTACCCGCCTCGGAAAAAGTCCTGTACAGCTCATCGTCGTTCAGCAGGCGGCGAATCGCGGAGGCATACGATGCGGCGTCGAACGTTCGTAGCAGAAAGCCAGTTTCCTGATCGACCACGACTTCGTCCGTTCCGCCGATCGCGGAAGCGATCACGGGAACCCCAAGGTACATCGACTCGATAGGTCCGATGGGTAGGCCTTCCCACAGCGATGGATAGAGATAGATTCTACCGGAGACTACGGCAGAGAGCGCCTGATCACGACTGGCCGACCCTTCGAACGTAATGCTGTCAGACACGCCACGGCGTTTAGCGTACGTCCGTACTTCGTCCTCCATATCGCCTCCGCCGACAATGCGCAGGGATATCTTGTCTTTTGCCAGCTCGGCCATGATGTCGATGACAAATAGGGGGTTCTTCTGCCGGTGCATGCGGGCGACGAACACCAAATCATATCTGGGTCGGGTTCTCGGGACTCGGTCGAGCTCCGTCCCATCCACCGAGTTGTATATGACGCTTCGTGAAGTGCGAGGGCTCGTTATTCGCAGGCGGGAGCCTATCTGCTTGTCGTTACTGGAAACGAAGACGACATGATCGGCGCGGTGTGCAATCCGTCGTTCGGCAAACCACCCGAGAGCCTTCATATGTAACTGGTGGTTGAGAAAATGGTAACCTTGGACAGTGTAAACCAGGGGACATGCCAGCTCAGCCAAGGCTGGCAAGCAAAATGGATGGCCCGCACGGGCGCCGTGCACATGCACGAGATCGGGCTTCACCTGGTCGATCGCGGCTCGCAATCGACCCGCTACGGACAGATCGAACCGGGATTGAAAGAAGTCGACACCGTGCGTCTCGAGACCCAAGCCACCTGCCGTCTCGAGGCCGTACGAGTCTGCCTGTGTAATAAACGCCACCTGCCAACCGGCATCTGAAAGATCCGAGCACAGGCCCAGGGCCGCAGTTGTGCCACCGCCTGGCGCTCCATCTGCTACGACGTGAAGTACTTTAGGCATTATGTGCTGCGGTGCTAGGGAATCCGCTGTTCATGAGGACCCGATTGTAAGGCGATTAATGGGCCGCACATTCGTGTCGGCCGATGCGGGGCGCTCGTTACTACCACTCTACGGCCCAGCACAGCAAGCGCCGTGGCAAGGACTGCTTGCCATGTCGTGGGCACTCACAGGGATGTGGCAGAAAGGACAAGTGCCGTTCCGCGCGCCGAGAAGGGAGGCTGGTCCTGCGTCGGTTTCTGTCCGCGTTGCTAGCCAAAGGGCTGCTCATCGCCCACGGCACGCAGCTCGCGTGTGCCGGAGCGCGGCGGCGTTCCTGTTGCTTCGCCGCGTCGACGAGTTTGACTTCAGCTATCGGTCCACGCTCGAGCTCACGACCATCGACTCGCCGCGCGCCTCTGACTTCGTCATCGAGCGTCGTTCAGTCATGTTCGAAGGCAGACCGCGTCGAGGCACGATGCACGTCGCCGTCGTTCGCCGTGCGCGTCAGAATGGCTTCGATGGATCCGCAAGCGATGCGCCTTCGGGGATGCATCGCTCGCGTACTCAGGTCCTCACGCGACCACCACGCTTGTGGGGACAGTCTGCGCTACGTCTGATTGAGCGTGCAGATAAGGCGGGAAGATGCACCGATGGCGGTTTTTTTTCTCGGCACAAGTGACAAGTGAGTGGGGCTGCTACACCCTGCCATTCATTTGCGCGCGGAGTCGCGGGCTCATGCAATACTGTGGTCGTGCAGCGGTCTTTCAAGTACGCGGCCGCGGTGACGGCTATTCTGACGAGTCTCGGCTTCTCTGCGGCTGCCGAGGCGCAGAGCGTCATCGCTAGCTGCGAGTCGGCCACGCTCAGCAAGTGGACGTTCGTGAACGGTTCGGAGTTCCCGGGCGCGCAGGGCTCGTTGAGCTCGGTCGCAGGTCACACTGGAAGCTGCGCGCGCCTGGCCTACGATTTTAGGGCCGGGGGCAAGTACGTGGGCGCAAACCTCGTCTTGCCCTCGCCGCTCCAGGCCGGCGCGGTCGCTCTATGGGTGAGGTCACCGCTAGCGGTCACCTCACTATTGCAGCTCGAGGACGCGAGTGGGCAAACGTTGGAGTATCAGCTGCTGCGTCCGCTCGAAGCCTCGTTCGACGCGGACGCGTGGTACCGGGTCGTGGTCGATGTCGCGGCGCCGACGCGCTATTTCAACGGCAAAAATGACGGCCTTGCGCATCCGCCCTTTTCTAGGATCAGCGTGCTCTCCCTGCCGGAGACCGGCACCACGGGCTGGGTCGAGTTCGACGAAATTGCTGCGCTGGATGGTCTCCGCGGAAAGCTCGATCCGAGCGCGCAGCCACTCGTGACGGCGCCGCTCGGATCGGCAGATCTGGCAAGCCGTTTGGCCGTCAACTTGCACAGCACTCGCGATGATCGCGATCTCGATATCGCCCGTGACGCAGGCTTCTCGACGGTGCGCCTCGACTTGGTGTGGGCCAGCGTCGAACGCAAGCTCGGCGTTTACGATTTTTCCGAGTTCGACGCTGCGATTTCAGCGCTTGCAGCGCGCGGCATGCGCCTGCACCTGATCATGGACTACTCCAACGACCTCTATCCTGCGCTGGACTCCGGACAGTTTCGGACGACGACAGTGCCTGCTTTTGCGGCGGTGGCCCGGGCCTTTGCGACGCGCTTCGCGGGCCGAAACATCAGCTACGAGATTTGGAACGAACCCAATACCGAGCGGTTTTGGCCGGTCGCAGCTGGGCCCAGCGGCTACGCCGCGCTGTGCAAAGCAGCCGCCGCGGCGCTGCATGAGGGCGACGCGGATGCGAAAGTCTCCATGGGGGGCTTGGCGGGGTTCGACTACGAGTTCTTGACGTCCGTTCTGGCCAATGGAGCAGGCCAGGGAATGGATGCGATCGGAGTCCATCCGTATCGCCGTGAGGGTGGAGAGAGCGTCGGCTACGATCTCATGCGCCTGCGAACTTTCGTGTCGAATCAGGCGTCGCCGGCGCCAGCGATTTGGTCGACCGAGTGGGGCTACTCCTCATCATGGGAGGGCAATGGGCACGGCGCTGCAGAACGAACGCGCCAAGCGCAACTCGTGGCTCGCGAAACACTCTCGGCCTGGGCAGTCGGTTTTCCGCTGATCGTCATTTACAGTCTTCGCGATGACGGAACCGACGCCGGGGATGCCGAGCAGAACTTCGGGCTGATTCAAGCCGACTATGCGGAAAAGCCGGCCCTGGTTGCAGTTCGCACGCTGTCTCGGCTAGCACGCGGCCGTGCATTTGCAGGGCTCTTGGACACTGGTTTGAGCAAGCTGCACGCGATGAAGTACGACGGCTCGAGCGACAGCGTAATCGCGCTGTGGTCGGAGTATGGGAACCGCCCGATCCCGGTGGAGTTGCCGGCGAACGCGAGCGCCGTGTCGTACCTCGGTGAACCCCGCGCGCTGCGACTGACCCCGAACGGGCAGGAGCTCACGCTGCAGGAGTCGGACGGCCCGGTGTACGTAACGGTGACTCCGCGCGTTGACGCGCCCTCCGCAGGCGGCTCTTCCGATGGCACTGGCGGCGCAGGTGGCGATGCCACCAGCGGCGGAGACTCGGGCGATTCGGGGAGCGAACCTTCTCGAGCCGGAGATAGCTCCACCGCGGCTGCGGGCGGGATGCAAGGCCTTGCGGGCAACGGAGTGATCGATAACTCTTCTGGCGCTAGCCCCAACTCGGGCTGTGCCTGCGCCCTCAGCGCCCCCGTGAGTTGGCAACTGTCGTCCGCACGAATCGTCGTCACAGCGAGCCTTGCAAGCCTGATCTGGATCCGACGTCGCAAGCGATGGTCGACGAAGAAGCGTCAGCATGACGGTCGTCGCGCGTAGCTGACGTCGCCGCGCGCGTCGGATTCGGTGCGGTCGGAGCGCGGGACGCCAGGTTTACGAGCAATCCGGCGTCAGCTTGGCGCCTCGGCGAGGTTGTGCTGAAATCGGTTCGGAGGATGAAGATGCCGGAGTCGAGTCGCAGTCGGGCACGGTGGGTGTGTGCGGCGCTGCTTGGCCTCGTCAGCGGGCTCGACGGGTGCGTGCTTCAGGGGGGCTCGATGCCCATCAGTGCACCGGACGATGAAGCGGTCGCTGTCGACCGCAGTCAGGGCCTCGGCTCGTACACGGCCGAATACAGTTGGCCGCGCGGCCGCTTCTCGACGCGGATGGTGCGCTCCACCGGCAGCGTCTGCTTCTTGACCGGCATCCACGGCAAGTTCAGGGGCACGTCCGACATGGTGAAGATCTCGAACGCTCGCGGATACTGGTACGTGACCGGCATCTCGAATGAGCCCGGTATCGGCGCGACGGCGCGCTGCTTCAAGTACGATTCGTCGAAGGTGGTCGGTACTCGATTCCATGAGTCCGCCGCGGGGGACGACTTGGACTTGGGCGTGCATCGGTTCTGCGCGCTGAGCCGCGTTTCGGGCGCTTTCGAGAGCGATGGCGACGTGGTCAAGGTTTACCGAGCCAGCGACGGCCATTGGTTCCTTCAAACGACTGCCACCTCGACCGGAGTCAACGGTGGCGCCATCTGTTTGGACGACGATCCGGCGACGCCTTTCCGTACCAGTCGCATCGCCGACGTAGCGGCCGGCGACACCCAGGTCCTTGCCGAAAACCTCATCCCCAACGAAACCAAGCAAACCGAGCCGCTCAAGGGTCCGGCTTGTTTTCTGACGCGAATGACCGGGAAATTTTCTGGCGAAGGCGGCAGCGTTCAGACCTTCGTTGCCTCGGCGGTCAATGGGACTTGGAACTACTACCTGCGCGCAGTCGGTTCCGACCCCGGAGTCGCCACGTCTGGCGCGTGCGTGCAGTGAGCCCGTAGACTCGTTTCAGAGCGGCGCGGCTTTCGCCTTGTTGGCCAGAGCCGTGCTGTCTGGGTTTGCTGACGATTGACGAAATACGACACCCGTCGAGATAGTCATTGTTTCAACTCCCACGTTGCGCGCAGCGGGCTCGGCTATTGTAAGTGATCGGGGGGCAATCCAACCTGATTCGCTAAGGCCATTCAATGCAAAACGCAGTTGCATTCGCTGACAACGACGTGGTGACGGTAGCCTGGAGCTACGGCGAAAAGCCCGAAGGATGCATGGGCTTCGGCATCTATCGTGTGGACTCGAAGGGCAGGGAGACGGCGCTGCCGAGCCACGCGGTCTTCAAAGGAGGAAAGATCGCAAAGGGGCAGACCACTGCCGATTACCCGGTGCAGAAATTCTACTGGAAGGACGTGTATGCACGCCTCGTTGCCGAGAAGAGCGGCGAACGCAGCTTTCGCTACAAGGTGGTGCCGCTCGAGGGTAAGCCGCACGCCTTGACGCCGATGACCAAGTTGCCGTTCGTGATCTCGAATGAAGTGACGATCTCGGCAAATACTTCGGAGCACGTGCGTGCCTACTTCAATCGCGGGCTGATCTCGACGCAACGCATTTCGCGCGCGTTCAAGGGTAAGCCGAGCGCGGCGGGTCTCAAAAAGCTGATCGGTGATGCGAAGAGCCCGCTGCGCGAAAGCCTTTCGGGGGACATGGTCGAGGCGCTCACCGAGTTCGTGGACCGCGCCAAGAGCTCGGGCACGATCTACGCGGCGCTGTATGAGCTGCACGACGAAGAATTACTGAAGAAGCTGGAGGGCTTGGGTACACGCCTGAAAATCGTGCTCTCGAACGCGGTGGCAACCGATCCGGAGACCAATGAAAAGGGCGACGGAAATCAAGACGCGCGTGAACGGCTCGCCCTGACCACCAAGAAGAAGGAATTGAATCGCATCATGGCGACTGGGCACATCGGCCACAACAAGTTCTTGGTCTATGTAAACAAGGCCGGCAAAGCGAAGGCCGTGCTCTGTGGCTCGACCAATTGGACTCCTACCGGGCTGTGTGCGCAAACCAACAACACGCTCGTGATCGAGGACGACCAGCTGGCGCAACGCTACCTGAGCTATTGGAAGCAGCTCGCGGCCGATACCCAGGCGGCCAAGGGCGAGGCCAAGAGCTTGCAGGGCGCGAAGCTGCGAGCGTTCGACGCGAAGAGCAAGGATTTGATCGTCGATGAAAGCGCGGTCGAAAGCTGGTTCTCACCCAACACGCCGCGCAGTCGGAGCCGCCCCAAGAAAACGGCCGCGAAGCCCAAGGTCGAAGCGGTGCCGCCCGACATGAGCGCCGTCATGGAGCACATCGCAAACGCCAAGCACGCGATCCTGTTCCTGGCGTTTTATCCTGGCTCGCCGAGCATCGCCAACTGGGCCGGACAGGCTGCCAAAAAGGACAAGACCCTGTTCGTGCGCGGCTGCGTCACCAACAAGTCCGCCTCCGAGGGCTTTTATTACGAGCTCAAGGGCAGCGCGCCGCCGGCCAAGGTGAAAGGCAAGAAGACGCCGATCAAGCAAGATCCACGCGTGATTGGCGCCGAAGCCTTGGACGGGAAGGTTGTCCCGCAGGGCTGGCAGAAGGAACTGTTGAAAGCCGGCTTCGCCATCATTCACGACAAGGTCATGGTGATCGACCCCTTCGCGGACGACTGCGTGGTGATCACTGGCAGCCATAACTTGGGCTATACGGCGTCCTACAACAACGACGAGAACTTGCTGATCGTCCAGGGCAATCGCAAGCTCGCCGCGGCCTACGCGACCCACGTGCTCGACGTCTATGACCACTTCTCTTGGCGCTATGCGGTGAATCACGGCGGAGCCAAGGGCGGTAGCGCGTTCCTGAAGTCAGAGCCCGACGAGTGGCTTTCGAAGTACTTCGACGACGCGGGCGAGGTGAAGAACGCACAATTGAAGTTTTGGATGCAGAGCCGCGGCGTCTAGGACGCGCGCTCGGAACACGGCGGGTTCCGGCCCCCGGATCAGGCTCACGGCGCACTTCTGGGGGGCGCGGGCGGGGCCAGCACGGGTGGGGTGGGTTCGGCGGGCTCGGCGGGGCGTCCTCCCCGGCCTCACTCGACTTCCAGTCACCAGCGGGCCGCCCCGACCCGGCGATGACTGTCAATCTGCCTCAGGGCGCGCTCGCGCCGGTCGACGCGGGCCGAGTAGCGTAGGCGATCTCCAGGTGTTGGCGGTAGTGTAACCGGCCGTGAGAACGCCGAGACCTTCCCGTGCCCCGAGACCGATGCGCCGCAAGAAGGCTTTGGGGATCAAAACTTACTTGTTCGTGCTGCTCAGCGTGCTCACGGCGATCCCCGTGCTCTGGTTGGGCAGTCAACACGCCGCGCGCGCGCGTGCGAACGATTTGCAACAGCATGACCAGGCTTTGGCAACCGTCGCTCGCTCCGTTGCGCGGCAGTTCGAGCAAATGCTGGAAACGCGCTGTCGCGACCTGGAGCTTCTCGCCAGCGGCATCGAGGTTCTCGGAGGGCTCGAAGCTCCCGGCGCTCGGGAGTTGCTGGTTCGACATTGGACGCGCTCGGGTTACTACACGGGCACTTACTTGGGCGACATCGAAGGCAATGCCCTGCGTCGCGCGACTGAACAGAATCCGGACGGCGCGCTGGGCCAGAGCGCCAACTACGCCGACAGGGACTACTTCCGGTCGCTGCGGCGCACCGAGCGAACCACGATTTCGATGGTGCAGAAGGGCAAGGTGCTGGACACACTCAACGTTCAGATCGCAGCCCCGATCTTCGATCAGGCGCACCGGTTCGTCGGATACACCGAGGGCTCCGTGTCACTGGAGGCTTTCGAGGAGCTCGTGCGCGGGGTTTCCGCGGAGATCCCCGGCAGTCGCATCGTCGTGCTCGACGGTGGGGCGCGCGTCGTGGCGGACTCGAGCGCGAACGGCGGGGGGCGATTGGCGGATCTGTCGGCGATCCCCTTGTTTGGAGAATTCGCGGGTCAGGCCGCCGTGCGCACTGCACTCGATGAGCACGGCACCGAGATGCGCGCGGCGTTGCAGCCCGTGGGGCCGCTGCTTCCCGGATGGCGAGTCGTTGCCGCGCGCTCTCAGTCTGCCATTGCCGCCCAATCGCTGTTGACCCGGAAGCAGACCTGGCTGACAGCGCTCGTGGCGTGGCTGCTGGTCGTCACGCTTTCGGGTGCGGTCGCCATCTGGTTCGGGCGTCGCATCTCGGCTCTCGCCGACACCGTGAGTGCCATCGGAAACGGTGATTTTTCGCGTCGAGCGGTGCCCGCGCAGCATTGGGAGCCGCAGGAAATCCGTGTGCTGATCGAGGCAATCGCAGCCATGGCGGACCGGCTTTCCGAGCACACCGGCGGTCTCGAGGCGATGGTCCAGGAGCGCACGCAAGCGCTGGCTCAGGTCAACGAACGTCTGCTCACGCTCGTCGACGCTCTCGAGCGCGCCGGTGATGGCATCGAGATCACCGACCCGCAGGCGAAGTTCCTGTACGTGAATCCTGCCTGGGAAAGACTGACGGGCTACAGCCGAGCCGAGGTCGCCGGGCTGTCGCCTTCGATCCTCCGAAGCGGCACCGAACCGGACGCCTTCTACGAGGCCATCTGGCAGCGGATCATGAGTGGCGAAGTGTACTCCGGCGCATTCGTCGGCAAGCGCAAAGATGGCACGCTCTACGAGCAGGAGCTCACGGTCTGGCCGGTGAAGAATCGGGAGGGGGAAATCGTGCACATCGTCGGTCTGAGGCGTGATGTGACCGAAAAGGCCAGGACCGAACAGGCGCTGAGGATCAGCGAGCGTATGGCCTCGGTGGGCACCCTGGCCGCTGGGATCGCCCACGAAATCAACAATCCATTGACTTATGTGTTGATCAGCTTGCGTTTCGCGCAGGCGGAGCTCGAGCAAGGGGCCAGCCAGGGCCCACCCGAAGTGCTCGAATCGTTGGAGCGCGCGATCGAAGGTGCCGAACGGGTGAGCACCATCGTCAAGGAGTTGCGTGTGTTTTCACGGCCGAACGATCGCACACTGAGCGTGATCGACCCGCGAGTGGTGCTCGACTCTGCGCTGCGCATGGTGGACAACGACATTCGACATCGCGCTCACCTCGTGCGTGATTTTCGAGCGGTTCCGGACGTTTTGGGTAACGACGCTCGCTTGAGCCAAGTGTTTCTGAATCTGCTGCTGAATGCGGTTCAGGCGCTGGAGTCCTGTGACCCCGAGCGAAGCGAGATCACGGTGCGGACCTCTACCGACGAGAAGGGGTTTGCCGTGATCGAGATCGGCGATACCGGGGTCGGCATTGCGCCCCAACACCTGAACAAGATCTTCGACCCGTTTTTTACGACCAAACCGGTCGGGCTCGGGACCGGCATTGGCCTGTCGATCTGCCACGGCATCGTCAAGTCGATGGACGGCGTGATCGCGGTCGACAGCAAGCTCGGACACGGCTCCGTGTTTCGGGTCCGCTTGCCAAGCGCTGCCGACAGCGCGCAGGCCAGCGCAGCCTCTGCTTGATTGGCAGTGAAGAAGCGCTACTTGGTGCGCCAGCCGCCGTCGTTCAATTCGAGGATGTAGTGGCCGCCGGCACCGAGACGAAGGCCGGCGATGTGCTGGTAACGCCGGTGCCGATCCAGAGCGCGGACGTCCCAGGTACCGGGCGGAACGTCGACCTGGATGCTCTGTCCTACGCCGATGCCCGAATGCGTGAGTAGATCGGCTCCCCACAGCTCCACGCCTTCGGGCGAGCCGTAATCCAGGTCCTGGCCGGCCGCGTTGACCCGTTCGGTTTTGGCAATGTAAAGCGCGTTGATGGGCGCTTCGCTGACGTTCTTCACGCTGAAGTCCACCGCCCCCGAACCGCTGGCGGTACGCACCGTAACCAAGCGAGAATTAGGGCCGCCGCACGCAGGGAGCAGGCCGAGCAGCGGGGCGAAGAGCAGCGAAAGCAGCGCGCAACGTCTACCAACCATACCGGCGATGCTACTTGCGCCAGGTTCGGAGTACAACTCGGCGTAGATGGCTGAAATGCTTCCCGGCTTGCTGATCTGGTACCTCGTCTTTCTTTTCAGCACGACCTTTCACGAATTTTCGCACGCATTCCTGGCTTACAAGGGTGGCGATCTGACGGCGTACGAGACCGGGCACGTCACGCTCGACCCGTCGCCGCATATCCGTCGTTCGCCGATCGGAATGGTGCTGGTCCCGCTAATTTCATACGTGCAGCTCGGGTGGATGGTCGGCTTCGCGTCGGTGCCCTTCAACGCCGAGTGGGGAAGGTTACACCCGCGGCGCCAAGCGCTGATGTCGCTGGCTGGACCGCTAGCCAACTTGCTCTTGGCGCTGCTCGCGCTCGGCGCGATGCGCGTGCTGCTCGCCGCGCACGTCTTTCAGTACGCCGGCGTCGGGTCGACGCAATACGTCGAGGCGCTCCACGGGGGCCCGCACTCGCCTCTCAATGCGCTGGCCATGGCACTCGGAGTGATGCTCAAGCTCAACGTGGTGCTGTTTCTGTTCAACTTGATCCCGGTGCCTCCGCTCGACGGGGCCGGCGTGTTGTCTGGCTTCTTCCCGGCGTCCTTCGGCTCGCTCTACGAGCGCATGCGGCGGATGCCTGCGTTCGAGTTTCTCGGGCTGCTCTTGGCTTGGCAGGTTTTCCCGTACCTGGCTGGCCCCGCCTTCCGAGTCGCGCTCGGTTTGCTCTATCGCTGAAGCCAGGGGCCCGTTGCAGCCGTGTTCCTCGCGTAGGGGAACGCGCGAGCGGTCGAGTCAGCGCATGTGAACCATCAACTGGTCATTTCTGTGACTTGGAGGCGATCTTGAGGAACTTCGCCACGTCCAACAAACCGTATCCACCGCCTTCATTCCAGTTCGACCCGGCGGCACTGCACAGCATTCCGCGGATCTGGGCAGCGTTGAGGTCCGGGCGGGTGTTCAGGGCCAGCGCGATTGCGCCGGTGACTGCTGGGGCCGCCATGCTCGTGCCGTCGTCCGCCCGCACGTCACTCGCGGAGCCACCTTTGGCGCCGATGACACGCAAGCCCGGCGCAACCAAGTCCGGCTTCTGAGAGTTTCTGCGAGTGGGCCCGTGTGAAGAGAAGTCTACGACCTGAAAGCCCTCGTCGGCCAACAGCTCCGCGGCGCCGACGGTGATGACATTCTCGGCCGTGCCCGGAATGCTGAGGGTACAACGATGGTCCAAGTGATTGGTGAATTTGAGGTTCTGATCGCCGGTTCTTTCGGCCCAGACGTGGATGGACTCTTGGTTGACGACGATACCCTTGATACTGAGTTTCCAGGCCCCGTAGACGATCTCAGTGTTGTCGCCGCGCTCAATCACGACGCGGACGCGCGTGGCGCCATTGTCTGTCAGGTAGCGGTCGTACGTGAGCTCGTAGCTCGTGCCGGTGCTGAATTTCCCGAGGCATTTTTCGTTCATCGGCGACACGGCTGTAGAGGATTCGCCGGCGAAATGCAGCCTGACTGCTAGCTCCACCGTGGAGCCGAACCAAAGCTCGATGATGTGCGGCCCCACGGAGCCGAAGGGGGGCGTCCATTGCAGCTCCCCTGTTTGACTGGGGCCACCCAACGCGATGCGCGCATGCCCGCGCTTGTCGCACTCGTTGCCGGCGGACTTTACGATCACCCGGCCTGGCGCGCCGCCGTAGTCGCAAAAGGCCTCGAACGCCTTTTCGACGGGTGACGTTCCATCGTGGGCGCCGGCGTTCTGACCCTGGCTGACGTTGATGACCACCGGCCGATCTTGTTGTTTTGCGATGTCTCCAATGAACTTCAGCGCTTGAATGTGCGCCGTCGAATAGCCCACGCTGTGCGGACCGTTGTCAGCAAACTGCGAGTTCGTGACCACCACCACGAGCGGTGCGTTGGGCGCGATCCCGCCTGGAAACGTGCCGAAAGGGCTGCCTGCCGCGATGCTCGCGACGTGCGTACCGTGACACTCCTCGTTCCGTTTCAGGCGCGCGGGGACCGCCCGCTTCCCGATCAGATAGTCTGCGATGTCGGCTTGCCAGTGAACCGTGCCTCCCGCTCCTTTCCAGGGCGGGGGACCCGTGGGATCAGCCTGGTCCCAATAGGCCAGAATGCGCGTTGTCCCATCGGCTTTGCGGAAAGCCAGGTGGCACACGTCCACGCCCGAGTCGACGATTGCCACGATGGCATCGTGTTGCGAAGCGTGTCCGACGTCCTCCCGTCCGGCGCTCGCCTCGTCGAGCATCGGCGTCCGCGCAGGGGCGGCCGCGATGGTGTCGAGGGCGATCGACACGCTCTCTGCGACGATCGGTGGCCCGCTGTCTTCGAGGGCGACCACCGCTGGATCCGCCAGCATGGCCTGGATGCCGGCCTTGGTGGCGCGGGCGGTGATGATAGTGCCGATTCGAGCGGTGATTTCCAGGTTGGCGTTGGCGGGCGGAGCCCAATTCGCGTCGTTCACTCCCAGCACGACGGGTATCGTCGCGCTCTGGTCGTGGATCTCTCGAAAAGCACGCGGAATTGCGCTGCCACCGCTTCGCTTCAGGTTCTCGCCGTTCAGTAGCTCGAGCAGTTCCTTGCCGTACCCGTCCTCAGTGACGCCGAGCACCTGCTTGAGCTGACGGATCGTCGAGCTCAGCTCGAATGTATCCGAGCCCTCATGTTGGACGTAGCGCCGTGCCCACGCCAGAGCCTCTTCCGGTCGCCCGAGGACGAGGTCTGCTTCTGCGGCGGTTGCAAGAAGCCAGGCGTCCGGACCTCCGTCGCTGCGAATATGGTCCAGCAACTCCCCGGCGATCTGACTCGCGCTCTCGCTGGCCTCGATGGGGATACCGTCTTGTTCTGCGCGACGCAGCAGCGACGCGGCGTTGATGCCGTGCCAGGTGTTCCTCTCGCGATCTGCGTGGTAGCCCTCCAAGTAGGTCTGCACGGCCCTTTGCAGTAGGGCGTTCGCCTCGGGGCCTTTCGCCTGGCGGTCGAAATAGGCTTGCTTCAGAGCCCTTCCCCGAACGCCTACGATTTCGTAGCGCTCCTCCGTATCGGGATTCTTCGCGCAATCGAGATGCTCGTGCGCCGCTTCGAGCTCACCCTGTTCGATCAGCGCTTGTGCGAGCTGGCGCCTGATTTGAGCATCGTCTTGGCCAGTCGTGAGAAACGCTTCCGCGAAGCGTCGCATGGGTGCGAACATTTTCTTTCGGCGAAGCAGCTTCAGGCCACGGCGCGCTTCGAGCACGGTGATGGGCGCGCCTTGCGCGATGGCGGCGACAGCCCCGTCCGCGAGCTTTCCCGCGATGTCGTAGTTTGCTGCAGCGATCGCGGCTGTGAGCTGATCCAGGAAGGCGGCGATGCTCACGGGGACGTCCCGTGACCTCGGTTCGGTCAGCATCGCATCGGACGACGGACCTTCGAGCGCGGGTGCAATGGTCGCTTCGACACGACCGACGAGCACGAGACTTTTGCTGAATTGCAAGTCAGCCGGTGTGACGAGGCTGAGCGGTTGTCCCTGGGAATTGCGGCCAATGTTGCCGCCCAAGAGTGTTCTCACCCCCTCGTAGCCCGTGGCAATCGCGCTGGGAGGCGTCACACCGAAGAGCTCGCGGCAGGCCCGGGATAGCTCGCGCAGCTCGTCACTCGGCGCTGGGTCTTCAAGCTGTTTGCCGCTGCCGGTAGCAGCCTCGAGTGACGAGGAATTGCCGAGGCTTTGGGCGAGCTGCGGTCGCTCCGCGCGCTCGAGGATCAACAGCGGCGCGTTGGCCGTCGCGTAGCTGGCGGCGACCAGCTCGGAGCAGACTCGCGGCTCAGCCTTGCTGCCTTGCAGCTTATCCAACCAACGCTTCAACGATTCTGCCTTGCTCCCGAGCCGCGCGACGGCTTCGCTGAAGAGCGGGCGCGATGGACGAAGGCTGACTGAGAACAGCAGCCCGAGCAACAACATTTCCGTGTACGCGTAGCGCCGGCCAATGCTCGCGCGCGCGGCCTCGACGACCTTTGCGGCGACGCCTGCGTCCAAGGACGTGGCGCGGTAGACGTCGAACGCCTGGTAGAGCTCGGTTTCGCAGACACCGTTACTGGTCGCTTCGATCACTCCCTTGCCGGACCAGAGGGCGGCGTGGGAGTAGCTGCCTCCGTCGCAGCGCATGATCACTCGCGAAATCACGCCTTCACCCGCGGACAGCAAGATGTCTGCGGGCTTCAGCTCCGAAGCTTGGACCACCCGCTGGTTGGGGCTGGTCGCTTTCATCGGACGTTCCAGTCGCGAAGAGGGTTGGAGTCCATGGGGACGAAGGCTCGCGGTGCGGCTGCTGCGCTCGCAGACTCGGCGATCGGATCGAAGCTCGCCCGTGCGCCGAACAGGTTGCGATCGATATGGTGGAACCAGCAGAAGGGGGTGAGCGGCTGCTGGTTGGCTTCGGGTTTCACGGTTACCCAATTCTCCGAGGCCGCGCTGTCGAACGTGAGCCGAAGCGTCAGCTTGGCGTCGGCCATGTCGATCAAGGGAACGTCTGCGTCCGCCTCGAGCACGACCTGCGAGCTCTCTTCGCGGGCAAGGACGACAGTCGTGTTCTCTGACTCGACTAGGGCGGTGACGACGCGGTAGTCGTCGTTCCACTGGGACGCCTTGGAGCGCGCGACGATCTCGTTGCTGATGGCGCCGAGGCTGTCGAGTTGCTTGTGCGTGCAACCAGCAACCGCGAAGTAAACCGAGGATTCCGAAGCGAAATCCAGCAGCAGGCGGGCTCGCAGCGTGACGGCGCCTGCGCTGCCGGATGCGCCCGCGCCGATCACGGTCTTGCGCGTCTTCCGCGATTTGAACTCGCGATTCATCTTCGCGGAGCTCACGATTTCTCTCACCGGAATGGAACTGTCGAGGTTGTGTATGTTCCCGTGGCGCACGAAGCGCCCATCCTTCACGAAGCCGAAGTCCCCGAGTCGAATCCGTTGATTGGGCGGATACACCCCGAACATGCCGGTTTCGCGTCGCACCGTGTCCACATAGTTCTCGATGAGCCCCATGCCGAACCTCGCTGTTCGAGGAACCTCACGCGCGTCCTCGCGGCGGTCATCTTAGGGGTTTGGCGGCGGACCGGAATGAGTATTTGTTGTACGACGAGCGTCGAAGCCGCTGGTCGCAGGGGTCGGGTTACGCTTCCTCGTAGGTTTTCTCGAACGTTTCGCGCGTGATCGCCCAGCCGTCTGTGCCTTCCCGGTCGTTGTAAACGAGGTAATCGCCGGCCTGGTACTTCGTTTGCCCTTCTTTCGTCGGCACGACGCCGTCGGCCTCCGCGCGCTCCGCCCACACCGTGCTGAACTTCTCGTATTCTCCCTTGGCAACGGGGCGGTAGGTGCGAGCGAACACGTCCGAGTCGACCGTATAGGTGTCGTCTCCGTTCTGGACGATCCAGTCACCCGCCTTGCAATGCTGCGTGCCGCCCCACTTTCTGTATTCGAATCCCGCCGTATCGAGGTCTAGCCGCAGCGCGACCACGGTCGTCTCAGCGCGGCGTTTGTACTCGCGCAAGGTCATGGTTCGACTTACCTCGTATCCAGTCGAGCGCAACCGAATCATGCCACAATGGAATGACTATTGTTGACTGCCACCGTCGCCCGCTACCAGACGGGGTGAGTCAACTGTCGGGCTGGAGTTGCATGGTCGCCGTGGCGCCGCTCGTGGGTCGTTGCATGCGGTTTTGTGGCTGCACTGCTCGGGTGAGGAGTCATGAGATATGGGCATCAAGGTTGAAGTCGATCAGGTGATTCTCAGCGGGGAGCCGTTCGACGTCATTGTTTCGGTGGACCACGGCGAGCGCCTGGGCACCTTCGACATGACCCTGGAGATCAACGGCGCAACGCGGATCTTTGCCGTGCAGGTCGGGTCGCTACCGGGGTCACCCTCGGCAGCACGCCAAATGGTGGAGGTCGAGGCTGAGCGCATCTGGACGGTGCTCGACTGGGGCACCGCGACGCCCGGCTCGCTGCTCGAGGTGAAGCTGGCTGAGCACGTCGAGGCGAATGCTCGCTCAGGCAGTGACCGAGCTGCCGTGATGCCTGCTTCTCGTCCGTGAGAGCTCAGAGCTCCCGGGACGATTAAATGACCACGTGATGCTGCGTTCGGCGCGGGGGATCTCGGAGTAGATTGGGCGGGTTATTCCTTTTTCCAAGGTCCGGAACATGGCAGGAAGAGGCACGTCTACTGGGTCGCGTGAGCCTCAGGCGGTCGCCGGGGTCAGCGGCGGGGTATACACGATGCGCGAGTGGCGTGGCGCTGTGGTCGGTTCGGGCACCGGCTTGTCGGACGCGCTCTCGACGTGCGAAACGAAGGTTTGCAACCCATCACCGGGCAGGCGGCTTCGCGGAGGGATGATGGAGGCTTTGGAGCCGGGGATTGGGCTGGGCCGTGACGCGAGGAAGGTGAGCTCAGCGCGATTGCTGACGCCCACTTTTTCGAACACCTTGGCCAGCGTATTTCGCACGGTATGCGTGGAAATCTTCGCCAAAAGGGCGATTTCGTTGTTCTGCAGGCCGCGTGCCGCCAGGCCAACGAGCTCGCGTTCGCGCTCGGTGAGGCTGTGCTGCTGCGCGAGCTCGTCGAGCCCCGCGTCGTCTTGGCCGCGGAGCGTGAGCACCTCCACGATGTGCAGGAAGGGCGCCACTAAGTCGACCAGCGTGAGCTCGCGCTCGGTAAATGGCGTGACCGTGCGTCGCTCGAGGTTGACGCCGGCAACATTGCCGTGGCGAACGCTGACGCGAACGAGCATGTGTTGCATGCCTGTCGGGTGCAGCACTTCGCGGAACACCGCCAGCTCTCGCTGGCGTTCCGGGGACCAGATCTCGTGGTGAACGCGAGCGCGGTCCGTATAAAGCGCGACCTCCTCCGGAGTGATTTCGGCCAGGTACCGGCCCAGGTTGCGCTTCAGCGACGGTTCGTCGTGATCGGCCACGGCGCCGCGACCTTCTGTGGCGTTGCCCCAGCTGGCGGCGATGTAGCCCGCGTCGAAGTCGATCGCATCCTGCAGCTTCATCAGCATCGCGGGCCACACCAGCGCTGGTTCCTGGAAATCCATGACCAAGGACGCGAACTCAGCCACCAACTCGTAACCTTCGGAAGTCGACATGGCCGGTGACCCTTCGAAATTCAGAGCGAGCCCGCTACTTTATCAGGACGTATCACGTCACCCGGCCTCAGGGAACCATCAGCGCGCTGCTCGCGATCGCAACCATGGTGAAACAATTGGCGCATGCGGAATCAGCGTAAACACCGGTGTATCGCTAGGCGGTGAGACATTTCTCACCAGCGCGGGAGTGCCCATCGGGTGGCGTTCAACTGGGAGACGGACGTGGTGAAATCGGAAGCATGGATCCTGGCGCGGCTTGACCGAACCGTCATCGTCGCTTGCGGTCTGTGCGCCCTTTTGCTTGGTTGTCAGGCGAAGAAGTCCAAGGAATCCGAGCAGCACGCTCGCCAGGTGTCGACTCTGGCGGGGCCGAGCGAAGCGCAGAAAAAGCGGCTGTTTCACCTGGCAGAGGGCAGCGAATTCGTACCGTACTGCGCGCTCAAGGTGCTGGCGAAGGAAAACCATCTGACTGTCTCGGCGTACTTCGAGGGCTATCACCTGATTCCGGACGCAACGAGCGAGACCAATCCACTCGGGCTTCCCATTGGCGTCACCGTGACCAATGACCGATTGAGGCTCGTTGGCTTCAATTGCGCGGCCTGTCACGTGGGTCAGATTGCGGGCGCGCCGGGGCCGATTGTCGGCGCACCGAGCCACTTCGACATTCGGGCGTTTTATGACGGGCTGATCCCGTGGCTGTCCAACTTGACGAGCAAGCCCAAGCTCCTGAGCAAGGTCGTCGGCTGCATGCTGCTCGGCTCCAAGGGCGAAGCCAATCCCGAGCCTGCTGCGGAGGAAGTGATGCAGGAGCTCGATGCTTCGCTCGAACCGAGCGCGCCCGACGCCGGCGTAGTCACTGACCTGTACGACCACCTGGAGGAGGCCGCCAGCGCGCCCAACTCTTCGGCAGTCGCGCGAGGCGTGGAGCGGGCAACGGCGAGCGCAGCGAGCTCTTCCAAGAAGCTTCAGGAGCTACCGAAGCCCAAGCGGCAAAGCGTCATCAAGTCTGTTCTCGGACGGTTCATCAAGCAGAAGGAACTGCTCAAGGCGCGCATCAATTCGCTCGAGACCGTGCGAGCCGTGGGCGCCTTGCAGCCCACCACGGTTCCCGGCCCCGGGCGCGTCGATGCCTTCATGACGGCGCTCAATCTGATGAACCCCAAAGCCGAGCTGCCGATGACCTCTCCGGTGGCGTTCCCGCAGCTTTGGGGGGTGAGTCGACTGAACTGGTTGCACTGGGACAACAACACGAACGCGACGCTCCAGCGCAACATGGGCCAAGCAATCGGTGTCGGCGCCGTCACGGTAGAGCATGGCAAAGACTTGCCAGAGGCCCTCGGCTCGACACTGGACGTTCGGGCTTTGATTGAGCTCGAGTCGATCGTCACGACGATCCAGTCACCGCGTTGGCCGTTCGCAGCGAGTGACGCAAAGCTCGTGGCTTCAGGGCGCGAGCTCTACGACAGCAAGTGCGCGCGTTGCCATGAGCCCGCGAAAGACGGCAGCATGCCTGACCTCCCGCAGACCGAGGCCATCGGCACGGATGAGCAGAGGTTGAAAAACTTCCGCAACGAGAAAGCGGGCGCGAAGCCGATCGATCTGCTCAGCACGCAACTAGCCGCGGTCGAACGAGGTTCGACGGCCAGCGAGGCCGAACGCGACAAGGGGCCGAAGTGGCGCACGACGAACCAATACGGAGTCCGCTCCTTGCAAGGCGTCTGGGCTACCGCGCCGTACCTGCACAACGACTCCGTCCCAACGCTTGCTGATCTGCTCAGCCCCGCCGAAAGTCGCCCAAAGACGTTTACGCTCGACTATTCCCGCTACGACGTGGAGCGGGTCGGGTTCAAAGTTCTCGACCGCGGACAAGCGAGCGCCCAGTCATTCGAGCTCGACACCTCGAAAGCTGGCAATGGCAACGCTGGGCACAGCTATGGCACCGAGCTGTCCGCTGAGGAAAAACTGAGCCTGCTGGCTTATTTGAAGCAACTTTGAGAAGGGACTGACGCGAGTGGCCCCAGTCGCGCGGAGCCGTTCCACGCGTGCTTGCCCGTCGGCGATCCGCCGTTCTTTCGTGAGCGCCCGAACGCTGCCCGCTCGCGACTAGTACGTTCGTACTCTTGTGGCGGTTTTCGATGCCGCGCATGGTCGGTGTCGTTGTGCGGGCGCTTCCGCACACAGGGCGACATCACGCCGGCGCGGGCGCGCCGCACAGGAGAATTCCATGCACAATTTCGAAAGCGATGCCGATCAGCGTTCATTTCGGGGGGATGTCGTGGAGGTGGCCGGCCGCCAATCCGTTTCTGCCGACGCGCGGCGGGCTTGGCGCGACTTGACCGAAGGTCGGAGTAGCGTCCTGGATGCGTTCATTACCTCGTCGTGCTCATACCTGGTCACGACCCGTGACGTGCTGCACGCTCCCGTCCCACTCCGAAGCTTGCACATGTTGGAACGTGTGGTGACGGGCAGCTATCCCAAGCTGGTGGCGGCTGATCTGCAGCTGGCCCAGTCCACCGTCGCCTGCACGTTGAAGCAGGCGTTGGCATCCCTGGGCGTCCCGTGCGCGCCGTCCAAGATCCCTTTCGGGCTAGTCGCGCTCATTCACGGCGCGCGCACGGAGGGGAGGCTGCCCCTGATGTACAGCAGCGTGACTCAGCTGCTGGGTCGCGGCTGCGAGATCTTGACGACGCCCCTGCCGTCGCTCGCTCACTTGTTGCCGCCGGTGGTGGAGGAGGTGCTCAACCTGCAACTCGCCGGCAGGAGCCACCGCGAGATCGCGCGGCTCCGTGGCACGAGCTCTCGCACGATTGCCAACCAACTCGCGATGGCTTACGGCCGGATCGGCAGCTCGGGCCGCCTCAATGTCCTCGATTTCCTGCTCTCACGTTGTCAGGCCACGCCCCAGTACGACAGTACCGGTTGAGCGCCGAGCCTGAGCTCGAGGGGCGCAAACCGTGCGCTGGATGCCGCGCATTTGCGTCTCGCCTCCGCGGAAGGCGCCAGATTTCAGCGCAAATCTGCCAGGCATGCGTGATGCAAGGGAAGCGGGCGAGCCCAAGGAGGTCCCGTGAAAGACGCATCACGAGTGCACGAGTCGGAATATAGCGAGCTGGCGCGAGTCCTCGAGCAGCTGGCGGAGCGCGCCCCGTCGATCGACGAAGCTGAGCTGGTCTCCCTGTGGCCAGCGGTCGAACGCCGCGTGCTGACTCGCGTCCGCGCCGACAGGCACGAGAGCACGACCTCGGACGAGCAACGCATTCGAAACCTGGCTTGGGAAATTGGTGTGTCCGTGGATCTGTTTGCCGTGCACGTGGGCGCGTTGCGCACGCTCGCCAACCTGCTGCGCGAGCGCGGGCAGCGGCTCGCACGCGGCAAATCGAGGGCGGCTCAGCCTGTCGACGGATAGCGCAGGTCGAGGGCGTGCGCGCTCAGCGCGCGCGGCGCGATGGCTTTGGGTGCTCCCAGCTCGACTCGAGGCAGCCGCCGGGTCACGCAGCGCGCGACGCGCCTGCTTCGGGCTTCGGCGATGTCACTTGGCAGTGCGTCGTAGCCACCGCCGCTCGGCTTCCAATCGTACAGGTTCAGCTCCAACGCCTGATCGAGCTTTGGGTGACTCAAGCTGAGCGTCAAAGGCGACTGTTCTCCGAGCAGCGGATGAAGGCCCTGGCGCGGACGGAAACTTCGGTAGCGCACGGCGAACACGCGGGCTACCCCGCGCGCGTCGGTTTCGGTGTGCAGCGGTAGCACGTGGTCGAGAGCGCGCAGCTCGCAGCCGGCCAATAGTTCCTCGCCTTGGGCATCCGCGGCGCGCAGCACGAGCTCGAGTCGTGCGGTACTGGCGTCGACCAAGCGACTGCTGCCCTGCTGGAGCGTGACGTCGCCGACCAGTGGCCAAAACTCCAGCCCGCGTCGCAGGGTGAGCTCGACACCGGCGTACTCGATGGTTGCGAAGTGACGAAAGCCGTCACGACGCAGCTCAGCTTCGAGCGACGCATCGAAGCCAAAGCCAGCTGCCGTCAAATCGCGCAAGACCTCCTCGAGATCGGCCTCCAAGAAATATGGCAGCGCAAAGCGATCGTGGAGCAACGCGCTCTGGTCGGACAGCTCGTCGTGGTACTCGCGCACCATCAACATCGCGATCACCGCGCGCATCAGCGCTCCCAACGCAGCCGCTCGTTCCGGCGTGTCTTGCATGCGTAGCGCGCGCATCTCGACCAAGCCGAGCTGTCCGCGGCCGGGCTCGGCGGGGTTCCACAGCTTTTCGACGTTCAGCTCGGCGCGGTGGGCGTTGCCCGTCGGATCGGTCAGGCAGGGTGTCAGGCTTTGCCACAGCGTCGCCGCGTCGACCTGGGACTGCGCCTCGAGCAAGGCGAGCGACAGCCTCAGCTCCGCCAAGGTGTCCGCGCCACGCTCGTCGGGACGAACGGATTGACCGGAAGCGCCCACATAGTCGTGGGCAAAGAGGTACGAGAAGCACGGGTGGCGCAGCACGTAGCGCAAGAGTCGCGGCAGCAGCTGCGGCACTCGTAGAAAGGGGCTTTCGGATGGCGAGCTGCCGCCAAACGTGATTTGCCCAGCGCCACCGGAGTCGGCCACGACGCCGTTGTGCCGCAGGCGGTATGGGGTTAGCCCGGCGGCAGCAGCTGCTGCATAGGCATGACGGTTCTGTTCCAGGAACTCGCCGACGCTGGCGAATGGCGGCATGTTGATTTCGACCACTGCGGGGTCGGGAGTGACCGTCAAGAAGGTGCACTCGGCCGTCACTGGAGGAGGGAAGCCGCACAGCACCAGCGCCGGGAGCATTGCTGCTCGCGCGGCGCGAGCGGCGCACTCGAGCAACGCACAGAACAGGTCTAGATCCGGCAGTGAGGGCAGCTCCAGCACGGCCGCGCCTTCGTCATTTTTGCGCAGCAGCAGGAGAAAAAGGCCCTCCTTCGCCAAGTCGTCGCAGCTGCTGGTTTCGGTTAGGGGCGCGTGATGGACGGAAGCGCGCAGCAGTCGCTCCTCCTCGAGCGAGTCGGGGAGGCGAGTGGCCTGCTCTCGAGCGAACAGGATGCGTAAATCGCTCGTTCCAGCGAAGGCTCGACAGGCGAGCCCCGCCTGGGACAGCTCCGAGGCCAACTGCGCATGAAAAGGCGCCAGATCTGCGCTGCCCGTGGCCGACGTTTGCCACGGGTCTGGGGGACCGTCGTAAATTCTGCGACCATCACGTCGACCGAAGATGCCGAAACTGAAGCGCGCTTCGGCCTCACCCGCATACTTGCGACCGATCGAGCGCAGCAGCACCGCATGCGGGGCCTGCTTCGTCAGCTCGAGGACGATCTGACGTGCTCGCTCGGTCTTCTCCGCCCCAACCGCTTCGGTCAGCCATTCGGGCGCTGTCGATTGCATGAGCGTGAAGGTCGGCTCATTGCCGAGCCATATGCCAAGGCCATGGGCCGAAACGGCTGCGTCGTGCGCGGCGATTGCCCGAGCGAAGGCCTCGGCATCGGGTACGAGTTTCGCTAGCATGTCGTGAGAGTCATCTTTCTACCGGAGATCTCGGGTCAAGCGGGCCTCGAATAGCACACCGCGAGCCGCCTTACGGGGGCAATTCGTGCGGCGGTGACCCGCTGCTGGCCCGGCCTTCCTACTCGGGCTGCTCGCGGCTTCGCTATTCGCGTCGCTGGCGGTGAGCCGCCGCCCCGAGCGGTCGCATCGGTTGTGCTAAGGCCCCCCCGTCAGGCCATGCTCGACCCTCGCTGCCCGCCACAGGAGCCAGTTCACGCCCTCAGCCGGGAGCAGGGTGAGGACGTTCTGCGCTATTGGCTTGCGGCGCTGCGGCTGGAGGAGGCTTTGCAAATCCGACCGCAAGCGCGAAGGTCGACGAGCGCCTCTCCGATCCCCCGCTTGGAGCAGCCCGCTCCCGGCCAGGACTACTTCAAGCTGCCGCTCGATGAGTCGTTCGCCGCGTTGCTCTCGAAGCAGGTTCAGCTGAAGCGGCCGTTCGACGGCGAACTGTGCGCCTTTTTTGAGACCTGGCTGGACGGGCGCTATCGGCGCAGCGAAGACGAGGGCGAGCTTTCGCACTTGCTGTGCTTTCCGATCGTGCACCTCGCGAAGGGGGAGCTCGCCGGGCTCGTCCGCTGCGGTGTCCGGCTGCGCTTCGGCTGCGGCGAGGGCAAGGATTTTCGTCCACCCAGCCGTAGTGAGCGTCAGCGCGCTAGCTACCCACCGCCTCCGGACGAGGCGCGCCTCACGCGCGTCGCGAAAGCGGACGCGGCTTGGCCCTTTTTCATCGACACACGCCTTTTGCGTCAACCGTTGGCGGTGCCGGCAGAGAGCATCGACGCCCTGTTCGAAGCCTTGCGTACGCTACCCGCCGTGTCCGAGCAGCAGATGTTGGCGTTGCTGACCGTGATGCTGGAGGCCGCGGCGAGCAGCGCCGCGATTGAGCCGGAGACGGTGGCAGCACAGGCAAGCCGGCTGAAGGCTACGGCCGCGGCCGAGCGCTGCGAGCTGCCCGTTTGGCTCGCGCGACTCAGCGCTGCCGTGCGGCGTTTGCTCGAGCGACGCGCTTCGCGCGCTCAGGTTTATCCGGTCGGCATCGTTGTCGATGGTACTCAGGCAAAGAGCACCTGGCATCTGCAGCGCGATCTGAATGCTTTGCTGGACGCCGAGGCCGGCGCGCGCTTTCGACTCGATTCGGCGCTGGGCGCCTATTTGACCGGCCGGGTCAGGCCAAGCGCTGCGGCCCCGCAGCGCGCGCTATTTCCTGGCCCCGCGCTCACGCCCAACCAGCGGGCGGCGGCCGAGCAGTTCTGGGGTTCGAGTCTGAGCGCCGTGCAAGGTCCGCCGGGCACCGGGAAAACGCGCCTGATCTTGCACCTGTGCGCCGAGGCGTTGCTGCGCCAGGTGGAAGCCCTGCAAAGCGGCAAAAATAGCGGGCTGTTCTTGATCGCGAGCAGCAACAACCGCGCAGTCGACAACGTGATCGAACCGCTGTCTTTGGGCGAGGGCTTACCGCTCGCACTGCGCGCGGGCAGTCGTCAGATGTGCGAGCAGCAGCTGGCTAGCGGCCTGCGCCGCAGCCTGGCCTGGTTGCAGCGCGCCGAGAAGGAGCCGACGGCGGAACGCACGCGCTTGCTCGCGCAGGCGACCGCGCGGTTTCACGCTCAGCGTGCCGCGCTCGAGAACGTGCTCGCGCCGCGGCGTGCCGCGCAAGAACGCGCAACGAAACGCCGACAGCTCGAGCGAGCGCTCGAGCAATCCCTGGCGCCGAGCGCTGAAGAAGCTCCGCGAGCCGCCCTGGCGAGCGTGAGCACCGAACAGGCGCGCGCACTCACACTCGCAATTGCAGCGTTGGAAAAACGGCTTCGGGCGCTGAGCAAGTTGTGTGAGGCCGAGCCGGGAGCGAGCCAGGTCCAGGCGCTCGAACGCCACTTTCGTCGCACGGCCGCGCGCGATTTGCCCGCGCTCACGCGAGCCTTGGCGAGCGCTGGTCTCGAGCTCGAACTGCCCCTGCCACCGCGCGCGTTGCCTGCGGACGTAGAGGCGGAGCGCCTCCTGGAGAGCTGGGAAGAGACGACCGAGCAATGTTTGTCGCGCCTGGCTGAGCTCCGCGCGGGCCTCGAACGCGCAGCTGCCGCGGCTCGGGAGGCGGAACGGCGGCAAGGCTTGCGCGCAGAGCTCGCTGCGTTGGGGCCTGATGCGCAGCTCGTGCCGCAGACCGAAGCTCACGACCAGCTTTCGCACGAGCTGTTTGCGGCCGCAGTGGCCGTGCGCGAGGCATGGGCGAGTGAGCGCGCCAGCGAGCTGGTCAAGGCCGTAGCCAGCGCGCTGCGCACGGTCGAGCAAGAGCGCTCGCTGCGACCCTTTTTTCGCAACGAGCCCGCGGCTGCCCGCGCATTGTGTCGCCTGTTCGGCATTTGGGGCTCGACCTTGTTGTCGCTCGGCAACTGCTTCCCCAGCGAAGCGGGCAGCATCGCTCGGCTCGTGATCGACGAGGCCGGCCAGTGCCATCCCGCCCACGCGGTCTCCGCGCTGATGCGGGCCGAGTCCGGGTTGGTGATCGGCGACGTGCACCAACTCACCCCGGTGATCGAGCTCGGCGCCGATGACGAAGCTCGCTTGTTGCGCGCTTGCCGGCTCGAAATTCCCATGCCCCTGCTGCTGCCGTATCGCGTTCACGCCGACGCCCAAGTTTCGATCCAATCCCTCGCTGACCGCGCGGTGAGCACACGACTCGCGTTGGTCGATCATTTTCGGTGTCAGCCTGAGATCATTGCCCTCTCGGACCAGCTCTGCGGCTATGGGCTGACGGTGCATACACAACGCGCGGATCGCCGCCAGCACGCGGAATATTTGGCGCATCCGGTGTCACTGGTCGATCTGCGCGGGGAACAAGCAGCCCTGGCCGGCAGCTGGTGCAATGAGCTCGAGCTGCGCGAGACCGTCGCACTCTTGCTGAGCTTGCTCGAACGCGGTGTGCCGGCCGGTGAATTGGCGGTCATCACGCCCTATCGCGGACAGCTCGAGCGGCTCGGGCGCACGTTTGCGGAACGCGGTATTCCGCTGGAATACAGCGCCGAGCTGGCCGAGAGCGAGGGCGCTCGCGGTCGCCAGCGGGCTGGCGTGGCGCTCGGCACGGTGCATCGTTTTCAGGGCGGCGAGCGGAGCATCGTGCTCTTCAGCAGCGTGGTCACGCACCCGACATCGCTCGGCTTTCTGAACGCGCGTCCCAACTTGCTCAATGTGGCCATCTCGCGTGCTCAGCATCACTTCGTCTGTCTCGGTCACGCGCCGACGTTGGCTCAGGGGCGCCGCACGCGCGTGCTGACGGCGAGCGCGCAAGCCCTCTTGCCAGCCGCCTACGGAGGTGTGGCGCCCGGGATGCCCCACGATGGACAGAAGACGCCACGGCATTGAGCCAGCCGGCCACACTCGAGCCGCTCGACTGCGAGCGCGCGCCGTTTCCGTGATTCTACAGCCATGGCACGCCCCATGCTTCCCCCAGCTGTTTTTGGTCGAAGGAGGAATGGGCCAATGGCTGAAGCGGCGAAACGAAAGAAGATCGCGTGTCTGCTGGCTGACGGTTTCGAGGATTCCGAGTTCCGGATCCCCCACGATCGCCTGCAAAATACGGGCTACGACGTCGAAATCATCGGCATCAAAGCGGGCCAGGAGCTCACCGGCTACAAGAAACGTGAGATCGCCACCACGGACCTTTCGATCGATGAGGCCGATCCCGAATCGTACGCCGGCCTACTCATCCCCGGCGGTCAGTCGCCCGATCACTTGCGAGTCGACTCCCGCGTCGTCGATTTCGTGAAAGAGTTCGACGCCACCGGGCGCCCCTTGGCTGCAGTTTGCCACGGCCCCCAGCTCCTTCTCAGTGCCGAGCTTCAGCGCGGTCGCACGCTCACGGCGTGGTCGACGGTTCAGGAGGACTTGCGGCAGGCTGGCGCTCACGTGAAGGACGAGCCCGTGGTTGTCGATGGCAATTGGATCACGAGCCGCAAGCCGGACGATCTGGCCGCCTTCAGTAGCAAGTTCATCGAGGAGTTGGCGCGCGGAGAACGAGCGACGCTTCCGGAAGCCACGCGCTCTACCTAACCGCCCGAGGAGAGGGGTCGGCGGGCGCCTGACGGTTCCCGCCCAGGTCGTCGATTCTTCTGTCGCCGCGAAATCACGGTCGCGCGTAATTCGAGCAGCATCGGCCGGCCGAGCATGAGTTTGGTGCCTCCTGCCGACAAACGCAGTTACAATCAACTGGCTTGTCCCCTGCTGCGATATCCAGTGGAAAGGGATGAATGTTGAAAGGATCCGCGTTGTCATGAACCGAGCTGGCCCCCGCTTTCCACTTCTAGTGATGTTGCTCGCCTCTTCCGCTTGTTCATCAGGCGGGAGCGGCGGGACGGGAGGCGCGCCCGGTGGCAAGGGCGGAACGCCGGGCGCCGGAGGAACCACGGGCACGAGCGGAGCGACCAGTACGGCAGGCGCGACGAGCGTCGCCGGCACGAGCGCCGCTGCTGGCGCGGGCGCCGCTGCTGGCACGGGCGCCGCTGGTACGACGGGTAGCGCCGGCACGAGCGCTGCCGGCGCGGGCAATGGCGGCACGAGCGCTGCTGGCGCTCCGGCTACTGCCGGCACCGGGCCCATTTCGGATGCGGGTGGGGGAGGACAAGTTGCCTGTCCGGCCTTGCCCACCGCGGCCATTGCCTCGAAGGACATCGTCCAATTCAATGACGACGGCGGATGGTGCTGGTACCAAGACGAGCGGGTGGTGATCGACGCCAAGGCGAAGAAGGCGATCATCGGATCGGTGGCCACGGGTAGCTCGCGCAATGGGCAGCCCGAGGCCGTTATTTACGACATCGCAGCGGGTACCAAGACCAAGTACGACCTGGGGGGCAAGCTCAATCCCGACGACCACAATGCGCCGGGTTTCGTGGTCTTGCCGGATGGCACGTACGCCGCGATGTGGGCCACCCACCGTGACAATTGCAACAGCTACTACGGCGTCTTCGACGGCACGAAATGGTCGTCGAAGACGTACGACTGGACGAAGGACGGCTGTGAGTGGGAGGCCGGCCAGAACCCCAACTCGCCGCACAAAATCACCTACGCCAATCCTTGGTACCTGTCCGCCGAACAGAAGATCTACAGTGCCGTGCGCTCGATTAGCACGAGCCCTGCCATGCTCTCGTCGAGTGACGGCGGCAACACCTGGAACCTGTACGGTCGGCTTACCGCCACGCCGACAGTCGGCTATGTCGCGGGTTATTACAAATACTGGGGCAATGGCACGGACCGCATCGATTTCGTCGCCACGCAGGCCCACCCACGCGACGACAAGACCAGCCTCTTTCACGGCTACTTCAAGGGCGGCAAGCTGTACGACAGCACGGACAAGGTGATCGACGAGACCGCGAGTGACACCACCGCGCAGAACATCGACAAGTTCACGCAGATCGTCGCGCACGGAGCGTCAATCAAGACCCCGGGCGGGATGATCCCGCTGTATCGCTTCTGGAACCACGACATCGTGCGCTATGACGACGGCTCGATCGTGGTCATGGGCCAAGGGCGCGCAGATTATCCCGACAGCACGCCGGACAAGACGGGCCCCGATCCCGACAAGCGTTTGATCTATGCGCGCTGGGATGGGAAAGCCTGGACCGTCACCTACCTGGTCAAGGCGGGGCCGAAGCTATACGCGGACGAGCAGGACTACACCGGCCTCGGCGCTGTCCACCCCGACAACCCGAACGTCATCTTCCTATCTTCGACCTTCGACCCTCGAACCGACATCCAGGTTCCGAGCAAGAAGCACGAGATTTTCATGGGCGTCACCTGTGACAAAGGCGCCACCTTCAAGTGGGCCCCGATCACCGAGAACTCGACGAAGGACAACCTGCGCCCGGTCGTTCCCAAGTGGGACGCAAGCCACACGTTCCTGTTGTGGGAGCGGGGCGATTACATCACGGCCCAGACCTACAAGACCGAGATCATCGGTACGACCGCGTTGTCCAGCGCGGCGTCGTCCCCCGCGCCGCTGTAAGCGAGTGACATGAAGCGCGCGCCGGGCAGCGGCGCGCGCTGCCTGAAGGCGTGCGTTGGTCCACGGTGCCCTAGTCAATTATTCGGATCGAGCCGATACAGGCCTGCTGCGCAGAAGCATGGCTTGACCGTTGCGGTCGGCGGTCCGAGCATGACGCCTGATGGTGGAGGAGACGGCTCTCGCGAGCCCTTCAAGTAGACCTCGGCACGACGTCTTCATGAGCTACGCGCACGAGGACGTGCTGCAAGCTCAGAAGCTGGTCGAGATCCTCGTGCTCGAAGGGTACGTGGTCTTCTGGGACCAGCAGTTTCATTCGCCCATCCCCTGGGACCGTCAGATCGAGCGGGCCATCGACCGCGCTCGGCTCGCCGTGATCGTGCTCTGGTCGCGGGCGTCCTTGAACAGCAACATGGTGCGCGAAGAGGCACACCGTGCCGCCGGGCGAAAAGGCCTACTTTTGTCGGCACGGATCGAAGACGTCGAGCCACCTTATCCCCACGCCCTCGAGCATGCTCTGGATCTGCAGAACTTGAATCCCGAGTCCGTCGGGCGCTTGCTCGACGAGCTCGCCGAACGCCGGCGCCGACTCACGAACGGTCCCGCGCTGCCCCCTCGCTCGCCGATGCCGAGCTCAGTGGCGCCGCGCGACCGCACTTCATTGTTGCTGCGGGCGGGCGGCGTGGCCACGGTCGTGCTGACGGCAGTGTTCTTGCTGTTTGCGACCGGGCTCGTCGATGTGCTGTTCTCGACCGACACCAAGCTGCGCTTCGTTTCGGTCTGGGCGCGTAGTTTATTGCTCGCGCCATTGCCCGAGAGTCCGATTACCTACGTTTCCATCGGTGAGCAAAGCGTGCGGCAACTCGACGGCTTTGGTCCCAACTATCGTGCCCATCACGCGGAGGTCGTGCGCGGGGCCGCTCGACACGGGGCCAAGGTCGTGGGCTTCGATGTTTATTTTCCGCCGCAGCAGCGCACAGTGGCGGGCGCGGATGGTGCGACCGACGCGGCAGCAGCAGGCACCTTGGCACTGGCGAGCGCGATTGAGGAGGCGCGCGCTGCGGGAACGGCCGTCGTGATTGGCGAGGAAAGGCGCGGTAACACCGAGCCTCGCATCAAGAGCGCGTTGGAGCGCGGGCCTCCCGCATTCGGCACGATCGCGAGCTTGTGCATTGGCTTGCAGGGCCGATTCGCGCTCTCGGCTCCGCTGCTCGTAGCCACCAATCAAGGGGCGGGTCTCGAGGCTCCAATTCCGTCTCTGTCACTCGCTTCGTTCGCAGCGTTCAGCGGGGCGGATGCCGGTCACTCGATCCTTTCCGCCGATCGCAGCCGGCTCGAGCTGCCCAAAGAGGCGTCGCTGACCCCGCTCAATGTCACGATCTCCGAGCTTGATCGAGTGAAAGCATGGCAGGTCGCATCATGTGCATTTCTGACGGGAGGCTTGGAAACCGTGGCCTCCATGGTCATCGATTTCCCCAGAGCCTCCCGCTACCAGTCCGGCCCGCACGTGATCGAATACGCGGAGCTACTCGCCCGCATCAAGCGCGCCGACAGTGCGGAGACCGACTCGCAGCAGGCCGCAAGTGAGCTGGATTCGATGTTTCGGGGACGCCTCGTGCTGGTAGCTCCGCGCCTGCCGAACACTGATCGCTATCAGGTATACGGCTGGCACGGTGGCTACGCCTGGGGCTCGGAGCTCCACGCATACGCCATCGAGACGATGCTCGCGGGCCGTGCACTGCGCATCATCTCGAATGCGGGGCATCTGGCGCTGATGGGCGCCCTGGGGGCCGTGGGCGCGTTCGTGCGGCTTTACTATCGGCGCGATCGCCGGCTGCGCCGCCTCGGATTGTTGGTCTTGCTCACGGCGAATGCACTCGGGGTAATGGTCGCGGCCGTCTATTTCGACCTGCTGGTCGACGGCGTGTACCAAACGCTGGCGATCGTTTTGATGTACTTGATGTGCGGTCGCTACGTTTCGCCGTGGTCCAGTTTGATTGCCGCTAAAGGTTCGGTCACGAAATGATGTTTCGGGTGTTCGTCCTCGGGCTTTCGCTCGCGCTCCTCCGGCCTGGAGCCGCGAGCGCTACGCCGAGCACTTGCCCAAAACCCACCGGAGCGGCAGACGCGCTGGCGCGCCTCGATCGCCTCGAGAGCTCGAAGCTCGCGTGGGGTCGGGGCGTGCAGGTCACTCGCGACGGCCAGCCCGTGCCAGCCGAGGCTTGTTTGCTACTGCGCCGCGGAGACCTCGTGGAGACGGGCGCGAACGTCACGGTGGTCATCCAATTTGCCGAGGGTTTGGTGTTGTTGATGCCGAACACGAGAGTTCGTATCGGCAGCATTTGGACCTACTTCGGTGAGCTGTTCAGCTTCGGCCGCGTGAAGCTGCAGGACCGCTACGTCACGGCCGGCGCAGAGGGCACGAGCTACGTGTTCCGTTCGGACCCTCAGGGAACCACCGTGACCGTGCTTCAAGGCCACGTGCGCGTTACACCCGAGCAGGAGGCAATTGCTGCGCAACGACTCGAATCGGGACAACGGGTCGTGGTCTCGCCCAACGCAACGCCCAGTGCCGCCCCGAATCTGACCCGAATCTCGCCGGCCGAGGTCAGCGAAAAACTCCAGTCGTATCAGGCCCTGACCGGGTATTCCGCCGCCGAGCTGGCGTTCTTGGAGCAAGGGTTCACGAAGCTGATCGGGCGCCCGCGCAATACGGCGTCCCTGCTCGTCCAGGGCTCCTTCTCGTTCGGAGGCGGCGGTGCCGCGATGGAGATCGGCGCCAGCTCACTCGCGCTGGCGTGGTCACACCGCTTCCCCGTTCCGGGCGCATTTCAATTCGGCTCCCGCCTCCAGGGTGGGGCGACCTTCGGCCGCTATCGCAGCCCCGTGACGGATGAGCCAACGAAACGAGCAGAGGCCGCGAATGCCGGCAGCGCGCGGCTGCCATTCCAGGGTGCCTTCGCAAAGCTGGATGCGGAGCTCGGTCGCAACCTGGGGCTGTGGACCTTCGTCGGCTCGCTCGGCCTGCGAGGCGGCTGGTCTCACCAGCCGGATGTGACGGACGACGGTGCCAACGCCTTCGTTTGGGGGCCTGCGCTGAGCGCGCGAACCGAATACGCGCTCGCCCGAGGCTTTCAAGGGCTCTTCGAGATCGAGCTCTCGGTTCAAAAAACACCGATCGCGGCCTGTCCGATCGATTGCAATGGACCGGCCGTGCCGCTGGATTCGATCTGGCAGGCGTGGCTCGGGTTTGCCATCGGCGTAGGAGTCGACCTGTGAGGCGGATCGTCGTTTGCTGTCTATTCGTGGCCGGAATTGCCGCCTGCGAACGCATTTGCGGAGACATGCAAGCCCTCGACGTCGCCGTGGGTGCTGGCGGAGACGCTGGGCTGCTACCCGACGCTATGGTTGGCGCCGGGGAAGGCGGAGTGTCGTCGCCGAGCGACGGCGGCGAGCCCAGCGGAGGGACGAGCGGTGGCAGCGAGCCCAGTGGAGGGACGAACGATGGCGGCAGCGCTGGAAGCGTGTCGAGCGGTACGACCGGCAGCACGTGCACGCCGCCGCCAAGCAAGGAGATCATCGACTTCAACGACGGGCTGCCTTCGAGCGCGCTGGGCAAAATGGTGTCGGATGCGGGAAGCCCGGACGGTCAGATCGTGGCCGGCAACATCGACGACAACACGAGCTTGGTCTATCACGTCGACCGAATGCTCTCGCCACCGGACGTGCAGGGGTTCGCGTTCCGGTTCAAGCCTTGTGTTGATGCTTTGCTCTTCGGCGGGATCATGTTCCATTCGTGGGGAGACACGACCACCGGTGCAGTCGAAGTTTCTATAATCACGGCGGCCAATCAGTCGGCCCCCGATTCTCAAAGGTGGGTCCCATTCCCAGCCATGAGCACCATGACCAACACGGTATGCCTCTCCCTCCTGGACGTCCCTGATCCTCAGTCGGTACTCGAGCTGCGCTTCCGATACGTCCCCCCCAAAGCGCCTTCGCACCTCGACGTCTTCCTGGACAACTTCACTTTTAGGTCGGAGGACTGCCCCTAAGCCCGCGGCGAACGGCCAAGGGCGCGTGGTCTGTGTGTCCAGCGAGCTCGACGCTCAGGGTATTACCGGTTATACTCAAGCGATGAAGACCGCGATTTCACTGCCGGACGACCTGTTCGAGGCCGTGGACGCCAAGGCGCGCGCGTTGAAGATCTCGCGCAGCGCCCTGTTTGCCGAGGCAGCGCGTGAGTTCATCGCCAAGCGCGAGCCCGCGAGCCACGCCACGGCCGCGTGGAACCGCGCTGTGGCGCTTGCCGGGCAGCCAGGAGACGAGCCGGCTGCCAAAGCCTTTCGCTCGCGAAGCAAGCGGATCGTCCGGGAGTCATGGCAGAAGCCCCGTTGATCAAGCGGGGGCAGGTCTGGTGGGTCGACTTCGGCGAACCGCGAGGTTCGGAGCCGGCCTACCGGCATCCGGCGCTGGTGCTGCAGCGGGACGAGGTCAACCGAAGCAACTTGGCGACCGTGGTGGTGTGCGTGTTGACGAGCAACAAGCGGCTAGCCCGAGCGCCCGGCAACACCCTGCTCCCCAAGCGCGCCACGGGCCTCGCGCGAGATTCCGTGGCCAACGCCTCCCAGGTTGCGACCGTAAACAAACAGGATCTCATCGAGCTGGCGGGTACTGTCTCCGGGTCGTTGCTGCGGGACGTGAACGAAGGCCTCCGCTGGTTCTTGGACCTGAGTGAATAGCGCACTAGGCGTAGCGCGCACCATGTGCGAGCACCGTCGCAATAGGCAGTGAACGAGCCGCGCTGCCTGTGCAGCATCGCACCTCAGGTTGCATCGTCGTACCCGCACGCAGGCGCAGGACCTTGGGCGTATTTCGCGGCCGTGCTAAGACGTGTGCCGAATGCAAAGTTACGCTTGGCGCGCCGCGCTCGGTTTCGGGCTGCTTGCCGTGCTCGCCGCTTGTGATGTCGGAAGTACTTCGCGCGATTTGCTAGACCCGGACGCGACCGCCGGCTCGTCCGGCGCAGCAGCGTCGGACGCGGGCCGAGGCGGCGCCGCGCCCAGCGTCGCTGGTTCGGGCAACGGCGGGGCAGGCGGAGCGGCGGGCGAATCGCCGCAAACCACCATTTCCGCGACGGCCGCTGCAGCAGCGATGGGCAAGGGCGTAAACCTCGGTCAGATGTTCGAAAGCACGCAGCATCCACCGACCCTGGCCGCAGCAAGCGCGAAGATCGACGCCTATTACGAAAAGGGTTTTCGCACGGTGCGGATCCCAGTGACCTGGACCGAGGCAACCAACGGCGACGCGCTCGTCAACGACCCGGCCGTCGGTGACGTCAATCGCGCTCATCCGCGGCTCGCGGTCATCTCGCAGGTGGTGGACTACGCGCTCGCCAAGCCAGGCATGTACGTGGTCTTGAACGCACACCACGAGGCGGCGCTGAAAACGCAAAGCCGCACCGCGGTGCTCGAACGGCTGTGGGCGGATCTCGCCGAGATCTTCGGACAGCGCAGCCATCGCCTGATCTTCGAGATCCTGAACGAGCCGCATCGCGACGACACCTCCGCCATGCCCGCCGCCGATCTGCGCAGCATGACCGCCAAGGCCTACGCCAAAATCCGCGCCGTCGATCTCGCACGCCTGATCGTCATCGGCGGCAATCAGTGGTTCGCCGCCAGTGAGGTGCCCGCGGTTTGGACCGACTTGAACGGCGTCGGTGGTGGCAACGATCCATACGTGATGGCCACCTTCCACCACTACAATCCCTGGACATTCTGTGGTGACAACCAGGGCACGTACGACGATGCCTGGACCGACGCGCAGCTCTCCGAGCCCATGGACACCATGCTCAAGTGGGCGAATTCGGTCGGTCACGGCATGCCCGTGTTCATCGGTGAGTGGGGCGTCGGTTGGGGTAGCCGCTACGACCAACTTTCGTGCAACAACATTCGCTCGTGGTACCAGAAAATGAACGCAAGCTTCGCCACACCGCGAGGCATTCCGACCGTCGTCTGGGACGACGGCGGCTGGTTCAAAATCTACGACCACGCCACGAACGCATTCGCCAACAACTTGGCCGACTGCATCTCCGGCAACTGCGAATGGGACGGCGCAGACCGCTTCAACGCGGGTTGCCAGTGAGCTCGCGCTCGAGCCTCGCCCATCGTCCTCGCTGACGGGTTGGGCCGGATGCGCTGGTAAAACTCGTTCAGCCGCCCACATGAGCCGCTACTCGCGCACCTAATGGGCCTGACATTGGCGACGATCGGCGGCGCACATCGACACTGATCGGAGCCGCGCTATGCTGTAAGCGAACTTAGCTTTCGTGGAGGGATAGTAGTGAAACTCATTGGCAACTCGTGGCTCGCCGCGTGCGCGCTCGGACTGGTCGGTCTGAGCATCGGCTGTGGGGGAAGCACGGTCGGTGTTGGCGGTAGCGGCGGTGCAGCGGGCGCTGGCAGCTCAGCGGCCGGTGGTGTTGGCGCGACAGCAGGCGCTGCCGGCGCAGTCGGGGGTATTGGCGCGGACTGTACGGTGGCGCCCGTCCCGCGCGCTCAATTCCAGCAGCAGCTCGCGGCCGTCCTGTGCGATGGCGTGGCGCCGTGCTGCAGCGCCGCGAACGTCCCCTATACCGAGGCGTCCTGCAAGAGCATCGCGATGCAAGCTTCGCTCGAGCTTCTGCCCGATAGCGAGTCGCTCCGCACGTACGATCCGGCCGGAGCCGCGCGCTGCTTATGCGCCTTGCAGCAAGAGCTGGCGAGCTGTCAACAGCTCGACGAAGCCGTGGAGACCGCCTGCCGAGGAATATCGGTCGGCACGTTGCCCGTGGGCAGCAACTGCACTCGTAGCGTGGACTGCGCGCCTCCTGGCTACTGCAAGACCGATCCGAACCAGGTCGACAGCCCTACGTGCACCGATGACGGCGGCAGCAACTACCCTCACGGCAACGCCGGGGATCCGTGCAGGGGCTCGTGCGATAGTGAGCAGCAGTCGTGCTTCGCGATCGGGTCGAAGCCGATCGGCGACAAGTACTGCTATCGTTCGGACGGTGTGCATTGCGCGCTCGATACCAACCTGTGCAAACCGCTTGGCCAAGTGGGCGAGCCCTGCACGCCGTTCGGCAATAGCTGCGCCAGCGGCGAATACTGCAACACGGCTGGCAAGTGCGCCGCGCAGACCGAATCCGGCCAATGCAGCGACGGAGGCTCGGCGGCGTGCACGAGCGATAGCTATTGCTTGGGCGGCCAATGCCGCGGCCCGCGCAAGGCGGACGGCGAGCCCTGCCTCCAGAGCGTGGAGTGCGCTGGCAACATCTGCGCAGGCGCGGACGGTGAGACCCCAGGCAGCTGCACTCGCGAAACCGCTGCTAGTGGCCACCGCTGTGAGGGCGGGCTCAAATAGCTTCAGTCGGACGACGGCGAGCTGAAGTTCGCCGCTTCAATGCGGCCGCCGGGTGAACGCGGTGGAAGCTCCGTGAGCTCGATCGCCGGCAGCTCCGGCGCAAGCGCGTCGAGCGCGACTCCGAGCGCTGCACCCGCGCTGACCTGCGCTCCCGCGTATTCTCGCACTGGCGCCGGAAAACCGCAGGCTGTGCCGTCCGTATGCGTGACGTCGGCTTCCCAGGGCAAACGGTACCGCCCAGCGGCCAAGTCGGTCATGTAGCTGTATGGGCAATCACGCGCGCCGCCCTTCACCGCGACGTAGCCGCGATGCCCGAACTGATAGATGTTGTTTTCGACGCCCCACACGCGCCGCGCCTCGCGCACCAAATCGGGACGTACTTCGGCGGCAACAATCTCATCCGGGCGACCGCCGCCTGTGACCATGGGCACTCCATCGAAGCCGCAAATGCTCGCCTCACCCATCGAGTCGAACGTGCCGTCACTGCCGCACATGCAGACTGAAGCCGTGTACATCAAATTGCAAAATGCGTTCGACTGATTGGTGACATGCCACGCGTGCCGAATCGGCGCGGTGTAGCCGGCGGTGCGAATCATGATCTCCGCGCCCTTGTATGCGCATTCGCGCGCCATCTCCGGGAACATGCCGTCATGACAAATGATCAGCGCAAGCTTGCTGCCATTGGGGCCCTCACACACCGGGATCCCTAAGTTGCCCGGCTCCCACGGCTCGACCGGCACCCAAGGATGCAGCTTGCGATAATAGAGCCTGAGCTCCCCCCGATCGTCGATGATGATGCCGCTGTTGTACGGGTAGCCCGCCGGGTTCGATTCCATCAAGGAAAAGCAGCCCCAAATCTGCTGCTCGCGACACGTCGCGCGGAACAAAGCCACCTCCGGCCCGTCCAAGCGGCACATGATCGCGGGGTTCGTGTCCATCGACAGCCCGTGCAGTGAGTACTCGGGAAACACGATCAAATCCATGGCCGCCGAGCTGCGACGGGCCTTGGCGACGAGCGCCGCGACGCGCGCCGCTTGGGCCTCGAGATCAGCAGGCGTGACCACGTTGGGCAACTGCATCTGCACCAGCCCAATCACGACGCCGTTCGGTGATTTGTTGAGTCCGCCGAGTCCAGTCATGAGAGGAGCGTAGGCTTTGCGGGTCTCGGGCCGGGCTCGGGGGCATTGCGTGTCGGTTTCAAGGCCCGCGAACGTCGCCCGATCCCAGTGTGTGCCAATCCACTAGACCTCGATCGGGGCTACGCGACGTGCTTCGACTCGGCGCGCCCGCTTACCAACAAATACTCTCGGCCTGTGACGGGTGAGTCACCGCCTTCAATCGCGGGTGGACGCAAAAACGACGCCGCCTCACGCCCGCGGCAACGTCCGGCGCTGATGTGTTTCGAGAAACTCGCAGGAGCGACTCTTGAGCGCGGCGCCCAGGGCGGATCGAGGGTCGACGCTCAGGGCGGCGATGGAGATTTTTTCGAGCTCGGCGCGGTAGGCTTTTTCGGCGCGCAGCATGGCGACGGTGACGCCGCAGGGAGCTTTGTGAAAGTGTTGGGCGATCGGGGACGGGCCGCGTTGACGGATTTCGGAGCAGCGAAAGGCGGGCTCGGGGCCTTCGATGGCGAGCACGATCTCGAGCAGTGAGATGTGTGCGGGCTCGCGCGCGAGGCGGTAGCCGCCTTTCGGACCGGGGACGGACAGTAGCAGGCCGGCGCCTGCCAGCGCTTGCAGGTGTTTGAGCAAGTAGCTGCTCGATACGCCGAAGTACTCCGCCAAGGCCGATGCGGGCAGGACGCCGTCTACGGGCAACCCGGCCAGGAGCAAGACGCTGTGGATTGCTTGTTCGACACCCTCGCCGAGTTTCATGGCGAGTGGCCTCCGAGCTCATGGATGGACGCTATCGATGATTCTAGCAGGGCGCGAGTGTGCACGGTCATGTAGTCGATGAACACGCGTACACGCGCGGGGAGGTGCTGGCGGCTCGGGTAGCACAGGTAGTGCCCGCGGTCGTCGGGCGCATATTGTGTCAGGCAGGGGAGCAATTGGCCGTTGCGGAGCAGATCGCAAATCTGATAGCCGGCCAGCTGCGCGATGCCTTGCCCGTCGAGCACGGCACGCAGTACGAGATCTTCATCGTTGAAGCTGCTCTTGCCGTTGGGCATGAACCGTTTCGGCTGGCCGTGGACTTTGAATTCCCATTCACGAATTCGTCTCGAGGGCTGGCGGTAGCTGATGCAAAGATGGTCGTTGAGCTCTTCCACACTGCGCGGCAGCCCGTGCTTGCTGGCGTATTCAGGCGAGGCGCACACTGAAAGCGGCATCGAGTGCAGTTGCTTGGCGATCACGGCAGCTTGCTCGAGCCGGCCCTCGCGAAAGGCGACGTCCAGGTGATCGGAGCTGAAATCAGCCGAGCTGTCGTCGAGCAGCAGGTCGACTGCGATGTCCGGATACTGGGCTTGAAAGCCGGTCAAGAGTGGGGCGACCACCCCGCGACCAAAGCTGACCGGGGAGCTGACGCGCAGGCGGCCCCGAGGCGGTCCTTCGCGAAGCTCGCGCAGGCCATCGACGGCTTGCACGATGCGTTCCACGCCTGGTAGGCAATTTTCGTAGAACAATTCACCTTCGCGCGTGAGCGAGGTGCTGCGGGTGGTTCGAATGAACAGGCGAGCGCCGAGCTGCTCCTCTAGCTTTTGCACGCTGCGACTGATCGCCGAGCGGCCCACCCCCAGGCGGTCGCCGGCTTTGGCGAAGCTGCCCTCACTGACCACGGCGATGAAGGCGACGACGCCGGAATAGCTAGCCGCGAAGCTCGCGGCTAGGAGATCTGCGCTTTCCGTGAGTGGAGCGCTTGGCGGATGGGCGGCGGGGATCAAGGGGATACCGACGATTCGCTGCCAGTGTATCGCGGATAAATTGTATCTGCAATGGCGATCCCGCCGCCCGTGGTTTTCCATTCGGGCGAAAATTGCCGCGGCTAGCTGAGGTCGGCTTTGTCCAGACCGAACGCCTTGTCCGCGGAGCCGGGCACGGTTTGGAAAGCGACATTGACGCGATTCCAGGCATTGATGGCCATCACCAGGAAGGTGAGGTCGGTCAGCTCTTTTTCCGAGAAATGCGCGCGCACCTGCTCGTAGATCTCGTTCGGCACGCCGTGCTCGGGCAAGCGAGTCAGTACCTCCGTCCAGGCCAGAGCTGCGCGTTCGCGTGCGGAATAAAGCGGCGATTCACGCCAGATCGACAAATGGTGCAAGCGCAGCTCGCGCTCGCCGTGGAGCTTGGCTTCCTTCACGTGCATGTCCAGGCAGAACGCGCAGCCGTTGAGCTGGGAGGCGCGGATGTTGACCAGATCGTGGATCGGCGTATCGATTGTGCTCTTGTTGGCGGCGTTGCTAAATTCGAGGAACTTCTCGAACACGGTGGGAGATTGCTGGGTGTAGGCGATGCGTTGGGTCATGAGCGCTGTATGGTCGAAGGACTTATCGCGCGGTAGACACGAAACGGGACCCAGCGTGTTGCCCTTTCGGCACCAAACGCGCCCTCCTGCGCCGACTACGCGCGGCGGAGCGGGCTCTCGGGGCCGCCGGCTTCAGCCCGTGGTCTTGCTCAGCGCCTTGCGATACTGGTCACCGACGATGCCAGCGGTGAGTCGACGCGGGAGCAAGCGGATGAATGCGCTCGTCACGCGATTGGCCGCTCCCGGGATGTACAGATACTTTCGTAGCCGGAGAGCCGTGATGCCTTCTCGCGCGGCAAGCCGCGTAGGCATCAGCCACCTGCGGAGCGGCGTGAAGCTTTCGCCAGCCGTCATTTCGCTGACGACGCCGCCGGGCGTAAAGGTGGTGATCGAAACGCTGCGCCCGCGGTATTCGTGGAACAAGCCGCAGCCGAAGTGGACGAGAAAGGCTTTGGTCGCCGAATACGCCGTTTGAAAGGGCACGGGGAAGACGCCTGCCATGCTCGAGACCAACATCAAGCCGCCATTCGCCGCTTCGAGCTGCGGTAAGAGGGCGTTGGTCATGCGCACTACGGCGGTGACGTTGGTATCCAGCATTCGCTGGAACGCGTCCCAGTCGAGGTCGGCGTGCGCTCCGAAGTGCGTCACACCCGCATTCAGGATGGCTCCGTACAGCGGCTGCCGCGCGGCCTCGGCCAGGACGCGGTCGGTGTCTTCGAGCCGCGAAAGGTCTGCGCACACGCTGATCACCTGCGCGGAGCAGCGCTCGGCGATTTCAGCCTTCAGTGAGTCTAAACGGTCTTGCCGTCGTGCGACGACGATCAGGTGAGCGCCGTGCTCGGTGGCGAGAATTTTGGCCATTTCCCGGCCGAGGCCCGAGGACGCACCGGTGACGAGGACCCAGCGTTCGCGGAACTCCATCGATTTCATTGGCGTTCCGCTAGCGCATCGACTTGCGCGCCGCAACGCGCAGTGCGTGGTGGAGCCCCCGAGCGAGTTACGGCGGGAAATCGCCGAGCGCGGCCTGGCACGGACGTCGCTGCGGAGGCTGCGAGCTCACGGGCAAAATTGCACGGGCGCGCTCAGATCTCGATCTTTCAGGATGGCGCTGAATTGCTGCGCCTTGGCCCATTTGCAGGCGTTGCCGAAATTCACGCCGGTATCGGTGTACTCCGACATCAACACGGCTTTGCCTCGAGCGATGTACGGCTGCATGTCACTGCACCAATTGCCGTCGAAGCAGTCTTCGGTGAGTGCCCAGTCCATCACGCTCGCGAGCTGCGTCGCGAGCTCGGAGGTGTTCTTTTGACCGATCGATAAACCGCGCGCATGCGCTTGCTCGGTGAGCCATTTGGCGTACGAAAGGCCGTCTTTTTCCGTGAGCGGGAAGCCGGTGCCCGCACTTCCGCCTTCGAACACGTCCATATTGTCGGGCTCGACGCCATCGAAGCCCTTGGCCGCGCACAAATCCAGGCGCTTCTCCATGATTGGACCGAGCTTGTCGAGCGCGCGGATGTCGAGGAAGCGCTCGCCCGGCCAGTCCGGATAGTCTTTGCCGAGTATGGCTGGGGGAAAGTCCGCCGCATCGGGGCGCCAGTCTTCATAGCTGCCGACGCTGACGTAGCAGATCACCTGGATGCCTTTCGCGTGAAGCGCGCTGACGGTGGCTGCGTCGACGTCGTACAAGTCGAGGTCGTACACCTTCACGGCGACGCTCGTATCGACTTTGCCGGTGAGCTGCCATTGCCACGACGTGCCAGCTGGGATCTGTTCCCACGTGCCCGTGGCCGCCGCACCCGCCGCGCTATTCTTGCCTGCGCTGCCTGCGCTGCCTGAATTGGAGCCAG
>Ga0247779_1000133_pt1 | contig 59850 bp, 95 predicted proteins | sample UWRJL221509R5_FD_179925 | JGI IMG/M metagenome (GOLD analysis project Ga0247779, IMG submission 179925) | Plant litter microbial communities from Arlington Agricultural Research Station in Wisconsin, United States - UWRJ-L221-509R-5 | ecosystem: Environmental > Terrestrial > Plant litter >... | reverse complement strand
TTCAGAGCCAGTACGAAGCACAATCAGAATAGTCCAGCCGTCTCATGGCTACACTAGTCGTATAGTTTGACTGGCAGCGCACGTATAATACACACTAGTCCGGGAACGACGAACCTTTCATAAGTCCGTAGCCTGCGCCTAACACTACACATGCCCCATAGAATTTAGAGCAGAGCCCATTAATTGCACAAGGTTGCCCAGAAAGAAATGTTTAGTGTGACGCATTTCGAATCCATGTATGCCATGAGCGAAATACACATATTTAGGAATTACGCAACAGGAGGCGAGGGTTCGCGAAGACGGGTACGAAGAAAGGTGTACAGAAAGGATTCCGCGTTCCAGTCGGGAGATCAAGGACGAAACCGCGCCGAAGGAGGATTGCAATCCACGAGGGTACACGGCCAAAGACATACACGTGTGTATGAATAAGTTCCCATTTCCGTTTTGTTTCCACAAGTAACAACAAAACGCCAAGCAAGAGGAAGGAGCATACGCCATAAGAGGGGATGGGCATGATTTTGCGAACGAGTTATATATGTTCAGAATTCAAAGAAGACCGGAAATATCATTTGGTTGGCCGCGAGAGATTACATAGAGAAGAAGAAAAAAAAAGAGAAGAATCAGCAATGCACTGGCGCGATGACAAATTTTAAGCCACGCACATACTAGAGTCATCCCCGTAAACCTGCCCCAAGGAAAGCTTCCAGACATGATGAGTGTATGAGAAAGAGGAATCGTGGGCTCGTCTAAGACAAGTCGCGGCGGAACCATTCACGTCGGGTCACACGCAAGTCACGTCACAAATGTAATTTGGTGGTGCTACTTATGGCTGCAGGTATTATGATACAAGTACATTTCTAGTCAGAAAATAACTACTAGGATGGCGGAGAGCGCGAATGATAGGGTATTATATGTAAAGAACATGGGCAAAATGATACAAGACAGCGACTATGCAGAGCAAATCCAACAATACCCCAAGAGCGTTTACTCAGAACGCCATGACTGCAGTAGCAGCGGAGATGATGATGATGATGATGATGAAAATGATTGAGTGGTATGAGAATGAATTGGAAAACGAAAGAAAGCATGGATGAAGGAAGAAGATAAATAAGGTGGGAACGGAGAAAAAATCAAGCATCGAGCTGACTGGAAGAGAGGATCACCCTGGGCTGAGTAGGCGGTCGTTTCCTCTTCCCAGAAAATCCAAGCATGTCGCTTGACCGTCGACTTTGCATTTCAATTTTGGCCAGTTCTTCTTCCCATTCCCGTACGTGTTCAGAAACATCTGACTCGGCTCCATGGCTACTGCTTGACACACTTGATGAGCTTGCAGTCGTGCTTGCGCTGCTGGCGCTCGGCGCGCCTTTCATCCTGGGTGCGCTCCCGTTTGAGTGTACAGTCGACCAGAAGCTATTACTGTTAGCCCTTCCAGGTCCATTTCCGCTCAAGAAACCTACAGGGCCACTCCGCTTCGAAGAAGAATGACTACTGTCTGGTCTTGACGACGAACGCATGATCACTACTTCAGACCGCCGTTTTGCTGTTGCACCAGTCATACTCGTCGAACTACTCGTTCCCAATAATCCACCTACAGGCGTAGCCGCCATCTCCCCTTCCTGCCCACGTGAACGCCCATATGCGCCTCCGGCGAAATTGACAGGCTTATCACGCGGACCAGCGCTCGTATGTGGTCGCCGAGGGTTTGGCTTGCTTCGGCTGTATGACGACGACGCCACTGCGTTGCTGATGTTACTCAGTCCTGGAGATGGTGGGATAACCTCTTCTCGCTCCCGCTCGGGCCGTGACCGCCGTGGAGACTTCGATTTGGATCTTGAGCTGCCCTCGCTCACCAAAGAATCGTAAAGTTCGTGGTATTTAGCCAAAGCAAGCTGGCGCTCAGCTTCGTTCGTGGAGATGATATGTATCTCTTGTTCAGCAAGCTCCACGGTTTCTGTGCCAGAGGGAGATGTAACCACAATCTTCGCAAAAAAAGAAGTTAAGAAATGTGAAGATGAAAGACATAATAAAGGATATTTACCTTTGTTCGGACAAAGTACTTGACCGAAACAAGCTCAGAAGAAATGGATTCACCGATAGCCCACCGACTATGAGATTTTGCGGCTGGCCATTGTAAAGTAAGCGTTTTGCTGTAGGTACCATTCTCATCCCGAGAGAAGGTACCAGACGACTCTGTCCCTACAATGGCGTTTACGATAACCTTCGAAGAAGACGAAGTACTTGAGGATGAGTTGGAAAAATGATTGTGACCATTCGGAAGTAGAGGTGTATCCGAGGAAAATGACATTGCTGAAGGATAGACGGTCCCGGGTGTAATAGTTGTGGGAATGGAAAGGGTAGAAGAGGTAGAATTTGAATCGTGCTCCGAATCTTGGAAAGATGGTGAATATGCGTTTGGGGACCGGGGAAGAGATGATGGGTTCGGATTTAATGATGATGATCTCGTTAGAGATGACGAGGACAGACTCGGCTGTAATGTCAGTGCAGCAGCAGAATTTGGAGGCAGGTCATGTAAGACGATACGGCGCTCTATGACAATGCTGGCGTTGCGAACGGCGACAGTTCTGTCCAGGGGATGGAGATGAATGGGAACGGAAACAAGGTCAAGAGGACCGATGGGAGACTTTGGCGGGTGAACAGAGTATCGTATCCGGGGCGAACGAGGCTTATTAGTCTCTTGGCTAAGCGGAGGTTCTGGTGACGGTGAGACATTGGAAAACGGAGGCAGGTCGTAGCGGACTAAAGGAAGTTCAAAATGTCGAATTTGACGTGAGCCGACGCCAGATATTGGCACATGAGTGAGCACTATGACGGGTTGAATGAACGGTCATGATACAAAATGCGGGATGATACGTACCAGCTTCCACTCTCCACATACACCGGTAATCTACGAATACTGCAGTGCTGAAGCCGGCCACCTTGGCGGGTATTGAAATTCGGAAAGGAAACTCGAGATTCCCTATTGTGTCGTATTCAACATCATCAGACTTTGTCCATAAAACTTGCGTATAGTCGACGAGCACATTGGAGTGGATGGTATTGACGCGGCCTGTTCTTGATTCATAACAGCGCACAGAAATGGTTATGGACTTTGCACTGAGGCCTTTTTGGTCGGCATCGAGGCGCGTCCGGACAACTGAGGAGTAAAATGTAAATACGAGCAGTAAATACGGAGAAAGAGAACATGCCTCCTTCGACGCGAATTGGAGTCAAGCCTAAATAGCCGGTGTAGGGGAAGTATCGTAGCCCCTGGTTGCCTGTGTTGAAATATGAGGAGAGAATAAGGGAGAGGAGGAGAAACATACCTTTTGTCGAGGAGAGGATGAGATGGACCATTGTGGGGAGGAGGAAGGGGAAGAGTCAAGGTGATCCATCTGAATAAAAAGCCTTGGACGTCAGAAGCACGAGAGATCTGTCGACGTTAGCTTCTAAACATCTCGCTTCTTCCTGGGAATATCTCAATTTCCTTTTCTGGTTTTTATATTTTTCTTATTATTTTATTTTATATCCCCGGTCACTGTCACGCCCCCCCCCCTCTGCCACCCCCGGACCCATTCTGGACACTCCTCTCTCACTAACGACGACGATGCCTCCCTCTCTCTATGTTCCAATTCTCCTGGCGGGAATGATCCTTACAGTGGGCTAGGTCTCTCATCTGCTCGTTTCATCTCTAATTTCGCTCTTGTAGGGATCCAGTAACTCCCTCTGGTCCAAGTGGCAGGCAAGCACCTTTTATCATCTTGCTGCGTGTCTCTCTTATCTCTAACTGCGCTTAACAGGACATGCAATGTGTTGAGAACTGCAGTGATCCAAACCCGAAGAATCATGTTCTCTACGAGCAACCTGTCTGGCAATCCCTGCAAATGTTCGGTGTGTTGTATCTCCTCCCAAGTTGGTTTCAATACTTATAACTTACCGAACTAGTCGGAGAGATGCTCTGTCAGTCCCGAAATTTCCTCAAAATATACATTTCCGCGTAAAGCCTTACCATGTGCTTGTCTCTTTCTTCTTTTCCCTAGGTTTCTTACCGGTTTTGTACACGTGGCTGAAGGCAAGACGACAATCTTCGGTCCAACTCCAGGCGGACGATTCCGATCATGATCTTCCTAATAAGCTCAGCAAGTACGAGACTCTGGAGGGCTGGAAGGTATTACTCCTATGGATTCCGGCAGCCTGTGACCTTACTGGTACCACCGTTAGTCTCAATTCACTTCGGCTTGTTTTAAGCTGTACGGCTGTATCATATTGACGCCTTCCGTTGCCGATTCTTCAGCTCATGAATATTGGTCTACTGTACACCCCAGTCTCCATATATCAAATGACCCGCGGCGCCCTCGTATTGTTTGTTGGTGTATTCAGTGTCATATTTCTCCGACGCCGTCTATGGCTCTATCAGTATGGAGTTTTGCTCTAAAAATATCCTTTACTTACATACATATCTTTGTTCTCTAGATGGGTTTCCCTTATTATTGTCATGTCTGGCGTGGCTTTAGTTGGGTACAGCGGCTCTCTCGTGAAAGAGGCCGTCAAAGAAACTATTGTCGACAACTTGGCACGCGCACTTGGTCTTCACCATGATCCACATACGAAGGCAATCGAGGAACCAGAGGTGACAAAGGTCCTCATCGGTCAGTTTTTACAACCGCGTTTTCCTTTGATGCAAATCTTAAACTCGGACGTGCGTACCCCTTGCAGGAATTTTCTTCATTCTGTTTGCACAAGTATTGTAAGTGCGCATCTTTTCAGTGCCCTGACACATGTCCGAGTCTTCTTCCGGTGATGCATCCATACTGATATGTCTCCCATGCAACTCTTAGCACTGCCACCCAATTTGTCGTTGAAGGTTTGTTTCTCATCGCTGTTCTATAGAAAAGAGTCGCACGGCTGATTGATGAATTGTACTTGCAACTCTAGAAAAGATCATGAGTGCGTAACAAACTGATTCGAGCTATACAATCGAATGGCTGAACATTTTACAGGCCGATACTCCATCACACCCCTCCTTATGGTCGGTTATGAAGGACTGTTCGGCGCACTTTCAATTCTCATGTTTGTTCCAATCTTGGCTATTCCTGCTGTTAGCAATATGTCGACTTTCTTTGATCTTCCCCGCGGTTGGCATCAAATGATCGATACCCCAACAGTATTGTACTCTGGACTTGCAATTTGTGTCAGCATCTCTCTCTTTAATTTCTTTGGATTGAGCGTCACCCGACATGTCAGCGCCACCGCACGATCTTTAGCGGACACCTGCAGGACTTTGGCTATCTGGATCATCAGTCTCGGCCTTGGTTGGGAAAAACTACTCTTCCCGATTTCTTTGCTTCAAGTCCTTGGCTTCTCGTTGCTCGTGTAAGTTTTTACTTAACCCCTCGTTGTTCCCCCATCATGTCTATCTGTGTGACATTGAAAAACCTTGACTGATGCATTGTTCCTTTCTGCTCATGTGGTTTGCATCGTAAATTAGTTACGGCACGGTAAATAATATTGTTCTTCCTTCTATAGATATTGGAACTAACGCATGGCTTTCCCTTGAATTTCTAGTTCCTCTTCAACGATCTTGTCGCAATTCCATCTTGCTTGCCTGCTCCTCGCCCCGAAGCTTCGATTTCGGCGCGTATTCCTGATGAAGAAGAGCGGGAAGCTCTCTTGGACGAGACAGCTATACTTCCGGCTGACTTAGGACAGGGTGGCTTCGATGTCCTTCCTGAAGGACAACATATCATCACACCAGCCAAGAAGGGAACTTCTGTGAGATCGCATGCGGAGTAAGAACCTCGCATGCTTTGTCCAGGACTGTTTATGGCCATTCTTCTTGAAAGGACAAGATTTATTCATGCTCAGATTTTTATACGTCACGGTCGCCTTTTTAAAAGCTAGAGCTATTATCCGGTAGATTTCTCAAGCAGCTTTTTATGAATGCCTTTGTAACGTCGGATCTATCACTCCTTGTACACACTTACTTTTAGTCGCAGCATATGATACAGCCATTTAACTATTAACTCCATGAGTTGGGTATGCATCTCACCGACCTTCACAGGCTATCCACAACGGCAACATTGTATCTAACCACCATCGATATCAACATTAAAATGAGCGTGGCGTTCGTTACACAGCTTGGCCGAGATATCCGGTGAGGATGGAGTCCGGCCTTGCTGATATGGAGCCGGTTAAAGCGCATCTCGAGACCGCCTTGCATGTCTCCGAAAGATTTCGACGCGTGAGCCATATGCTGCACCATTTTGTGCACTTCTTCTCATTTATGAAATTTCATACAAATCGATGGAAGCGAGGAAGACTTCCGAGCGCGCCGATGTTGTTGTCCGAGTCGCACTTGCGGCGGATGGCTTGTTTGCCCTCATGCAGGAAGCTCAAGGAGAGGATGCATGTACAAAAGAACTCGTAATTTGAAATTTCAAAATGTTCTTTTCGCAACGACGTCGACGTGTTCCAGCCTTCCAGGCGAGAATCCTTCGTTGCTTCGTCTACATATGTACTCAAATAAATTATTTATCAATTATCAATTTTGCCTGTGGGGTCACGGCCTGATGAAGCGCTGATCGCTGATATTTATCCCGATTAAATAATTTGTTTTTCTGGGGAGAGGGGGGGGTCTCCCGATGACATTTAGCTTCCCAACATGTAAACGTGAATGGTGTGACGTTCGTCGCGGGCTAGCGACCTTATTTTCCGTAGTTTAGATAGTTGTGTTTAAACCGAGGACGTATATAGATAGAATTGGGATAGAGTGAAATGCGCTGGCACGCTAGCAACAATCTTTCGTTATTATGAAACGTCCTACTACGTGGCAGCGTATAGTTCTTCGGCTCATCGAGCCAAAAACAAACATTACGGTTGCTACAACGCGCCATCGCAGCGCCGAATCAAACACGAGTGCACTAAAAGCGCGTTTTCCAGCGCTAAACTGGACTAGAGACAGAATCACCTTTAGTTTCCGTGAGGCTATGCACCGAGCTAGAGCGTCGCTGGAAAAATAAAATAGAATATTCCGTGAAAGGTAATCGCCGATCTGCACTAGCGTAACTCGTGGGCGCTTCATGATCAGTTATTTTCCTTTGGAACAAGTATCGTCATCATTATCATATTGCGAGGACTGCGATGATTGCTCTAGACCCGTCGCATGTATAAAATTCCAACTTGTCAAATCCCAAACAAGTGTCTTTGGTACAAGTTCCACGGCGTTGAAAATTGGAAATTGTGTTACATTTCTCTGCCCTTCGTGCCGGTTCGCGGCCTTCGAACGATTAACGACACTGTTTTGGATTGGTGGCGTTAGCAATATTGATTGAACTTGAGAAAGATCCACTACGTTATGCGGCGCTATGGCCCACATACATTGGCAAGAAATGATAAGTTGCCGCCAACCATGATGAAGAAAACCGGAGACTGAAGATTGAACAGACGGCTACGAACGGTTTGGAAAAAGTCATTAAGTATGCTCGGCGATCAAGCTGAACTTTTTTTAGCGCCTCGATAATTTCTCATAGCGCGGTACCGATATTATAAATTATCTCCGGTTCAATTATGGTGAGTTGAGACCCCATTGGCCCGACAAGATAAGATTTTCTATAAAAAAACCCATAACGTAGAATTGCTTCGTTTTCAGAACTATTTCAGGGTCTGCTCCCGCGTACGTCTTGTGCTCTCAAAGACGAAATGCTTAAATTCCTTGACGTCTATGGGTAGAAATAGGAACCTCAGATTAGTATAAGAAATTTATATATTCTTCTCGTGATCATCCACCGACTGCGGAAGAAGAACAGAAGATGGACCATATCGCTGTTTCTTCGCCTTTTTCACAAGCGCATATGCACAAACCGGTCACTTTGAGAGAAGGGCAAGGTTTCAGAGAGGACAAAGAAGTTGGACGGACATGGAGTATGATATGTTTGTATGGGGGAAACCCTGAAGCTAAGGTGTGAATGTAGGGCGCATACGGTTTTACAACAATAATATTCTTGCCTCTTTGACGTCGCAAGCTTCCGTAAGTTTGTATGGGCAAGGCTAGGTGAGTGACATGTTTGCTCTCGGAACTTGCACTGGGTCAGTCAAGGTAGGGGCTGGACCGTGGACTGAAAACATGGGTATGTAAGCGACGCGTTACAGCCAGGATCGTATTTTCATCAGGCCTTTCTATTCGCAAAACGCAGGCCCGACATGTCTCCGCGATGTAAGTTCAGCAGTTAGGGGGGCACCTAAATATGCCTAAGTTTCAGTACAGAACTCGGGGCCAACACGGAAGATCGGCCTCTCAGAAGCATTGAGAATGAACCATGAGAGCATAATGGGGTGAGCTGAAATCTGCTGTCGAAGAGTCAAGACCAACACTCGACCTTCAGACTCGGAGTGTTTGGCCCAAGGGGATTGAGTACGCTTATGATGACGCAGAAGCGAGCCGCGACTCCAACTGCTCATGGATATGTAGACAGACGGCTCGGGAGAAGCGCCCGCCAAATCGTTTACCAGGAAATGAAATTGACATATTCTTTTCACTCGAGGTCGCGCAGCCACGGAAATTGGATATTGAATGACGATAGATAGCCTTCTCTGGCATTCCGAGATGAGGGAATAATCCAGTCGTCACAAGCAGCTTATGGGAATGTTTGTACGTCTGAGTACAAGTCATCGGGCTTTTTAAACAGACAGAACGTGCTCATCTGGAGATCTTATCCATCGGGTCGAAAAAAGTCCCATAGACGTCAATTTTAAGATGAATCGGGTATTTATGTCCATGTGATACGCGGAGAACGATGTTTAATGACTGAGGAGAGCAAGATGTTGCGACTCGCTACTTTTCAATAAGGATGACTGGATGAATGCGTTGGTCTGTTGTCCGATATGTATCAGCTTTTGATAAAAGGGCAATACTCAAAACGGGTTTGAAGGCTGCAAGCGTGGCAGGAAGAAAATTGCAGTGAAGTATATGTTTTCTAGAAGAAATGGAGGATATACATTCGATCGAGGTAAACCTTGAATGGAAGATGGAAGAGCTGTTGAGCATGGTTCAAGACACGGGAGCTGTATCAGTCCCGGCGGCGACAGTCACGTCCGGTGTTACGCCGAACACGGCGATACCGGGACCGAATAAAACATAAAAAACATACATCACGGTGGCGCTCAGCAATTGACTTTGCTTGCCCACCAGAAATAAATGCTCTTCTCCCATTGCTATAGAAACTTGGAGTATCTCAAAGGCAGATAGTCTCTTCGTAGTTTCGGTTGCAATCACGTTCTGTTATTCGTCGTTCTTAACACTGAGAAAGATGTTTTCTGATGGAGTCCTTCAATGATAGTAGCTTGATTTTCTAGTGCTACATCCAAAAATGATCTCTTCATTCAGTCGGCTAAAGATTTTTTGCCTCTTCTCGTTATCCTGTGAATTATATCCTGCATTCATTAAATCTTTCAACTTCCCAGGTGTCTCGAACAATGCATCTCTCTTAAAAATGGTCAAGGGCGCCTATTGTTGCTCAAAAGTTCGAAGATACTTTTCCACGGACTCGAACGGTCTTTTTTACTTTTTAAGTAACTCCCCGTAAGACATTCAAAAAAATCTTGCTCGGCGCCTCATTTGCAATATATAGCCTGCGAAAGCCAAAATAATCTCAATCTGGAAGTCTTTCTTTGCCATCGGGTATTTTTTTCTTCTTTTGATTCAACTCTAGAACAATGGGGCTGGGGGGGCATGTCGTATCTATGTATTTTCCATTTAAGAACCAAACTCCAGAAGGGCGTTGCTAAAAGAACACAGGACAGACTTTTAAACATACACATGAGTGTATGCCTGCCATATCTTCGGTTGTGTTTGCCGGCGAATTACGAGGATGCATTCACCTTCAAGCGGTCTCCCCGACATCTGAGGAGTCCGGATTTCCTCGATGGAGATGAAATTATTCAAATTTAATTCCTTAAGATAGCAGTTTGTTGCAAGTGTTTGAGGGGGTTGTGACACACGTATATTAACTGGCCCAATGTCCCACGACGATGTGAATTTGGACGTGTGCTCCAGGACAGATCCGAGAAATTCGTATGCATTCAACCCTTCAGTGGGAGAAAGGTTGGCGAAGAACTCTTCCTGATTTGTTCGCCCTGGCTCGGAAAATGGTTTTGTCGGTTTCTGCGCGAAGATATGTACTATATAAATCATCGATGCTGGGGACTCCATCACGCATAAACTTTTGAAAACGGTAATCAAGCGAATGTGAAAAATAAAAGCAGTTGTCTCTTCTTTTTTGCGATAAATTTATTCAAATTTATGTAAAGCAGTGGGAGACATCGCCGTACACCAGGCCTGCCTCACGAAAGAATGGGAGAGTTTTGACAAATGGCCCAACTGAGGAAGACATCAGATGATAAATTATGCAGGCGAAGCACATCTAAGTAAAGAGAACCGACATTTTCAAAATGAAGGTAAGACCAAATGCCGATAACTGAGAATATTTAAATAATACACACCAACATTATTTTGTGGCATGTAACAATGGAAAGAGCAACTCCATGTAAAGGATCGTTTTTCAGGATTCAGAATCATCCCCACTGATGCTTTCATCGTCACTATCACTCTCTCGTTCGAGAGTTGACAGGGCAGCTTTTTCGAGTTCTTCCAGGTTCAAACCGATTGAATCTTTGTCCAGCTTGAGCCCCATTAAGGTTTCTCCTAAGGATACCAAAATACCATCACTGTAATTCAAAAGAAGTCACCTTGAGCATCACGTTTCACAGATAAGATGAAGAGGGTGATTGAAACAGAAAGACGGTTAAAAAAAACTTACTCAGCACCAGCCTGCATCCACACACAAAAGTCATCAAGCCAAATTTTGCTGTAAATGTAGTAAACCTCGTGGTGATCCAAAATGTCTTTCATCTCGAGTAGACATCTCACGACCGTTCGTTTGCCTTTCTTGAGCAGGGCGGCGACATCTTTCCGACATTTTTCGGACAAAATGTAAGAGCGGTATAATGGGAAGATCAAAGAACGTCGATACGACGGTAAGATTGCTTCTTGTAGTTCCTCGGCCGAGAAAATGTGTGAGCCTCCAGTGTACTGGGAAGAGCGTGGCGGATCTAGCGCCGTAAAGGCAGGCGTCAGGTTGCACATTGTCCAAGCACTTTCTGGGGTAGGATCATGTTGGGTAGTCCTTGAATCGTAGCAGTACGAGAAAAGAAGGCTGATAAGAGTCAAATATAGGTCATGAGTTTGACGGTCTGTAACAAGGTCTGCTCAAAAGATCAATCAGATTAGCTGTTTAACTTTAAGTCAAGTCGAAGGCAGAGCAACACAAACATTCTTTCCGCGGTAGACGCAACATTGCAAGGTTTTCTTTCTCCGTATATTGGACTGGGTTGTGGTCGCAGATGTACGGGTGTTCCCAATGCAATAATTCTCGGATGTATTCATCGTCCATGAAATCTGCCCTGAGCATAAAATATTGGTTTCAGAGTTCAGATACAATCAAACCATGGAAGATTGTTCTTACATGTAATGCTCTTCGTCCCATTTTTCTTTTTCATGTTGTTCTCTTCTGGCTTGACGCTCAGGTTCAGTGATGACTTCAGCATCATCCGCGAGTTCGTTGATTTCATTTTCAGTATGCGTAGCGTGCTTGAGATAATTATGGTGTAGATTTAAGAAGCCGTAATGAACTTGTGTGGCCATATTAAAGGCTGGTAATGGGGATGGCACTTCTTGTAGCAATTGCCAGTCATTTTCAGCAGCTGGGTAGAAAGATAATTGATTATCACAGTGATTGGAAAAGTCGCGAAAAACATACCTTGAAATAATTCATTCTGCTCTAAAGATAGAGCTTCAGTTTGCGTCACCAAGTCATCCTCGGGAAGAGTTTCTGATGATAACACTTCAATCGTAGGGGTTGCTTGAGTGGTTTTTCTCGGTGCCAATAGCTTCGCCAGGAGATCGAGGTCTTCAAAGACATCTCCTCTGTTCTTCTTAGTCAAGTATATAGTGAGATATCCTGAGCTCGGATCATAATTCGCAGAGGAATCATCATCGTCCTCCAAAAGGGGTTTCGTGAAATTTAGGCGTAGAAAATATGGGTTGACGTGAATTGTAACCAAAGTTTCGTCAACGTCTATTTCTACATCTGCTGCCTACTTTGCAAAACTATAAGCTTCTTTGTTAAGTCTAAGACCGGACCACGTACGCGGATCGAGGGACAATAACACGATACGATGACCGTTTCGTCTGTCTGTCTGCAACTGAACCGTGGTGTAATCATCCTGAGGGAGAAAGCAAGGTAAGACTCCTATATTCCTAGAGAGATAGGAGGCCAATAACTGATGATACAGAGTCCGTCGAATAAATTTTGAGCGGTGTTAGTGGTTGTGGTTGAGGTGTAGAGAGAATATTTTCAAATTTAGTCGAGTCAATGCCGGTGTCTCGATCGTAAAGGAATAGCCGGCAACGATAACAGGACTCTCTTCATAATCTCTCTCATCCAAATTCAACATTCGTGGATTTTTGGCGCTTTCAATATAATCTCTCTCTCATCTACTTCCTATATATCTGTCTCCGGCCTACATGCTCTTGAACTAACCAACCTTTTCTAACAACATTGCAACTAAAGTTTACAATATCATGGATCCATCAGTAAGTCCTAAACACCTCGCATATTTTTCTGCGCGGCTGATCTCTTGTTCTAAGACCCTACCGGCCTATCCCTCTCTCGCTACTGTAGAGAATCTAATCGTTAAAGAAAAACGGGGAAATTGTGTTCCTGTCTACGTCGAACTTCCTGCGGATCTCATAACACCATGTATGGCCTATCTTCGCATTGCAAAGGATTCCAAATACAGTTTCCTCCTTGAATCGGTGATTGGTGGTGAAAACGTCGCGAGGTACAGCTTCATAGGAGCAGGTGCGCACACTTATATGAAGAAACGTTGGACACCACGTTGATTTCGACGCAGATCCATTGAAGGTCATTAAGACTGGCCCTGGTGAGGAAATTACCGGTGACCCCATGGTCGCCCTGCAGAAGGAACTTGCTCTTCATCAATATGTGAAGATCCCGGAGGTTCCTACATTCACAGGAGGTGCTATTGGATACGTCTCCTATGATTGCATACAACATTTCGAACCGAAGACAAAGACCGAGCTTGTCGACACACTGCAAATCCCGGAAGCCGTCTTCATGCTCGTTGATACTCTACTCATTTACGATCACATCTTCCAGTCCGTGAAGATCGTCTCTCATGTTTTTATTCCGAAATCTTTCGGCACCGGAAACCTAGCTTTCTCATACCAGACAGCGGTCTCTAAAGCCCGTCGCCTTGCTAAAATGCTCCTCACGACAGCCACTCCTGAGCCACCCCAACCACCAATTAAGCTCGAAAATGAAGCTGTCTCGAATGTTGGAAAAGTGGGATACGAGGGCTTTGTTACTCAACTAAAGAAACATATTGTTGCTGGCGATATTATCCAGGCTGTCCCTTCTCAAAGGCTTGCCCGTCCTACTTCACTACATCCCTTCAACGCGTACAGACAGCTTCGTCAAGTCAACCCGTCGCCATACATGTTTTATCTAGACTGTGGAGGTTTACAAATCGTCGGTGCAAGTCCGGAAACATTATGCAAAGTCTCAAAGAACGTCGTGTACAATCACGCAATCGCCGGGACCATCAAGAGAGGAAGAACTCCGGAAGGTCAGTGATTTTCTTGAGAATGATAATCATTATCTGCACCATGCTGAATTATCATATCATTGCGTCGATTAGAGGACGAGAAGCTAGGTGCTATCCTTCTTGCTTCTGAGAAGGATCGAGCGGAGCACATCATGCTTGTCGATCTTGCACGTAACGATGTAAACCGTGTCTGCCAACCAAAGACAGTCAAGGTGGACCATCTGATGAAAGTTGAGAAATTTAGCCATGTTATTCATCTAACATCTCAAGTTTCCGGCACACTACGAGAAGGACAAACAAGGTGCGTGCTTCCTCGGTTTAAATGGTTGAGTTTGACTGAATGACTGAAATTACCCTAGGTTCGATGCGTTCCGATCGATTTTCCCCGCCGGAACAGTCTCTGGCGCACCGAAAATTAAGGCCATTGAGATCGTCGCTTCATTAGAAAAAGAGCGACGAGGTGTTTACGCCGGAGCCGTCGGTCGATTCGATTTCGCCGATGACGAAATGGACACTTGCATTGCCATTCGAACTATGACGTTCAAAGATGGTGTCGCCTATCTACAGGCAGGAGGTGGGATCGTTTTCGATAGTGTGGAAGAGGACGAATACATCGAAACGATCAACAAGCTGGGAAGCAACGTCCGAGCTCTTGAGGAAGCTGAACGTGAGTACTATCTTCGGACTAGTCTTCGGATCGGAACACGGTGCTGATATTACTTCTAGGACACTGGTATAAAATACAGCAAAGCCAGTCTTCTCACAAGCCAGCAGTGACTCGTAATGTATAAATCAATGTGGAAACAAATTATATGTATTAGTTAGCGCCTCCTTCTGATTGAGATATGTAATGGTGTGTTCTTTGCCGGCCTTTTTTGTCCCGCTGTCTGGTATCCATTAGAACGTCCTGCTCGCGCAGAGCAACACCTTCTCTTCCTGCAATACTGAGAACTCCTGTGATCAACTCCGCTGTTCTGGTATTTTCGTCATTGGCGGGAATAGGGTACAAGACCAGACGGGGGTCCGCGTTCGAATCAATGATCCCAATTGTTGGCACATGTTCAGCTGCGAGCTCGTTGATTGCAATGAGATTTTGGAGGGGGTTGAGTATGATTGCCAAGTCGGGTAGTATCTTTTGCTGATCGACTGTAGCGTCACCAAAGAATTGCCGGCGGTTAGACAAGGTCCCTGGTAGCCATCGTTCACCGACGTGGTATCCCTGCTTCCCAAGGCGTTGAGAAGCCTTGATAACGACTGGTCGGAGGTCTGGTCTGGTGCCAATGAAGACTACGGTTCCACCCGCTCGCGCGACTGATCGAACCAAGTTTGCTGCTTGACGAAGCATAGGAAGGGTATGGTCTAAGTCAATAATAGTAACACCAGCACGCGTTCCATATGCATAGGGAACGAAGTTGGGGTTCATTCGGGTAGATGCATGTCCGAAGTGAGCACCAGCTGCCAGGAGAGCAGAAACTGTCGCGTTCGCTTGTGGTTTATGAAGTGCGTGGCTCAGTTTGAAGCTGGTTTCTGAATTTTGAGTAGAACCATAAGGCTCAAAGAATTGAACTATAATATGGACATGTATTCATGGCATGGACTTGCAAAAAATATAAGAAACTGACATTGCAACTTCTGCTCCGCCCTTCGTTCCCGGAAATTAAGCCAGTCCTCCTGAGTTTCCAAAGGCTTATTTTTTGGAGCGTCTGTGGACTGGTTACGTGCAACTATTCTGCTGCCACTAGTAGCTCTCGTTGCAGACTGCGAGGCGCAGCGGGCGGTAGCCAGCCATGGACGAATCAGAGGCTGGGACATTGGGATAAAGAAGAGGCTAAGAGAAGGAGAAAGGTGGCTGTGTCGAAACTCAGATCAACTGCTTACCTCACCCATCGATTTTTTTTCCATCGCTCGTTCCCTTGACCTTAACCACCACCTACGCCCCATTTCTCCTTCCTCCCTCCTTCTTTTTAAAAACTAAAAAATGGCCGAAGATTTGTTTGATGGTGCCATTGGCATTGATCTCGGTACTACCTACTCGTAAGTACCCAGCTCTATATCTGCCTGCTCATCAGTTTTTCATCGCCCGTTTTTTTCACCTACAGTTGCGTTGGAGTGTGGCAAAACGACCGTGTCGAAATCATTGCCAACGATCGTGCGTATATCTTCTACGTCCTTAGCTAATTTGCGCTCATGTTTAGTGAAGAGGGAAACCGCACGACACCTTCATATGTCGCCTTCTCTGCTGAAGAGCGTCTGATTGGTGACGCTGCCAAAAACCAGGCCGCCATGAACCCCCGCAACACTGTCTTCGATGCTAAGCGTCTGATTGGTCGTCGTTTCGAGTAAGCAAACCTTCTAGCCTTTTTTTCTGGTCTGATGTTTGCCTCGTTTTTTAGTGACCCTGATGTCAAGAAGGTTTGTGCCGAAATAACCCATGTTTTAGCTACTGCTAAACATTCAATTTTCATCAGGATATGACCCACTGGCCATTTGAGGTCGTTGAGAAGGATGGTTCCCCTCTCATCAAAGTTAACTATCTCAATGAGGACAAGACCTTCAGCCCCCAGGAGATCTCCTCCATGGTCCTTATGAAAATGAAGGAAATCTCTGAGGCTAAACTCGGCAAGACCGTCAAGAAGGCCGTTGTCACGTGAGATTTTTAAATTTGTGTTGATCGTGGACATTGACGTTTATTTCGTTTTTATATAGCGTCCCCGCTTACTTCAACGACTCTCAGCGTCTCGCTACCAAGGACGCCGGTGCTATCGCTGGTCTCGATGTTCTCCGTATCATCAACGAGCCCACCGCTGCTGCCATCGCTTACGGTCTCGACCGTCAGTCCAAGGCCGAGAAGAACGTTCTCATCTTCGATCTCGGAGGAGGAACTTTCGATGTTTCTCTCTTGAACATTAGCGGTGGTATCTTCGCCGTCAAGGCTACTGCCGGAGACACTCACTTGGGTGGAGAGGATTTCGATAACACCCTTTTGGAGCACTTCAAGAATGAGTTCAAGAGGAAGACCAAGCTCGACATCACTGAAGATGCTCGTGCTCTCCGTCGTCTCCGCTCTGCTTGCGAGCGTGCCAAGAGGACTCTTTCCAGTGTAACGCAGACCACCATTGAGGTCGACTCCCTATTCCAGGTTTGTTTTCTCATCATAAGTACTAAGATTGGCAATTCCTTACAAAGTGGTCATACAGGGCGAGGACTTCTCTGCTAACATCACCCGTGCCCGTTTCGAGGAGATCAACGCTACTATGTTCAAGTCCACCCTTGACCCCGTCGAGAAGGTCTTGAAGGATGCCAAGATCTCCCGCGAGAAGGTCGACGATATCGTCCTTGTCGGTGGATCCACCCGTATCCCCAAGATCCAGGCCCTTGTGTCCGAATATTTCGGTGGCCGTCAATTGAACAAGTCCATCAACCCCGACGAGGCTGTCGCTTACGGTGCCGCTGTCCAAGCTGCCGTCCTCACTGGTCAGACTTCTGAACAGACGAAGGACCTCGTCCTCCTTGATGTCGCTCCTCTATCCCTCGGTGTCGCCATGCAAGGCGATGTATTCGGTGTCGTCGTTCCCCGCAACACCCCCATCCCTACCAACAAGTCCCGTACCTTCACCACCGTTGAGGACAACCAGACCACCGTTACTTTCCCTGTCTACGAGGGTGAGCGCACCCAGTGCCGCGACAACCGTCTCCTTGGAGAGTTCGAGCTCACTGGTATTCCCCCCATGCCCCGTGGACAAGCCGAGCTCGTCACGACCTTTGAAGTTGATGCCAACGGTCTCCTCAAGGTCTCTGCTATGGACCGTGCCTCTGGACGCAAGGCCTCTATCAGTAAGTTTTGTCTAAACTCCTTGTCCATCCCTGTTATTCACATTTTTTACTAGGCATCACCAACTCCGTTGGCCGTCTCTCATCCGCTGAGATTGATCAGATGATCAAGGATGCTGAACAGTTCAAGGCCGCTGACAAGGAGTTCTCTGCTCGTCATGAGGCTAAGTCTGACCTTGAGGCTTACGTCCACCAGGTCGAGAGCACTATCACCTCTCCTGAGATTGGCATGAAGCTCAAGCGTGGAGCTAAGTCCCAGGTTGAGGCTGAACTCGCCCGTGCCCTTGAGAAGCTCGAGATTGAGGACTCAACTGCCGATGAACTGAGAAAAGCTCAGCTCAACGTCAAGCGTGCCCTCCAAAAAGCCACTGCTGGCATCCGGTGAACCAGTTTAGCTGGGTGATGGGTAGTCCGAGGAGTTTAGATCTGTCATGCTTTCACTTCAGTTGTCGTTTCTTTTCTTTCTTTCAATTCAATTTTTGCATATCAAAATGAAGCCCAGTGCTGTGTACGAGTTATGCTTGGTATCAGTATCACTTACCTGTCTGTGTAATCCCAAAATGAATCACGAGTAATGAGCGTTCATGTCTTTGTATCAGTGCTTCTTTATACGTTGCAATGTGATGACAATATCCATTTGGAAAAATGACAGCAGAACTAAGAAGATACAGGACACTTGAAAAGGTATATTATGTACATGCGGGATGAGAGGAGGGAAGTTATGATAAAACAGCTTTGCTAACGCGTAAACCAACCTCTAAAACCCACAATTCTTCATCGGCGCCATCACACAAAGCTTTGTCTGCTTCGGCAAAAACCAATGCGCATACAGATTTCTTCCTGCCATTTAATGTTGGGTGGAAGACCACGAGATCGTGCAACTGTTATTATTTACGATCAGAAAAGTGTACGTGTATTATTCAAAAAAAAAAAAAGCATTTACCTGTGATATGATTTGGGTAGCAGAATACCCTTCTCTCATCAAGAATTTCACTTGGTTTTGAATAGATTTATAATCAGTTTTTGGTGACTTGGGTGCATCGTCGATGTCCATTCCATCATCCTGTTCTATGCCAAGTACTTGGGCAAAGTTCCTGACAACCGCATCTGGCACGACTCCAGCTATTTCCTGGATATCTACTGGCTGGATTTTTGTAGCGGGCACCGTCGAGGAAGCCAATCTCGAAGCTGATTGGAGATACGTGATAGCGCGTCGAAGGTCTCCTGAGGAGGTGGATATTAGTGCATCGATGACCGGCTGATTGATGTCGATGCGTTCTTCCTGAGATATATGGGATAGTCGGAGAGAGGCCGAGTCGTTGTCGAGAGGGGTGAAGCGAAATTTGGAGCACCGAGATGCAAGAGGTTCAATGATTCTAGGGTTCCATGTCAGCAGGTGTGATGCAATTTAGATATTTAGAGAAATAGGATCTCACCTCGTAACGTAATTGCACACAAGACAAAACCTCGTAATTCGGGCATATGTCTCCATGATTCGGCGAAGGGCACCTTGAGCATCTTGTGTCATTGAGTCGGCTTCATCCAGGATAATGATTTTGTAAGGTGGGCACGGGTATGTCTTTCCGTCGGAAGCTACAGCTTGAGCTCGAGGCGTTTGGCGAGCAAAGTTTTTGATTTTCTCTCGGACAATTGAGATACCACGTTCATCGGATGCGTTGAGTTCCAAAACGCGGTTTTTGAAATTATCTGGTCTAAGTTTGCGGTCAAACACACGAATAACGCGTAATCACAAAAGAATTTACCCAAAAAGCTGTCTTGCCAATGCCAAAATAGTTGATGTCTTTCCTGTACCAGGTGGTCCATAGAATAACATGTGTGGTAGCTAAAATTGAAGGTCAGTCTCAGATTCCTATATCCTTTTCGTAGCGTACATTGGTTGAAGTTAACGTCTTTCGAAGAATAGCAACAGTATGCTCTTGAGCAGATACATCGTCTATTGTTTTCGGTCGGCTACGATTGAACATGAGCATAACAAGTGGGATCAAAGACAAGACTACACACTATTTCTCTACCCATGGTTGTAGTCCTGGATCAGCTGTTTGCTTTGTCGATGCTGTCCTTTGCACAGTTGGTTTTGAAGCAAAGAAGTTGGCAGCCATCGTGGAGTATAAGTTGCTTGACAGACGGTGGCAAGAGCGAGAGGGTACTATGTCACGAACGCGTTACTAAATATGTAGTCACGTCGCGTTTAGAAATTCTCACGAATACTTTTTAGCACGTCGCTCGCTTGCATCCGTCGTACTCATTCCACCACCCCCTTTACCCCCAACGTGTGCTGCCCGTCGCCATGTCGGACCCAGAAACTTCCAAAGGTAACGAGATCATCCTCCGTCGCGTACAATGTCTCACTGACTCGCGTAATAGCAGCCAGCAAAGACTCCGTGCCCTCTTCTAATAGTGAGCTGGACGCGACAGCAAGATGCGCAGTTTCGATATCTGACGCGTTAATCTCTCTAGATAAGCCGGAACGGATACCGATTGTTGAATTGAAGAATGGAAAAGTCATTTTCAAGCAGAAACCTATTTCGTTTGAGAAGCAATCACAGACTCTACAAGGTATGCCGAATAAGATCATATTAGACTTTCGCAAACTTATGATGACACTCAGAAATCGTTGTCTTTCGCGCTATGTTGGAAGAGCGTATATCAAATAACGAGCCACCTCTTTCTACTTTTCCCGAAGAACACCTCCCACTAATCGCAAAGCTGGGTCACGAAAGGTTATTGGTGGTTTAGTTTGATATGCCATGACTCATAATTTTTTGCATCAGTGATAAAACATTGGCTGCGCTCGGAAAACACATCCATCACGAACTATTGCCCACATTAGACGACGACGAAGATAACGACGTTACATCCACCACATCTGCAGCTCTTCCTATCAATCTTGTTGAGACCGCCATTCAGCAAGTCTTAATACGCAACAACTATGGAATAGATGTGCCACTAGGAGTCAAGCAACCGGCTGCGATCTCTGTATGGCGTTGGGAGGTCAGGCCGGAGCATCTAGACTGGTTACCAAAGAATAGCAAAGAGAAGGCAGAAGCAAGACTCGGGGAACGTATACAGGTGAGTGTGTTCTTCAAACGTCATGCGTATATCCTGCATCGTTGCATGATCTCATGGAAGAATTTTACCACAGGCTAAAGAAGATCTCAGGATAATGTTTGAATCAAGTTCAGAAGAAGAACGGGACGTTATTATCGACCCTAAAGGAAGCAATAAGCTTCCTGCCAAAGAACTCAACAAACCTTCTGCTTCGCAGACTTCCGACATTAAAGGTGATGAAAAAGAAACACCTCAATCAACTAAAAAGCAAGGAAAGAAGAAAGCTGAGGAAGTTGAAAATGACAACGTGTGTATCTGACCGGTAACAAGTTCTCGGACTCTCCAGCTCAAATATTTTTTTCTCCAGCAGCAGAATGATCCTAAACCACGCGCCAAGAAATCTTTAGACCCAGAGAAAGCAGCGAAGGTCTGTTTTCAATCACACTCTATTCCTTAAATTGACGTTGTCTACAGGAAAAGGAAAGACAGGAAAAGAAGGCTGCTCGACTCGAAAAAGAAAAGAAGGAGAAGGAGGCTCATAACAAATCCCAGTCACTTATGGCGAAATTTTTTACGAAACCGAAATCACCAGTCAAATCCGCGAATGATCAAACCAGTGCGGTTGCGGGTCCTTCAAAAATGCAATCTGAATTTGAGAAGGTCTTCAAACCCTTTGTACTTCAGAAAGACAAAGTCCTTGCGCCAGCCAACTGGTTTAGGGAGGAAAAGAAGCGAAAAAGGAGAACCAAATCACTTGCACCTGGCACGGAGGTTATTGTGCTGGACGATAGTGATGATGAAAGCGACATCGAAATGCTGGAACCTCAGCTGAGCGAACAAGAGCTTGGATCAATGTCAAATCAAGGTTTGAAAGACATGAAACTGTTTACACTGCGTAATTAACGTGTTTTCTCTCTCTCAGAACGTCTACGGAATATTCTTGACTCCCTCCCACCATCAGCACCATTAAAAGTCGCAGGCTCTTCCAGACAATACAAGCTTGGACGAAAAGCTGGTTTTAAAGTTTACAACCCAATATCCGTGCGCGACCTCGTTGCTCAATTGTCCGAGGCCGAAATCAGTGGCAACGACGACCTCGTACGGAGTATCTTGGCGAAACTTAACGACCGAGAACTGGTACCAGCGAAGGCGTTTTGTTTTCATACTGATGCTCGTCCCGGCTATTACGGGACGTGGACTCGCAGCTCACGAATTATTGGACCGCGAAGGCCGTTTGCTAAGGACACCCTCGTGTTTGATTACAGCTACGACAGTGGCGAAGAGTGGGAAGAAGAACCAGTGGGAGAAGATGTCGTGGAAGACGGGGATGACGACGATGGTGAAGCCGAAGAACCGGACTCAGATCTGGATAGTTGGCTTGTTGATGATGACGAAGAACCCGCAGACTTGGCTGCTCTCAGGGATTCCTCGCCGCCACCACTTGATTTACTTGCTCCTCCGCAAATAAAGCGGAAGACAGAAGATGGTGAAAGGAAGATCGGGAAGAAACGAAAGGTGGTCGTCCCGTTGGTGCCATTTACAAAAGGCCCCATGTTTGAGACCACTATTGGGAAATGCGAATATGAACCTTTCAAGCCATACACCATTCAATTTTTTAATGGTGAATATTCATATTTACTTACTGTTTTACTTGGTCATTCTAAGCTTGCATCTAGATACACCTTATTCCATCGACCCCTTCACATTTGTGTCAACTTGTGTTGATGACTATAAAACTTTCCTCCGGAGTACAAATGCTACCCCTGCGACAAACCCAGCAGATTTAAACGAAGCCGTCTTTGCTGTTCCTGCTCTTCCCCCTCGATTGACAGGTACAACACCGAACTCTGACCTTTCCTCCAACGTTGCGAACAACACTCAGGGTCTTAAGAAGACTCCAACTGGCCCAAAGTCTTTATTCCCAGAAGTACATACTCAGTTACTTCTCGATAGAATTACACAACTTCAGGCTTCAAGTATCACTGCTCTTGTGGAGTCGATTCATCTTGAACTGCGGGAGCACAAAGTCAAAAAGAATGCCATTGAAAATAAAGTCAGAGAGGTTGGGGAGAAGTGCAAAGAAAAAAGGGTGTGGGTCATTAAACCCGCTTTACTGGTAAGTCTGCTGGTTCTTCATACGTCTCTCGTATGTTCTACGGCTAATCCTCTTCTAAAAGCAACAGCAGAACTCTGTTGTATAATGTACACATTCCCAATGTTCCATAATTTATAGCGCGGAACCCCTCCCATTTTCTCATACCTAACCCTCTGTATTTTGTTATTATTTTAGTTATATGATATGAGAGAAGCGATGCCCTTTGGACTAATACTACAATTCCTGTCATGATACACTGTGTCTATACAATACATATATAAAATAAAAAACAAATCATCGTAATTCATTGGTAGATATCCGTTTTATTCATGAGTTCACCAGTTTCCACAACAACTGCGTATACTCGGCGTCGGTTTTTCCTGTCGTGAAGTCCACAGTGTGTAGATCGCCTGATTGAGCCTCTGATATATTTTTCAACATACGTCTTGGGACGAGATATGATGTATACTCACTGATTAGTATCTTGTGCAGTTTTCCATCCCTGTTCAGGATGGGTTCGAACCCTATGCCTTTGTAGATAGCTAATCGCAATCTAGGGGGAATACAAATTTTAGGCTCAAAGGAAGGCGGTAATTGTGAGAGGGACATACGCGCTGCCATCCATCTCTTTTTCGTGTTCAGCTGCTGGATCATAGACCTCCAAGCGTCTTGTCTCTTCCTTCAAGCCCGCTAGCTCAGCTTCCTTGCTTGCCAACGTTGTTTCTGCTTCGCTGATAGCTTTACAAAGAGTTATTCCACTTTGCTCCAATTCGTTTAAGCTGTTATGGTGTGCTTGCTCTGAGGGTACTGAGCCTGGTCTAGTCGATGATACTCGAGCAGCTTCAAGTATTCGCGATAAAGCTAGATGTGCAATATTAGCAATCGGTTTATGAATAGAACAAGTTGTGCACAACCGACCTCTTAGCTTGGCGTGAGCTTCTTCCAGTTCTTTCTTCCTTCGAGCCTCAGACGCAGTAAATTGTTCGTCTGCTGCCACAATCGTCAGATAATCTTCATCCGGGTCTATGATAGGCAGCATGTCCCGAATGAGCTTCCTAAAGAGAAATTGACAAGAAAATTTAGATCTGACGGATGCCAAATTATCGAGTTAACTAATCCCATACGTTGCTTCCTGGACGTCGATCATTGTTAGGAACTATATAGCAAAAAGTCGAAAGTTAATATGATTGTAGGTGTAGAAGATCAAGTAGTCGTGTCACGAATTTCGAACTTCAGAAACGCGCTCATCATGTCATTCACGTGACGTGACAGACGCGTTCAGTACTACTGAACGTTCTATCGTAAACTCTCGCAAGCTAGACGACTCTCGACAGGATTGGATTGGAGGCTTTGTCAAGACATTTATTAGAAGTTTATTATCAAGAAAAAGTACTTGTGGTATATATTGCGAAGAAAACATTCCGTTAGTCATCACCCGAGCTCTTCTCTAGATTGCAATCCGACTGTCCCGAAAACGAAACTTGTCCGTTATGAGTTACGGGAAAAGTGCAACGCTAACTCATTATCCGGAATGTTCTACGACAGTAGTTACGAGTTTCCCGTTCTGGACCACAGTCTTGAACATCTCAGGGACAGGCTGTTCGGCGAACACGCCTTCCTCTTCACCTTCGACGGGTAAGCTGATGTTTATGGCGCTGCACTTTGCTGTGGTAATCTCGGCGTTCAGACTCTGCTTAGATAGGTAGATCTGACCCGAGTCTGTCGAGTCAAGCTGAATCATGGGCGCGGTGCCGGTGATCTGGAGTTGGAATGAGGGAGCAGCGGTTACTGAAATGGACGCCACCACGGATTCCACAAGCACTGAGGTTTTTGAGCTGTTGACTACGAATACGGTTGGTTTGTTTAGATCTCAATCTAGAGGCTATGATAAGGAGAACTCACTGATGTTGACAGCGTTGACTTTGCCCTTGATGACGACTACTGTACCTTTGCAGCCATAGATATTGACTGATTGGTTGATCTCGACATTCTCAACGGTTATGGTCTCGTTCTCGTAGTATTCCTGCAGAGACAGACATATCAATGGCACAATACATCATACGAGCAAAGACGGGAGGTTACAATCATCCACTTGTTGCCTTCCAATGCGAATTTAGATGGTTTTTTTCCAGCCAAAGCCTGAGGTTTTGATGGTTTGATTGGCTTTTTACCAGCTAGGGAGTTGAGTCAGGTAAGTCACACATGAAGTAAAAAATAAAGGCATGTGTATTTACGGGTAGGGCTTGTAGACGCCGGAACAACACTGCCTGCTCTCAGTGCTGGGTTCTTATGAGTCATCTCGCTCTTGTCAACCTTGCGCAGACCCTTGGTAACTTCTTCACCACGATTAAGTTGAGCGAAGACGGCAGCAGCACCTCCAGCTGGCGATGCAGCGGGAGGGGGGACGGCAGCTGGCGGTAGCGGGGGTGGTGGCGGGGGTGGTACAGCACTGCCAGACCCAACTGGTGAGGCGAGATATTCCGCCACTGCGATACCCTTAACAGAGAAAGAGGATATTTGGTAAGGGGAAGGAAGTGAAACGGTCTTGATCACATACCTTAGGATTCCAAGAGAGACCGTTAGGGTGGTGGGCTTTGGTATACGCCTGCATGGCGTCCAAAATAGCCACATAAAAGTTCACCCATTCAATATGCTTGGGATCCCTTAAAACAGCAGATTTAGATCAACGTAGATGTGCAGCAATAGCTTTACATACTTTCCCTTATAATCCTGTTTGACCTTGTTGCCGTAGTAAACAACTGAATCCTTCATGTCACTGATGAACTGGGGAGGTGCATTCTATTTGTTCATAGGCGAGTAAGTCAGCTATCTATTGCGTCGGAGAACAAGAACAAGCCCCAAAGTAAAGCTTACATTAATGACCCATCCAATGACTGGAGCACCTTCAGCTAAAACGATGAGATGAGAGAACCAATCCTTGTCGCGTCTGCCTCCCGCTTCTTTGGCACGCGAAACGGCCTCGATACATTTCGGGAAAGGTGCTAGCAACGTCTCAAACGTCTTTTGATCTGGTTTCTGGCATGCAGCGACTAGTTTCAACAGGTCAAAGAGTGTATCGTATTGTTTTTGTACCAGGGAGACCTGTAAATAATGAAGCCACAGATTGTCGACGTCAGTGCTTCTTTCTCCTGCGATTTTCATATCCACGCACGGTTTCGACCACGTTAGGACCTGCAAAGCCTTTCGTGAACTCTACGAACGGCTTGAGCTTAGCATCGATGACGTTTTCTTGAAATTTAACTATTGAATCTGGAAGAGTTGGCACAGTTGGAGTGACGGCTGCTGCGGGAGCTGGAGGTGCTGGTGGAGGTGGAGGAGGTGCTGGGGGCGCTGTTGGAGGTGAATGAGGGGTATACACTCCGTTGTCCTTCGTACTTCTATTTAGACTTCCCCGTTTCTCTTCTTCAATGACGACGGTAAGATCTTCGAATCGAGAAGCAGCAGCCTCAAGGCTTAAACACGATTGTCATTACCTGGGAACCGACAAAAAACTTGTTGCGCTGAACATACCGCTTAATTAAAGTGGCAAGGGAGTGTAATCCGCTGGAGGTTACGTTGGACATTGTGGTCGATGGTATACTGCGGTATTCGTCATTTACAAACAGGAGACTACTTTCGCTAACGATAGTCGGAATCTGCCGCGTGATAGATACGTCGTCTCATACATCGGTTCCTTGGAAACTACATAAAATTGTAATAAAATGCAACGCCGCATGTACATGTACTGAAAAACCACGACGAGGATAGCCAAGTCTCAATTCACTAATCTTTTAATTCTTCTTCTGCAGAGTTTTCTTCATCCCGTTTCTTTGCCTTTTTCTTTGCCTTCTTCCTCCGTCGTCGTTCGCGCTCACGCTGTTTCGCTGCCTTCAAGCTTTCTTTCGATAGTCCAGGGTTGACCAGCTCATCAAGCTGGGTAACAATAACAGACAGACGTTAACCTCCTTGAAAGACATAGATAGAGAACACGGAACACGCCTTCTCAAGCAACCACTTCCGAGCTAACTTCCTGTTCTGTGAAAGAGAACGAGTGTCCTGACAAGAAACACGGAGACCGGTTGGTTTATGAAGCAATTGCACATTGTTTTCAGTTTTATTGATTGATTGACCGCCCTTTTCATGGACATTACTTGAAACGAATCAAATTTAGAGTCTATACATGAACATACCGGCCCACTACCTGAAGACGGTATTAACATCAGTATCTAACACGGGAGAAAACGCGCAGCAACGCACCTCTCACGAAACTCTCCTCGAGGTCCTTCTCACGCAACTCCGGCACGACCCGCTCTTTGTGGGCCTTCTTTAACGCGCTGAAATACCTCGGAGGACTGGAGGAGCATTCGGATTTAACTGGAACAACACCTGATAATGAAGGGCTGGTCAAAGTTTGTCTCAATTCCGCATAAATGAATTATATGCGCACTTGATAGGCTGTCCGTCTTTACGGCGCTTACTGGATTCCATGGGCGGTGGGTTCTTAATGGAGTCGTTGTCACCTAGTTCGGTGTGTTTTGTGAGACGGATGCCTTCGGGAGGTCAATTGGCTACAGAGCTGGTTTCCAAAGTGAGTGTGCTTACTATACAGCTCTTCCTCTGGGGCGGATGCTGGTACCTTCACGCCCTGCACAACATTCCGTCGTAACACATCTGCGATTTCGTGGATAAACTGTATTCTTTTCCGATATGATTCGACGTCTGCAGGTGCATCTTGTACAATGTCTGATCGTATTTTTGTGCGGAAGGCTAGTGGAAAAATTGTAAGTTCAGATAATCATTTGTTGTCAAAACCGGTAATGCAGAAAGACCTTGAAAAACTGGTCTGTCCCCTGGAATAAGAAGGATAAATGAACAAATAATTGATATTGGTAAATGAATTATTTTACCAGAAAAAGTCACGGAGGCTGCTCGTAGGACATCCCGGTATGCTGAGCGTGTAGCCGCCTTTATAGAGGGAAGAAGGGACATGGCGGGTGGAGAAGGGGAAAGCAGCAGAAAACTGGACGACGGTGATTGGCTGGGTAACGACCTGAAGCGCCTTCCAAACGTAGTCATCATGTGACTTTATTTTGTTGTTTACGCGTTAATACGCGTTTAGGCGATCAACAAAGATATGCAGAGCTTATGAGCGCTAAAGAAACGATGTTTCAGAGGATTTTTCTATTTCATACAGTTGTACGCATTGCATATATGCTCTATACCTCTGTGAGCTCAGACCGAATAATTGTCCGTGCGCAACGCCCTAAATACATCTTTGTTGATTGAAATAGTTCAGTCACGTGCGCGACGCGATCGTGTTAGTATAAATAGACGGAGGACCGGGATGTTATCAGCCCCTCCTTTTTAGCCTCAGGTTCGACTCCAACCACTGCTACTTTTCCTTCCGCCCTTTCCTCCCCGCGCCCTTATCAACAAGGCTACATTCTTATCCTTTCTCAACATCTCTTTAACTACTTCTACGAATAAAATGTCTGCTGTGAAGAAAACTACCTCCACTAAGCCGGCTGCAAAGAAATCTTCTTCAGCTAAGCCTGCGGCTACTCACCCAACATGGGTTGACATGATCAAGGTTAGTTGGTACTACTCGTAGCTTGTCTATATTATCTTGGATTGTACTGGGCTTCCCCTTGGATGTCTATGGCTTCTCTACCTCCGTTGGCGGCGTCGTGTACCCAGTATGGCAGGGCAGAGGGTATAGCATCCGGGAACAAAAATTTTCCTCGTCCCTTTCTTCGACACATCTCGCTCTACTGTCTTAGCTGTTCTTTCTTGGCTGGCTCTTTCCTCTATGCATATGTTAACAATTTTCGACGCTCGTAGGAGTGCATCGCCGCAAACACTGAGGATGCTCGCATCGGTGTCTCACGCCCACAGATCAAGAAGTACGTTTCGCCTTGGGCTATTAACTATTTCCCGTGCTAATGATACGTATAGGTATGTCGAGACTAAGTACAAGCTTGAGATTGGTGCCGCTCAAACCACCCAGCTCGCCAGAGCTATCAGCTCTGGTGCTGACAAGGGTGTCTTCGTTCTTCCTAAAGGTAATTTTTCTGAATCCGATACTTCTAACATTTTTTCTTACGACGCGTCATCTCTGAACTATAGGTCCTTCTGGACGAGTCAAGCTCGCTCCCAAAGTAAAGGCCGCCGATTCCTCTGCTGCTAAGGAGGTATGTGTCCTCTCACTTCATTCAGCTCATGAAAGAAGCATAATCATGTTTTCGTGCTCGTGTATCCAGAACAAGCCTGCAGCTAAGGCGAAGACTACTACTACAGCCAAACCCAAGGCAGCCACCAAGTCAGCAGCCACCAAGTCAACGACCACCAAACCCAAGGCAGCCACTAAGTCAACGACCACCAAGACCGCCTCCAAGACCACTGCCGCTAAGAAGACCGCCGCCGCCTCCAAACCCAAAGCTGCTGCTGCCAAGAAGCCCGCCGCTAAGAAAGTTGTAGCTGGCAAGCCTAAACCCAAAGTTCCTTCAACGACCAAGAAAACTACCACTGCCAGCAAGAAAGCGCCAGCAAAGAAAGTGAGCACATGTCCTCTGTTTATTATTGGAAATCGATTTTTATTTTTATTCTTTCGTGTAGGCTGTCACTGGAACATCTGCTGCATCCAAGGCCAAGGCTGCAGCAAAGAAGCCCGCCGCAAAGAAGCCTGTGGTGAAGAAGGATGCTGCTAAGCCTGTTGCAAAGACGGCCAGGAAAACAGTTAGTGATTTTCATTGCCTTTGCCTCCCCCTTGTATTCTAACATTCGTCTCATAGCCTACCAAGCGATCATAATCGACTTGATCTTGCTGGCCCTTCTTGTCTGATCTAGTGCATAATCTTTGGTTGATTGCGTCCATTCTTACTCCTCATCCTGGCGATTCTGCGTCCCCTCCTTTCGTCCCGGACCCCGTCTTCGTTTCTCTGTCATATATAGTTCCTTGTCCCCTACTTTCCTTTCCTTTCTTTTTATAGTCTTTCTCTGTACTTTTAATTTATTCGAGTAAAGGTGTACGATGTACTTGGTTTTTCTCATTCTTCGGCGACCGTACTTTACTATACAACGTAGCGTGGCCTGAATTGCGGATATGGTCTTCGTATTGTGTATCTCTAGCATTTGCACGAACATAATAAGGATTAACTTTATCCCCAGAATTTTTCACGGTTGTGGAAAAAGCAATTGTAGTTTTTATGTGGAGGAGTTGTGTGTAAATGTAAATAGATATTTCCCAATTTGGGTTAGGGTTTACAAACATGTGCTGGTGCGCCAATAATGTCCTCTGGCTATATGACATGTTTGCTATCTTTCTTCCACTCAACCACGTAGCGGTTCCCAGTCTCTCATGGCGACAGGGCCGTATACTACACGACAACAGTCTTATCAATATCCAGCTAATGCAAGGCTTTCTGCTCGCTCCCAATACCCTAGTTTTCTTTCTATCCAGGATACAGTTCTCCTTCAGCTAAAGTGGGCTTGGCGGGGTTTGTTCGATGCTTTCAGGTGGGATGCCGTTATAAGTGTTGTTGCAAGGTATGCGCATGGTTTAATTTGTGTAATGTACGTTGATCTGAACAGTATACATCTCTCATATCTTGACATTAAACTTCATCGATGAATTATTTCGGACTCGCACACATATTACTCTTAACCGCTTTGGGGTATTCAAATCGACACTTCTAAATATCGACCGGAACCCTTGAAACTGGCAAAATTAGTGATTCTGAAGTGCGCGCGAATGTGTACAAATCATTGCTTTTGAATTCTGTGTCATTATTGTCTATCTACGTATTCGACCTTCTCCTCCAACCTCTAGTCCGAGACCAACAAAAGTGGTTCCATAGGAATATAGGATGGTTCTATCAGATCCTATGGCTTTTTCCTGTTCTCAGTATTTCATTGTACCTTAATGTGAGTGTCTCTTCAGCGATGTCGCGCTATTACTTGCCTGCACACGCGCGCACAACCTTCTTCTTACCATACCTTTTCATAGGGAACATGGTGTACGATAATTGCCAAACGTACCTTTCTGCTACAACATGGTGGGAGACCTGTTGTTGCCCAGCCATCATCTTACACGGGGATATTAAAGGCCATTGCAACGTCTGCGTACCGTGTTGTGATGGTGTGCACCACTGTGGTCGTTTCGTTTGCTCTAAGTAAGATACCATTTGTTGGACCTATTGGAGGGTTTATCTTCCTGTGTTGGGTTGATGCGTAAGTGGTTTGTTCCGGGAGATCCGGAAACTGTGTTAATTGCGCATCGTGTCATAGATATTATTGCTTCGAGTGAGTGTCCTAGCGTCGTGCTACCACACATAATTTAATAACTTTTTGATTAGGTTCGTTTGGATTGCTCGTGGGCTTTCTCTTGCAGGTAGGATACGACACTTAGAAGAACGATGGGCTTATTATTTTGCGTTTGGTGGGCAATGATTCGTATTATACGCCCTACAAGCTAAACTTGTGAATTTTGCTATAGGATTACCGTCAGCTGCCTTGTGTACAGTTGGGTCCGGATTGGCCAATGCTGCTATATTCGCGTTAATTTTCCCTGCGGTACGATGAGTCTCCCTTTTCGTTGAATATCATTGAGATTAACCATGTCCACTGCAGTATATTATCATGGCCATGCGAGCTCGACCAGTGCCAGACGACCCCTATAACCCCATGCCACCCACCACCCTTGCGCCCAGTGGGCTAAACAACGAGCACAGCCCATCCACCATGACGATACGACATCCATCTCCATTCATTCCCATTCGGATACCGGTCTTCGCAATAGTGATCATGCTGAATGACACCATCGTCAAAGTGCTGAACTTCATTGGCGGAAGACCGATAATCAGGCATAAGGCGGCTACACCTAGTAGGTATGCAATGGACGTCGGCGATGTTGCAGAGAGCGCGGAAGATGGAGCGGCGAGGATGGAGATGAAGACGTTTTCGAATCTTGCCTCAAGCGAGAAAACGAGTCCTTCAGCTAATAATTCTTCTGAAAATGTTGCGCGACCTACGAGTGTCCCTGGGCGCGTCAAACTTGGTGCACGACGGAAGATGGATTGAACGTATTATGCTCTGAATTCTTGGTCTTCTTTATCATATATAATGGATGTTATCTAATAATCTAGCCGGGAATCCTTCGAGATATGAAGTCTACCATTATCGAGTTACAATTACTGTCGATGCCGAAAGACTGTTTCTTGTTGAGTAACTGGAACAGACACTAGTACTCACGATTTGCTGTGTCGAATTTTAAGTAGCGACAAATACAGCTTGACTGAGCATTCAAATTTCACGATCGACGCTGATGTTTTGCTTTGATCGCATGTTAACCCATTCTTCATCTGGACACCCCAGTCGGCGCAAAAGGCTTGTCCACGAGATCTTGATTTAGCTTCAAAAGCATCAAAGGATTTGTGTCCTACAAGAAAATGGCAAGAGATTTTCGTAAAGATTGGTTTTCTGGGACATCCTTTACAGTCTGAATAGTTTATTCAAAATAATATTGGAACTAATCGTGTTGTAAAATCATAAAACTAAACTTACAAAAGTTTATAATATATATTTATCAACCAAACCCTGCCCATTCGATTGTGAGGTAGGATACTTCTTGCTTATCGTCGTCCCAGCCGCATAGTAGATGTGCTTTTTTTGTAGCAGTTCCCAGCCGACCATGAGCGACGATTTCCATAGGTCGTAAGGAAGCTATAGGGGATTCTATGACAGTGGCGGCAAAGTGAGAGTGATATCGTAGTGGGTCACCTATAAAAGAAGTCAGTTTGATGCAAATGAAAGAGAATGAAGAATGAAGCGCTTACCTGGATAAACCAGATATTCTCCTCCGAACTTGATACCTCCACCCATAAAGTATCCTTGTTTCCAAAGACCTTTGAAAACTCCACATCTAGCACGTTCTCCTAGTGTGGCAGGGTAATCCCATACGCCGGCGTCTTTAGCTGATTGGATGGTAGTGTAGGTGCATGCTGAAGCGTCGTACCACTCTTGAGACGAAGCAGAAGCAGGAATAGTAATGGTGAATGGGATATTAGAGTTTTTCCACGAGTTTGCGGAGGTAGCAAAAGGTTCTGGGGTGGAGGTAGAATGTCCTGGCTCTTGAGTTTGAGTTGATGTTGAATTCTGGTCATCAACGTTAACGGATGTCGGTACGCCTTCATTATTATTTGTTGATGCGAAAATATCGACACCTTTAGCAGCGGCTTTAGCTAGTGCCGCGGCCCTTCTCTTCTCCTCCCTTTCCTTCCTTTTCCTCATTGCCTCTTCTGACATGGCTCGTCCGGCTCCTGCGCTTTCTTTCGTTGTTTTCGTTTCGATGTACGCAATTTGGGTTGCCATTGATTCATATTGTTCCATAGACCACTTTTCTAGGTGCGGAATACTGGGCTGTTGGTAGGCATTCGGGTCGTCAACGAAGACAGCGGCGCCTGATTGATTCTTCGTTAGTCCAGTAAAGTCAAATGTATCGAGGTCATTTTAGCTACCAATGTCAACAAGAAGAGTAGCCTCTTCAGGCATAAGGACAAGAGGGACGCCTAGAAAGACATTTTGTTGCGAGAGATGTGGGAGCGTTCCAGTGAGAACACCACAAATGTGATGCTTTGAACGGATTATGGCGATGTCTGGCTTTTGGTTAAATTTTTATTTGTTTTTGAATGAGCGACTGGAGTGAAAGTGCAGACCATCTACATCCCAGACATAGGCTGTTTTGTTTGAAACTCGAAGAGGAATGAGCCGCGTATCGTCATCCTCGACGACGCCCATCCTTTATTGAGTGAGGTCGCGGTCAAGATGACTCCAGCGAGAACGGTCTCGCGCTTACCCACGGCTATTTCCGGCTCGCTTAGATCTTAAGCTACAGGCATAGATAACGACTTGACTCTTCGATTCTTCACTTTACGCTCGATTAATATGGCTGCGTATGTACATGATGTGTTTATGCTCTTTGGAGACTCTATTACTCAAGGTGGATGGGAACCAGGCGTCAACGGGTTTGGACAGCGTCTTTCGCGTATGTATCGCCGCCGTTCGAGTGGTAATTGATCATTCTCGCTCATTAACAACACCCAGATGTATACGCACGCAAGTTGGACGTACTGAACCGTGGACTGTCGGGATATAACACTGAATGGGGTATTCCCGTGTTTGAGCAAGTACGTATTGCATTACGTGGAATATGATTGGAATTCTCATGATGGAGCAGGTTATTGCGAAGAGCACTGACGTTGCGCCCAAATTACGCGTGTTAGCCATTTGGTTTGGCGCCAATGATGCTTGTATCAAGCCCTCTCCACAGCACGTCCCACTGGATAAGTTCAAGGAGAACCTGACGAAGATGGTGGAGATGGTCAAAACGCCAAGTTCTCCACACTACTCTCCGGCGACGCGCATCATATTGATCAGCCCTCCGCCGGTCAACACTATCGCCCGGCGAGCGGACCTCGAGGCGCGTAATCCGCCGTTGAAGTTGGACCGGGAGTTCGATATCACGCGAGCCTATGCGGATGCTGTACGCAAGGTGGCGGTGGCTCAGGGCATTGCATTCGTCGATGTCTGGACAGCCATTTGGGAGGCGGCGGGCCAGAGCGAGCCCGCCCTTGCTCAGTATTTAGGAGACGGACTGCACTTGAATGGTGATGGATATAATGTGAGTGCACGCAAGCCGAGCCTCTCTAGCCCGCCCATTGTAATTTTTTTTTATCGTCGGACCTAGATTATGTATGAAGCACTCATCAAAATGATCGCGAAGGAATATCCCGATGTGCACTACGACAATATCAAATATGTGTTTCCACCGTAAGCGACCGACCCATTTGAAATTCATATTACCAAAAAGACTAATGAGTCTGGTGCAACTAGTTGGGCAGAGATTGACTGGGAGCATCCCGAGGAGAGTCTGTATGTCCAAAAACCGTAGATATATTACAAGAAGAATGGCAGGTGTCATGGCCATGGGTAGACAGTAGATATGAGGTGGAAATAACAAACGACGTCGCCAGGTACGGCGGTAATACGCGGTCACGTGCAAGTTGAACATTGGCCAACTTTGAGCAAATAAGTGGAATAAAGACGACAAGGGACGCGTTCTGCAACATATTTCCTCAGCGAAACCTCTTCTCTGTCTTCCTTTCTTCACTTCCCGCCCCAGCTGAGAAGAAAGGTCGAAGGAATTGCCAACCTGTCTTTCTTAGCCTTTGTCCACCATTTCGTGAGAACACAGCCCTTGGTCTTATTCCATCACCAGCATACTAAATTTCTTTTCTTTTGAAGGAGCGGCCTCCTCCGATTCATTCTGTCGCTACGCCGCAAGGTTTGTGCTCATTATCCTTTGTCTTTATCTCTCAGGGATGAAACTATTGGGCGGACGGTATTGTCGTTTCGTCATATGTAATCGTGACTTGGGTCCCTAAAGAGGGAGACAATGAATGCCCAAAGTTCAACCAACTTTCCATACTTATCCTTTCTACCTCCATATGATGCAATAAGTTGAATTTCATTGTTCACAGCCAGTTGCTTTTAAGGACCGACCTTGCCTGCCTCGAACTTCACTAGGCCCCACCAAGACGTGGTCTGTATCTCCTCCTTCCTCCAGTCCTCTATGCACCGTTTCTGACGTATAGAATCGCTTTGCCCTTGTCTTCCATCTTCTGTTGTAACTGTCCCACCCTGTATAACCTATACCAACTATGATTTCCACTTCCACCACTCGCCCATCTAAACGTGCCCCTCATCATGCCACCTCAAAATCAATGCCTATGCCCTTTCTCGACCATCTGATAGAAGCTTACAGCAGCACTAGACATAAGCGGGCATACTCATCTAGCTTCCCAGAAGATTACGACGTCGACATGGCTTTCTTCGCCCCGCCACCCAACAAATTCCTCAACGCACCTTTGGCACCCTCACGCAAGAAGAGTCAACGGTTTATGCCAACCCACAACGACATCGACGAGTTCCTATCCTCCGATCTTGAATTGTCCTTTGCATCTAATGTATCGCTCAACTCTCCCCCGCGAGAGCATATTTCCTTGGCATCAGACTGTGCTATGGATATATCCCCAGCGCCCGCGCCCAAACCTCAAGCTATGCTACTGAGTAGTGGGCAGAGGCCACGGTCATATACCAGTAGTGGGCGTTTATTTGGAAATGATATCAGCAATAACCGTAATCCCCTATTGCCTAGTGCTCACCTCATCGCAGAGCAACAGGTTAGGGTTGTGGGTGGGACTCAGACTGCCTCAAAGAAAACACAGAGAGCAGCTTTACCATTCGAATGGCTTGCCCCTACTCGTATTGCAGAATCGTCCCCTGTCCGAGTAAGCCCCTGTCCGTTGTAATTATCCAACCGTAGATATTAAACACCTTATTTTGCTATAGGGTAACCGTGAACCCTCTTCCCCCTTGGATGATGCCATGGATGTGGATACGTCTTTCAATGCAGACCTAGCAGTTGCAGATATTTTGTTGTCGCCTGAAGTTTCACCAGCTGCCGCTGGTCCGACGGAATTTAACCAGCTGTTCCATGACACTATGTCTCCTCGCCGATCGTTTGAGTCACCCGTTGGACCTCAACATAAGAAACGGCGGTCATTATCACCTGAGTCTGTTCGTGCTCCGAAACATCACAATCATGACCTCTCCTCCTCGCCTATGCTTCCTTCTTCCCCTTCTGATTCCAAGTTAGAACGTATGGCCAATGGAGCTGCCGCTGCTCGTCTGACAAAGCCTGGTCTTGCTGGCCTAGGCGCTGCGCCCTCTGGAGGTTATATTAAGCGCCGTAGACCTGTGCTCTCTGCCATGGTTCAGCCTTACGACAGAGAACTTGTGTCGGCATATCCTATCCTCTCGCCTCCCCCTAGTGGGGCCGAACAGGTTGAGGATAACAGTCCCCGTGGGGCTGCTCCCGTTCGTCGTGCATTTTCTGCGTTCCTTCCACCTTCTATTTACACAGAACCCGAAGAGGAAGATACGTCTTTCGACGCCAATGATATGTCTTCGCCTGCACAGGCCTATTCTAAACGTCAGCAGGTGAAGACGATTAGAAGGTGTGATGGCACAGAGGATTTCAGGCCTCTAACTGGAACAACTGCATTGGTACAGAAGGAAAGCCCATCAGCTAAATTTATGGCGGCTGGATTGCCAGGATTTGGAGACAACGAAGCTCATGGAAAGATTCTTCCTTGTCACCGGGTGACGGAAGATGGTTTGATGAGGATTAACAATCAAACGGTCAGTTCCCTTAGATTTCTTCATAATCCAGCGTTCAACTGACACACTTTTTAATTAGCTGGACGACCTGCTCGATGGAAAATACAACGACCAGATCGTTGATTTCCACGTCATCGATTGTCGTTTTGATTATGAATATAATGGTGGACATATCCCAGGTGCTGTGAATATCAACACCACTGCCGCAGTGGAAGAACTCCTACTCGGCCCAAGCTTGACTAAACCTAGACCGTCCGTAAGCGGCGATAAAAACAGAAAGACAGTCCTTGTCTTCCATTGCGAGTTCAGCGCGAAACGCGCCCCTACATTGTAAGTTCCCAATTATTCATTTGTTGTTTGGGAACGACATCGGTTGAACATACGCGATTCTTTCAGTGCGAAGCATCTGAGAGCGAAGGACCGCGCCATGAACAACCATGTCTACCCGAAGATTCATTATCCGGAAGTGTACATCCTTGAAGGTGGTTATTGCGCTTACTTCAAGAACTCTGGTCACCGTTGTGAGCCTCCGGCTTATGTGACAATGGACGACCCAAACCACGCGACTTCCCGTCGTGAAGATTTAGATCAATTCCGCAAGGCCAAGTTCGGGCGCCACAAATCGTATGCTTATGGCGACGGAACGGGAAAATCACTTGCTTTTGGACAGCAGGCGCAAAAGGACCAGACAAAGAGGAACACTGCTCCTAGCGCCCCTCCGAGCTTGTTTGCAGCCGCGACGGCTGCGAGGAGCCGTCGTGGTACTGCCGGACTTATGACCCTCGCGGAGGATGGAAACGTTACGGCGGATGATACGGACACAGACTTAGGGGATAGTCCCTGCCCGCCTCCAGTCAAGGCTTCGACTTTCAAGCTGAAAAAAGTTCCAAGAGCTGCTGGACTGACCCGCGCAGAGACTTATGGGCCTGGAAAATTGCCTTTCTAAAATCCATGATCGGACTCCTGCCGTCCGATTCAGTCAGGCTGTTCATGTCATTTATGGCTGATGACTTGACGTTTTTTCTCGCATTACCTCTGGAAATCTGGGTTGTACCCTCATAATTTCTCTCCGATTTTTCTCTATGACCCTTCCATGACATCGTCAAGATTTTCGCCAACATATTACATACAGAATCTTTACTTCAAGATTAACCTCAATATCATGCCCACTCTGTGGCACGCCCTTCATTCGACATACTCACACTCATTTTGTGCTTTTCTTGTTCCCTCGTATGAGGTGCTTTATTGGAACGCCATCGTTATCATTCCTCGCTATGGACGTATCCAATCTTCGCTCAAGTCACCTTGTCGAATGCTATCAACCATTCCTCACTGTTGTCGTTGTCAAACCTCTACCGCTATTCGACTTGGCTCGGTTTCGTGTTCTTCCTAATGTCATCCTTCATCCGGGTTTCAACGATGAATCATTCATCACCTGTCGAATCCAATCACTCAAACTGACCCAATCACAAACATCAATCCCGAATTTCGATTCCCTCAAGACCTCAATCGATCCGACACGCATTGACGCAGCTACTATGTGTTATCTTCAAAAGATCTGACTTGTTCTGGCTGCTACCACAAACGGACTCGTCTAAGGACAATCTCTCACTGTTTTTTCTTTTCTCAATCATCTCAAAGCATCCATCTTCTCATCTGGGCTTCCTCCAATTTATCATCATTTCTTCGCCTGTCTTCTTTTCCTTGTTTCTTTCTTATCAACTTTATCTATTCCATTTCTTTTTTCTTCCAAGGCATCAATACTCAATTATTAACATCATATGTTTCTGATTTCTCTTTACTTTCAATTTATTTATACACAATTCAAGCAATCAATTACAAGCTTCGCAGTATTTCGTTCTTGTGTGCTTGACCCAACCTTTACTGGGCCTGGAATTGCTGCATTCTTTGATTGCTGGTGTTTCTGGATTCTGGGATCTTGGGGAATATTTAAGCCTTTCATAAGTTTCTCATTTTTCGTTCTTTTCTCTCCTTTCTATATTTATCATTCGTTCTTCAACATCACTGGCACGGCAGCCATACCTTTTGTAGCTCAGCCCCGTCAATCCCAGGCATTTGACTATTCTACAAAAGTCTCCACACTTCCTTTTTCTTTTTTTCTCTACCAATCGGTCCTAATTCACACATTCATACCTCCCCTTCATACATCCATTCAATCAATCAACCATATACATAACACACACAACATTACCGTAACATATACAATACATACACATACGAAACATGCATATCCTTTTTATCCTCCACTCCAACTCATTCGAGACATTCTATCTATGTCTCTCTCGTATGGCCTCATTTCCTCGTCTTATTTCTCTTATTTGTCCCACTCTCTCTCGGCATCTCAAATGTATTTATTGTATGGTACAACTACCGACCTGGCACACCCCGATTCTTTTTTTCGTTGATCTGGAACTTTCTCTTTCATGCCATCCGAGTTCTTCCAGATTTTAGAAAAGATAAAAGAGAATACTTTGTTGATGTATTTGTTATTTATTATGAACTGGAATTCAAACTCTTCTTGCATTGATATAATTTCTATGTTCGTGCAAGGATTTGCTTTTTTTTGTTTGTTTTTTGTTTTTTGTTTTTTGTTTTTTTGCAAGACTTGCAAAAGGTAGAGTCTAGAGAGGTGCGAGTAAACACTGTGTTTCTTCGAAGTTCGCAGCATATTTCGTGAAGACTAAGAAATCCTAAGATCTAGGTTAAAATGGAGCGGTTTTAGAGACTATGTTGTACAGTTCTTTTTTTCCCTCCGAACGTAAGTTGCAGACGAGCGTGTACATGTGTAGGACCTTGAGAGGGTCAGTAGTAAAAATACAAAAATGGACATCGCGCTGTTTGAAACTGTTTTGAAAGGGCGACCAATACGCGTCTTCCGCTAACGCGTTTGTGCCAATATCATTTCTGTGTGCTTCTCTCATCCTATCTTCCTTAATCTCGTTTTTTACTGCACTTCATAATGTATCAACGAGATCCTCGTGCTGGAGGCTTCCTGGGAGGCGATCGTGTTTCTGGACAGGACATCCGGGACCAGAATGGTACGCCTCTTTCGTTTACAAATCTCATAATATTGACGTGCTTTAATCACAATGCCTGCTCTTCATAGTCATCGCTGCCCAATCGATTGCGAACATTATTAAAAGCTCTCTAGGTCCTATGGGCCTGGATAAAATGATGGTGGATAACATTGGAGTGCGTAGTCTCGTTATCCTTTTTTCGCGAAATAGGGAACATCTCTGAAACCGGAGTTTGGATCATCAACTTTTTATAGGAGGTAACGATTTCGAACGACGGTGCCACCATTCTTTCAATGCTTGCCGTCGAGCATCCCGCTGGAAAAATCTTCGTCGATCTTGCCCAGAAGCAAGACAAGGAAGTCGGTGATGGAACAACCTCTGTCGTTATCATCGCTGCGGAACTATTGCGTAGAGCCAACGAGCTCGTCAAGGCTAAAATCCACCCTACGACTATTATTACTGGGTACCGTCTTGCTTGCAGAGAGGCAGTGAAGTTCATGCAGGAGCAACTGAGTATCAAAGTGGATGCTCTAGGGAGGGAGGCTTTGATCAATGTGGCAAAGACATCTATGTCAAGTAAAATCATCGGAAAGTGCGTGTAATTTGACTTTGAATGCTGTATATGCCCTACTTACTATTAAATACTTAGTGATGACGATCTGTTCGCTCCTATGGCCGTAGATGCCATGCAAGCGGTGAAATCTATCAATCTACGAGGCGACATCAAATACCCAGTAAAGGCCGTCAATGTTTTGAAGGCTCATGGAAAGAGTGCTCGTGAATCAATGTTTGTAAGGGGCTATGCTCTCAATTGCACTGTCGCAAGTCAAGGTACTTCAAAGTTCAGATTATTTGTAGACTAATCGTCTGATCCGTTTTGGAAATAGCTATGAAAAAACGTATCACTGGCGCCAAGATTGCATGCCTCGATATTAATTTGCAGAAGGCGCGTATGCAGCTGGGCGTCCAGATCTTGGTTGATGATCCAGAGAAATTGGAGGAAATTCGCAGACGGTATATTTTCTTACCCAATAAATTTATACATTTCAATTCTGAATGCTTTAAACTCTAGGGAATCTGAAATAACTCTTGAGAGAATTCGAAAGATTCTTGCTGCCGGGGCTAACGTCGTATTAACGACTAAAGGTATCGATGACTTGTGTTTGAAGGAATTTGTCGAAGCAGGTGCTATGGCCGTTCGCCGGTGTAGGAAAGAGGATCTTCGCAGGATAGCGAAGGCAACCGGTGGACAGTTGATTTCTAGTCTTGCTAACCTCGAAGGAGAAGAAACGTTTGAAGCCAGCTATTTGGGCACAGCTGATGAAGTCATCCAGGAGCGTATTTCCGACGATGAACTCATCCTCATTAAGGGAACCAAGGTCGTTAACTCTGCCTCGGTCATCCTCCGAGGAGCAAATGACTACATGCTGGACGAGATGGAAAGAGCTCTACACGATACTTTGTCGATCATCAAGCGGACGCTTGAGAGCGGGGCTGTTGTCCCCGGTGGCGGAGCCGTCGAATCTGCCTTAAGCATCTATCTTGAAAACTTTGCGACCACTGTGGTATGTTGTCGACGTTTCAAATTTATGATTGAAATAATCCATCTAACTTCAATTATGACCATAGGGCTCCAGAGAACAACTTGCCATTGCTGAATTTGCTGCTGCTTTGCTCTCAATTCCCAAAACGCTCGCTGTCAATGCTGCCAAAGATTCGACCGACCTTGTAGCGCAGCTGCGCTCCTATCACAACGCGGCTCAGAACGCGCCGGCTGGCGACCCAAAGAAAGCCTTGTTGCGGTATGGACTTGATCTTCTCGAGGGTAAAGTTCGTGACAACGTGTCCGCTGGCATCCTTGAACCTACAATGAGTAAAGTCAAGAGTCTTAAGTCTGCATATGAGGCCGCTGTCTCCCTTCTCCGTATTGATGATGCCATTCAATGTGTCCCTGGTAAGTGCATTCCCAATTTACTCCGCCCGCGGGCATCGTGTGTTGATCAAGTTGATTATTTTCTCAGAGCAAAAAGGAGAGCCCGATGCTCACGGTCATTAGATACGCTTTGGATACTAGTCCTTCATGTAACAGACAAAACTTAATGATGATCACGCAAAAAGAAACAAAAAGTGGAATAAAGACAGGAGGTTTGGTCATGATATGGACGCGTAGACATCACGTGATATCCGTGTTTAGATCAACAGAGAAATATAACAGTTGGCTTGTACTTGGATTACTTACTATTCCTACGTTTCTCCCTTTCTTTATCGCCATTGACTTTCTGGCCTTAGTTGGCCGCGCGAGTCTTTAGTCTCTCTGGAATAACCGTTATCCACAAACTCTCATGTCCTAGGTCCAAACTACGCCTCAAATGCAGCCCGAATCAACATTGTCCTTCTATCCTTACCTTTGCCAACGTTTTCAATCTCTCATTTGGTCATGTCTTGACTCTGATCTTACAAAGTCGGCAGTCTTTCATGCTGAGAGATATTTCGCCATGGATCGCACAAACCACGAGTCACGACACCTATATGCCACTGCCTTGTTGCGTGAAGGCCAAACGTATTCCGCTTTAAATCTCGTGAATGGCGCACAGGACGAACAGTGTACCGGATGCATGGAGGTTAAGGCCAAGTGTTGTGTCGCTTTAGGTCGTCACCGACAGGCGCGCGAAACCCTGGAGAACACGCTGCGCGACACAAATTACGTGTCTTCAGGTCCGTTCAATGCGCTCCTCAAAGGCCACCATTACGCCCGCTAATGTATCACGTCCCTCTTCAGCGTCGTCAAGCAGCCGGGTGTCTCGACCTTTCCCAGAAGAAGCCGCACTGCGGTGTCGATCTGGCACGTCAGCGTTGAAAGGCAATCTGCCTGAGAAGGCATCGCGTAGCTTTCAGGATGCTCTAGCTATCAATCCATACTTATGGGAGGCATTTGAGGGACTCTGTGCTCTCGGTAAGTCCCCTTGCATATGCTCGACGATCATTGCTCATGTAAATCATTTGACTAGGTACTGTCCCTGATATTGATGAGATCTTTCCACCTCGCCCGCCACCAGCTAGACGGGCACCTGCAGAAGAAATGCCAAATAAATCTGTTCCAATAACGACAGGAGCTGGATTTTTTACCCCAGATACAGGAAACGGAGGGAATTTATTTCGTTCATGGAAGCTAGAAATCTCACAACCACAGCCATTTCGTATGGCCCCTCCTTTAAATCCTCGAGAATCAATGTCAGTCTTTTTAAAACTATTACATATCCATCCACTGACGTTTCATGTCTTGTAGAGCTTCAAGCGACTTGTCATTTTACCCAACCGATAACTCGTTTCAAGTTCATCGAAATAGTCGGTCTCAACCAACTAATATCCCGACCCAAACCACCTCCCGTTCGCTCTCGTCAGCCGATGAGGCGGGCCCCGTCACCAAGAAGATGCGCTCTACTGCGCAACAATCTGAAGGCCTCAAATCCAAGCCGAGCAAGGCTAGTTTGGACGACTCCTTGAAAAAGGCACGCGCACGCCCGGCCTTGTCATTTGCTAACATCTTCTCATCTTCCGGTCGTCGTTCTCAGCAAACGACTTCCTCTAGGACAAACGTCGCGCCAGGGAAGAGCAATGCTCAAGCAGCTTCCGGCCATGCAGCCACACGGCGAAGTACCCGCCTTTTAAGTGGTACTGGACCCAAGCTACCCTCCTCCAAGGTAACTCTTTGTGTCTGCTATGTATACTTTCGTATAAGGTGATATACTCATGATTTGCACTATTTCCGAATGGTTGTATCTCTCAGAGCTCTAGAGACAGGCGGCGGGCTCCAACTCTTACACGAAACCAATCTATTGACTCGGATAAGGAAGACGTCTCAGTACCCAATGCTGAAGTGGCATATTCACCTTCACCGCCCTCAGCAGCGCTATCACCCCGGTCCGAAGCCGAAGTGTCACCCTCTCCAAGTAATTGGACGTCAGCACAAGAGCAAGTCGCTCAGGAGGAATATGAAAGCGAGCTGGCAGAGCATTATATCTATGAACTTGTCCGCCGTTTTGCCCGTGCTGCACGGCATCTCGCTACTTACGATTGTCAAAAATGCGTAGATGAACTTGAACAGCTTCCGCATGTACAGCAGCATTCATGTACTGTTATCGCAATGGTAGGCAGGGCCCATTACGAACAGCAAGACTTCGCTTCCGTGAGTAATTACCCGTATTTCCATGATCAAAATTTCTTATCATTTACCTAAATTTTTGGTCTGTAGGCTGAGCGGGCCTTTAAGACACTACGGAAGGAAGACCCCTACCGACAATGGGATATGGAGGTATATTCGTCACTTCTATGGCATCTTCAAAGAAGCGTCGAGCTATCCTTCTTAGCGCAAGAACTGCTCAACATCAACCCGCAATCCCCTCAGGCTTGGATCACGATCGGAAACCTATTCTCACTTCAGAAGGAACGTCAACAAGCGTTGACTTGCTTCCGTCGAGCATCTCAATTGGACCCAACTTGCGCATACGCCCATACACTGAGCGGTCACGAGTCAATAGACGAGGACCTGGATAAGGCTATTAATTTCTTCCAGTCGGCGTTACGTGCTGATGCTCGCCATTATAATGCCTGGTGAGCATAATTCCCAGCTTAGGGTTGTTGTAAATGTATCAACAACATGCTTATCTCCTGGTTCGATCACACAGGTATGGCCTGGGAACTTGTTATCTGAGGATGAGTAAAATCCGCCTCGCTGAATACCATTTCCGCAAGGCAGCTGAGATTCATCCAAGGAATGCGGTACTTTTGGGATGTGTAGGAATGGTGCGTAACAAGTCATATCTAAGCTATGAAAAGGCCAGACTTCTGATTGTCGGTCCCGCTTGTTTTTATTTGTTGCGTGTATTTCATTTCACAGGCTGTCGAACGTAGGGGTGATCGAGAAGCAGCACTGGAGTTATTCAACGAGGCCGTTCGACTGTCTCCTGATAATGCGCTGGTCCGCTATCGGAGAGCGAAAATCTTTATCTCAATGCGGAAATACAACGTAAGTCTAAATGGTTGTTTGTTTGTTTCCCTGAGGACTTTATCCGCTGACCCTGTTATTGCTTGTCCCAGGTTGCTGTCGAAGATCTGGAATTTCTCAGAAGTTCGACACCGGAGGAGTCCAATGTTATTTTCCAGCTGGCGAAAGTGTACCGACTCCTCGGAAACGTATTGAAGTCTGCGCAAACACTCGCCGCGGCGCGGGATATCTCACCGAAGAGTATGAACAAGATCAAAAAGCTGCTAGAAACAGTGAAAGACGAAGGAGATGACAAGATGGACGAGGGATGACGCGACATTGTATTATTTCGTATTTGTGGCGACATTTCTTGTAGATATTACCGTATTGTTTAATTCTTTCTAGTCGCAAGTGGACCGGCTCAACTGAGAGACGAAACGAACCGTGTGACAAGTGGCTTGGTTTGTGACACTCGAGTCATGGTTGATATATAAAGAGCGTCTGTTAGTTGTCTTGCCCCTTACAACCTACGAACTTAATCCCCGCGCCAACATGTTCGTCTGAGCCCTTTCCCCGTCGTCTCTTTACTCCCTTTTTACTACGACCAGCTCCCCCTGGCGTCTAATCTCAAACGAGAATGGTTAACAAACTCGTCCGTACATCCAAGAACGGCTCCCTCCTCTTTGAACCTGAAATCGTCGACCGTATACCCCAGTGGTGATCGACACACCTTTTCTTCCTCACGTAAGTTATATTTCGAGGGTGCACCGTCCATTGGCGTTGCTGACGCGTTTTGTATGCTTTCCGTGCAGATTCCGACACATTGCCCATAGCATATAACCCTACAACCGAATACTGCATGTCTTTTGACTCTTCATCAAGCTTGTGCTCGTTGACCCGCTCCAAACTGTCCACCTCTAGCAAGGGCGGCTGCAGTTTGCATCGCTGGGTCCTGCTCAAAAATTCAATCGTCAACTCACCCTCTCTAACCGACAGCACGACGCTGCCCTCTCAACATGAATCAAATCACGACGACGGGGACGACGACGAAGAGGTATTGAGTGTAGGAGAGACTGACGCATTTATGTTTCCTGACGTCGACGTTGCTGTTAAAAACTCTGAGGCTCAGTGGTTAGACTCTTTGCTGGAGGAACTAGGCGACGACGAAGACGATGATTACTACTATGCCGACTCGGACCAACCATCCACTTCGCTTCCCACAGATGACGATGAATTTCCGCTGTATAGCCCAACAGGTTCACCCATGTCATCATCCGACGACCTCCCGAATCAACCTGATTACTATTCTTCCATTTCTGTACCATATCCTGTGCCATATCCACCATATCAGTCTCCCGTTATCCATGCTTATCATTTCGATTCACAGTTTGACCCTCTCATTTCTTCTGCTTCAATATCCCTACCCTATGAAAATCCTTTCCCCTACCACGACATGGACGACTTAGAAGATTTGCCCGTTCCAGATGCTATAGACGACACTTCGGACGACGAGTCTGACGCGTTAACAACTCCTTCTCTCGGCAGGTCCAGCTCATCTCTATCCCTGGTAGACGCAGCTTCCATTCCCCTTCCTCAGGAGCGAAGTCGACTGCGTCATGCTAATCCACGCGTCTATGTCGATTCCCCTGATTCATATTTCTATTCGTTTGAGATCGACCCACTTCCTTTTCCTGACGACGAACAAGTTCACACTTCGTATAATCATTATCAAGAGTGTTAATCCCCTATCCACCATTATTTCCTAGTATCGTATCATCCATTTCATTTTCTTGTCGTGCCGTCTCTCACCATATGCTTCCCTCCTTGCATGCATCTCATGTTTCTCGGTTTATCGTATTATTACTTAACTCTTGTGGCTGGTTTCAATTCCAATTTGATAAGGGTTTTTTGTGTCTAATTTCAAGTTTGTTTCAGACACCGGGAGGGTACTAAGATAACATAAATGCGCCATGTTACGAAAGAAGGGACTCCGATGAGCACCGGAGGCCGGTCGTCTCGCAAGATCATTGGCCACAAAGCGAGTAATCTTATTTCGGCCGATATCCGCCGAGAACATGACCTCGTTCCCTCATTTCATACGCTCCTCCCTTTCTAGCCCCGAGGTTGCTTCTCCGGCGGCATTTCGCGGTCTGGAGCAAGTGTAGGAGGTTTAACTTCAGCTTCTTTGCTTGATGCTGAATCTTCGGGTTCAGGAAACAAATCATCGAACCTCGTCGTCGATTTAGTAGGTTGGAAGTATTGAACCGAAGTATTGTTGAATGCAGTGGGCCAGGCAGTTGAAGGTGGCAACGGTTTATTCTCGAGGATCGGAGCTAAAGAACGGATAGGGTCCGGGATGTACGTGAGAGCGCGTTCGGAAGGGTTGAGTATATACAAGTAGTGATGAATATGTATGATGGTAATGATGCGTGTGCGGGGGAAAGAGAAGAAAAACAGACAGAAGAAGCGGACAAGGAAACATGACGTTCTTTTGGCAACTTACCGGCTCGCAATAGAGACGGAACTTTGACTTCCAACACGCCTGTTGGTTTACTGCATGATGTTCCGTTTGGAGTTTAGAGCGCGGAGAGGAAATAATGCATGAGGGGTGGGCATACGACGAAATAATTGCATCATAAGTCAGTATGAGTATGATGCAAAGACGAGAAAACAGACTAGCGCGTTGTGGGGAAGAGTCAAATTTATTCACTCACTTGTCGAGATACTCTTGCAAAGAGTTACCGAGCAAGAATAGGTTGCAGAGACCGTTCCTGCTCCAATTGGCATGGATGATAGCATCGTAGAGCTCGATGTCACAATGGGGCATGAAACATATTGTTGGGACGGACAAAGTATACCAACTTGGCTCCTGATGATGGTTTTGCGGGTGCTCCACCGTGTCTGTATTTGCATCAGGGTTGTTCGCGTCCGCACCCGTTTCCATGTTCTATGTTTAAAAAAAACAAAAAAAATGACATAGTTTCAATGACCCAACTCTGATGGAGGGAGAGCGAGTACTCATTGGACGTGCTCTGTTTTTGGATAAGACTGTCATATGGAGTTCATCTTCGAGGAAAGCCGTGTCTTCCGAGCTGAATACCGGATCGTAAATGGACACAGATTCGTGCGCCTGTGAGAAAGAAAGAGCAGAGTTGGTCATTACGGGTACTTTCAATGATTGAATAGGTTGAGCGGCCCTGTTCTCCCTTTCTTCCGGGAGTGAGGCGAACAACGATAGGTAGGTTGGGTGGCAGACGGCATCAAGCCATAACCGAGGTAGACTCATAAAAAGAGAACGAACGATCTATCGCTATAATGGGCGTGGTACTATCATGACGGACAGTTGATAGCGATGATGAAGGGGATACCAACAGACACAAACGCAGATGACAAAAAGAAAAGGAATCGATGTTTTTTTTTTCTGATGGAATGCAATAACTTACAATATTTAGTTGCTTACAAGTTTCCGTCAGAAACGCGAGTTGCACACGAGCGTTCTGGGAAGCGCTCGGGCTTCCAAGACCCAAACATAGTATTTTGGCCGACCCTGATTCGAGCGCGGGTGAGAAATCCCTCCAGGAGAATTTTATTATTTCTACAAAAATACAAGAAAGGGTCGATCCGTGATTCTTTGACGAGAGACAGTGAACAAGAGACAGACGTGTAGACTGAGCGAACCATTCGTCCCGTCCAACCAGACTTTGAATTTGTGGTAACAATTTGGCGATAGATAGCGGGGTCGATGTGGATGCTTTGTTCTTTCTCTTTTTGCGTGTTTTGACTTGAATGAAATCCGAATAAGAGTACGTTGACGGTTCTGAGGCCCCTCGATCTGTCATAGTAATAACGGAAAATGCGTTTAGCGTACTTTTGGACAGTGCTAGCACTTCGTATTATAGCCTTCCAAACCAAACAAATAACCGTAACTGACGTAAGTAAATCAAACTGAACCGGCTCACTCTCAGAAAGGTGATCCCACAACTGGTTGTGTCAGACCCAACGACATTTTAGACTATTTTAGCGTTCGCAGATCTATGAAATCATGTTATTTTGAGTTATCAGGGCATTCGCGGATGCAAGCACGTTTTAGGGTGAAAGCTGAACCAAGTAAGTATAAGCCGGTGCGCTCAAGCTGCGCTCGTTCGTGTTACTGTAAAAAGTAGACACGCATGTTGAAAGAGTCAACATGCACCCGCCATTCGATTTTTACGGGTCCGGGAAAGGTTAAGCAGGACATGAGATACAGGGACCACGCGACATTCATTCCCTTACATAGGATTGTCGACTCATTAAAATATATAAGTCCCTGTGGGTCGAGGTAGCGGACAGCCAGTAACATTGTAGCAACCAGCGCTTTCAGGCCCAGATCATAAGACTTCCCGTCGAATGTCCGCTCCAAAGTGCAAAGATAGACTGAAAACTTCCATCATTAGAAAACCCCACATTTTCTAGGATTTTTTGACTCCGCGCGACGGATAAAATTTCCCGAGTCTAGAGGTAGACTAGTGAGACTAAGTCTCTGTGCGAGATAATGGCGAGCAAATGATAACTGCTCAACATATATATTGCTGTGTCCTATGCGGGATATTTGGTTTTTGGACCCAGGTAGAGAATGGAAGGATGGAAAGAGCAGGGAGGGAAAAGTAAGCGAACCTCGTTCATTCAAATCATCATCACAGACTCTGTTGAGCCCACAAATCATCTCCCAAGTAGGTAGCCGTCTCGACAGCTACGCCTTTGTTGATCTTCTTGATATCTTCCGTGCTGAGCTTGGTAATGCCGACCCCAACTGCGTGCTCCTTGTTTTCTGCATGTATCGCCACCACCCGCTCAGCTGGGATTGCGTCCTCCGCAGGAGGTAGCTTCCCGCCCTGAGATGTCAGGCCTGGGCACATCATGTGGGCACCTGCCAATAGGAATCGAATGGCTCCACGATCAATTTGGACTTTTGGTAGGATATATGGATCTGTGTGAAGAGATAGGAGTAAAGAGATAGATAGATAACAGATAAGTTAGGCGCCAAATCACTGATAAGAAATCCGAAGCAACAAAAAGAGCGTTTGACTCACATTTGTGCAATAACCGTAGCGTTGGGTAAAATGGCCCGTCAAAGTGTTGAAAGAATAAAGGTTCCGAATTGACTGTGTACACGGATACGTGTTCTCTACTGCGCAGATTATGATGATTATTGCGATGCCCAGGTCAATTCATTTTCGACATATGACGGTAAGTGCAGACAGCGACCAACCATTTAACATGCACAAGACCCTCTTTTTTTGGCCACACAGCTTCCAATGTCTCTGGTTCAATTCTCCATTGCGATAGAACAGCTGCGCGGATCTGTCTCTGGACAGATGTCTTCACGGGCGTGTGGCCTGCGATGTCCGTAGCCGGTGAAAATCTGCAGAGATGCGATTGAAAAGGCAATAATAAGCGATCTGAGCCCCTCCACGATAATCGGTTTCGATTCCCTACTTCTTGAACATGTTATTACGGCAGAAAAGTTGGATAGAATGGAAATTCGATGGCGGTTATGATTATGATGATGACGATCGCAAACTGCCTTGACAAAGGCGCGTTGCCGGCTTCAATTGTATATCTCAACGTGACCGGTCAATAATGAATTCTTCACGTATGCATGTGAAGGGCAAAAATATTATTTCTACATTATTTCATGTGTGTGCTAGTCGTACATAAAAGCGGTCAGGGCTTTGTGAGAGCGTCAGATATAGAAGGAGAAAACTGGAAAGAAGGAAAGAAAATGAAAGACAAAAAACGATAGCAAAGCTAAGACGAGCTGTACAGGATAATCGATGATTGGTAAGGTTGGGGAAGGGGGGCAGTGATGATGTTGGCTTTACGTATCAGATTGTTGGTACATTGGGTGGTCGAAAGGGTAACCTGGAGAGGAAGAATACAGAAAAGAGAAAATAAGAAGATGCTACCGGGTCCCTTTGTTACCGTCCTATTATATTAGATGATCAAATATCTTCGTCCTTGTCTTCCATCTGACTAGGCTTGAGCATTCCGGGAATCCTCATCGCTGCTTGACGTTCTGCTTCTTGTTTTTGTTGGACTTCCAACTCCTTCTCCTCCAAGAAAAGTTCTGCATTATCGCCGGCCGAGAACTCTTTGAGTTGGATGAGGAAATCACGAAGAGCCAATTTGAACCGGTTAAGGTCATTATGTTGTTCAATCAAAGCGTTCACGAAGACTTGGATTTGTGAGCTGTGAGAATAGAATATAGCAGAAAGACAATTAGTCTCGAGCGGAAATGAAACGGTACCAATAGCAAAAACACGCACTTTTGAACATGAGGGAAGGCGTTCTTCAACAAGTTCGCCGTATACTCGCGCAAGAACGCCACATTGTTCATACTTGGGTCCGACACTTGCGCAGGGTCAAATAGCGGCGTTTGGATGACGTTGAGCTCGATAAGTTGGTATAGACGTGCGAGCACGACGCTTTGCAATTTGAAGCCACTCTTGTGATCTGTATCAGTCAACACGAAGAAGATGTCCTGCAAGATGCTAAGGAAGTATTGTTGGAAGAAGGCGTTCGTAACGGCCGGATCTGCCGCCGTGGCAAAATTGTTCACAATTTCCAAACATACTATAGGGAGAAAGAAGTATTCCTTTAGATGAAATCCTAAGATGTGAGCCAAATTCTCACTCACAGTTCAAACCAATGTCTGCAATGTCACGCATGGTATGTTTGATAGCCCAAATGACACTGTCCATGAACAACTTAAAGTTATTTGGGGGAAGAGTCAATAGCGCTATGAAATGAATCTAATTAGAAGCCACTTGATGGGATGTCTATCAGTTTGCTCACCAGGGAAGCAATTCAAGTTAATGACCCTAAGCAATCTGAAGAATCCAGAGCGATGCTCAGGGTACTCAGCAAAGTCTTGATTGATCATATTCAAAGTCGGTTCAAATATAGCTTCCATGATAGCGGGCACTTGAGGTGTGAGGAGAGGCTTTACGTAATAAGTCAACATCAGTCAAGGAGAGACATGCAGTTCAAAATAAACGCACCCCAAGTCTAGAAATAATGGTAGCCATAACATTGAGCACCTCGGCATCCCTGGAGGCGGGGACGTTGCGACTATAGTCTCCCAGAATAGCGTCGAGAAGAGGGGGCATGAAGTTAGTATTCACAGCGTCCATATCCTCTGCTTTCTTAATATACGTTTCCATAAGTTTTAAGATTTCCTTCTTCACGGTTCTCAGTTGTCGAACTTTTGGGGTCTTCGTAGCGACGACACCTTGAGATGCCGAAATGAGCAGGGAAACGCCAGTACAGAAACATATAGACAAACATACCCTCTTTTTGGATGGTCTCGCTGACAATACCACTGACGGCCTTGTAAAGACCGAGCATGTCCAAGAAAATGCGACCTAGTTGAGGTAAGTAGAAGCTGCCTATCGAGGTACATGCAGACACGTTAGTCTTCAAAACGTTCGCAAGGATCTTGATGTTATCGGTGCTTGAGAGCACGTCCATGTTTTGTGCGGCTTGAGCCATTAAAGAATCCCACTAGAAAAGGAGCCGATTCAGCTTTTTTTAATAAAAAAGACACCCCAGGAAATTGCGGAATAGCTTACAGCGTTATTAGGCAACTCCATTAATTTAGCAATAAGCTTCTCTTGCTGAGGCTTGTTGGGTTGAGCAGAAATCATATATCCTACAGCCTCGTAAAAAGTGTGAACCTGTTGGGGAGATAAATCCACTGTGATTCTGTGCAACAAGCGAAGGATTTCGTCGACGAAAGGTTCCTGCTCTCCAGACTGTTGCATGACGAAATGTCGACGACATTTCTGTGCGATCTTGATGAAGGTATCGCAAGCCATATCTTGAACACCTTCATGGGTCTCGTGCATGAACTCGAATAATTTGTTAACGACCGTCTTCAAGAATTTCCAGTGGGCTTTAAGGAATCGAGGGTATTGTCCGACAATATACATGATGTCGGACGCGACGACGGCTTTGTTATCCTTGCCGCGCTTAATTTCACAAAGTCCAAGTAAGTCCTTGATAACAGTGACCAAGAATCGTTTTTCAGTCTCCTCGTCTTTACAAAGCCAATTAGTGCTGCAAGCCAAGAGAACCGGAAATTTGATACTCACTCATGGCACCTGAAATTGAACCAATAGCCCAGCAAAGGGTGTTTAAGTTGTTCCACGACCACTCGGACCCGTCTACTTGTTTCGCTAGCTTCTCCGTAAGGATCGTCTCGGTGTCGTTTACGTCAAGATGGGTAAGATAAACCAATAATTCGCGCATTGACTTGTATAGGACGATGGTGTCACTTTCCTTCATGAACTCGCGAACAATTTCGCCCTCATCATTTTCGACGATGAGAACCTAGAAAAGCGGGGTCAACATTGTGGAGTGAAGCACTTGAGAGATTGTTTACCTCCTCCGGTTTCACCATTCTTTCAATGACCACCAACCTTAGATTTGAAAGAACATCATTATAGATGTTCTTTCGTAGCGACATGCCGTTGAGCATGTTCTGCGCGCTGCTGCCTCCTCCCAGACTTAATCCCATTAACAACCCAGAATCCCCAATAGGCAAACTCTGGATTTCTTCGTACAACTCTGACACCAACTTAATCCAATATTCCAAACAGATTTTGAAGATTTCGCGTTCATCGACTTGGGATACCTTAACCATGTAAAGGTGCGCGTTAAGCAACACATCGCGATTCGATTCCGACTCCACAGCGCGAACATGGTTGGATAAGAAATTGGCGAGGAAAAGGGAAAGGTTGAGCACAAGTTCCTGACCGGAATCGCCGGCGTTCATATACGCCTGTGCAATGTTAGTGCTGGGAGGTATCATTCTGTTGACGGATGTCATGACCATAGCAAATAGAATTACAAATTTAGGATCGTATTCGGGTCCGACGTTGAGAGCAGCAATTTCTGCCAGGCATTTCAGGGTGACATTGCGGAATTCGGGTGCTTCCAAAAACTGTTGAGGGTTCTAATTGAGTTCTGGTCGTTGGCCACATAGTAACAAATTACACTTACGCGATTAAGGAGGAGGTCAATGATGGTGGTTTCGAAGATATATCCAAGAGGAATCCAATTCAAGAATCGCAGCAGAGTTTCGAGTGTGGCCTTGATAAGAGATACTTTGTTTGCCTCTTCCAGGACCTCCGAGCAAAGCTTGAAAATTTCAGAAAACTCTCCACACATCTGATTCTTTAGATTCTTGATCTTTGTTTGCGTCATTTGCTCAGCTGAAAAATCGAAAATTTCTTCTGACAGGAGTTTAAGGATGACCATGTTATTTTCGCACAGTGACAGACTTGTCTTTGACGAATCGACAAGCTCAGTCATGAAATTAGGCCAGTTATGTGGCCATTCTTGTTTGAGAATCTATAAATGGTATTCGTAAACAATGAGGCGCGGTCTGCTGATAAAGATGTACCTGAACGAGAGCAAGATTGAGTTTGTTGATATACGTCTTCTCTTTCCGGAAAGCCACCTCGTCCGATGCAACCTTCACTGTGATGCCGACAATAAAGTTCCGAATACCTATCAACGGAGTGGCATTGAGTTACGGAGTAATGTCGTCGTGAAAGATAATCGCAGACCTTGTCGTTGACTCTCCGGCAATGTTTTCCATTTCGTATTGATAAGCTTTTCCAAAATCTGAAGACCGATGTACTGTGCGGGAACATGTAAGACAGAAGAGTTCACGGAAAACAGAAGTACTACCTTTGTCTGTGGAAACGTCGAGCTTTCCAGGATGTCCGGAACCTTCGTCCACGAATCTGGATGTTCTTGAAATTGGGTGAGAATTGCTTGAGCCATCGTTTGCTAACGTTCATATCGGATTAGCTATCAAGATCGAGGCACAAGCGCGCCACTGAAGGATGCGCAAGCTCACCTCTTGTCCTACTCCCGTATAGAACGCCAACGCGACCTTGTCCATGAGAGCAACATCGAATTCTTTTGAGAAATCGAGGAGACCCTGGAATAAAGGTCAGCTCAATCTTTGAGATGAAGTCTACAACTGATACTTACTTCCATGATTGCGCTACTTTGCAGTTAGGCGCTAGTAGATGGATAGATGGGTGGTGGATGAGAAAAGGAGGGTACGATGGTGGGCGTGCACTGCAAACTGAGTGTTTTCAAAGTTGGGCAGAGGGCGATCCGTTCAAGTTCTGGCGGTAATCAGTCACGGGATCATGACAATGGGTAAGCTACCTACGTAAGCATTATCGGAGTTAGAAAATGCCCACAGAAGCACTGCCACCGTGCCGTGAATGCTTCTCACATGCGTCATCGAGCTGCCCTGCAAGATAAAGAATAAGACGCTATGAAATTATATCTTTCCTCACCAAATAAACATGACCGGAAATATTCCTGACATACAACATGCCTGGGTCAATGTTTCTCGCGGTGCCCCTTCCGAAGCCCTTGTTTTCAGGGAAGATTGGCCAGTACCAAAAAAAACTTGCCCCTGGAGAAGTCCTAATCCAAATCCAGGCCGCCGCCCTCAACCCGGTGTAAGTCTATTCTAGTCGTAAGTATATCCTGCTGAACAAATCTTGTAGAGGCTACAAACTCATGAAAGTTTTGCCTAACTTTGCGGTACGTCGTCCAAGGGTTCCAGAATTTGATCTTGCTGGCGTAGTATTCGACGCCAATGGATCACGATTCAACAACGGTGATCACGTCTTCGGCTGGATTCCGTCGAGTAAGCCTAGTCGGCCCATTGCTAAACATATATAATTATTAATACCTGTCAGGTACACTACGAGACCATGACCAAGGGACTCTTGCGCAATATGCCCGCGTACCGGCAGACGCTCTCGTAAATAGACCGTCAAATATCACGCCAACGCAAGCAGCAGGCCTAACTTTGACAGGACTCACGGCATATGAAGCAATCATCAAAATAGCTGATATCCAATCTGGTCAAAGGATTTTCATCAATGGCGGATCCACCGCCGTCGGCGCATTCGCTATTCAGTTTGCTAAAATACGTGGGGCACAAGTAACAGTCAGTGCATCAGCCAAGAACGAAGAATATGTTCGCAAACTTGGTGCAGATGAGGTATATAGACTATGTCTACGTGAATGTCGTGCCCTACTCACGCCTCGTAGTTTGTAGATTATACTAAAGTTTCTCTGCCGGAATACCTTTACGAAAAAGGCAAAATCGCCAAGTTCGACTACATCCTTGAAGCAGTTGGAATCAGCGACCCTTCTATCTACACCAAGAGCGACGCTTATTTGAGCCCAATGGGTGCATATCTGTCGGTTGGTCCCCAGCCAAAGGACATATCTCTATCCGAATTCTGGAACATTGGGAAAACTTTGATAGCCATGTTGACCCCTAGATTCCTACGAGGAAACAAAGCCCGATTTATGTGCGTTATTGCATACCTCTTTCTCGTTCTTCTGTTGAACTCGGACAAATAGATATTTTACTATAGAAACCGACGCGAAGCCATTGCAGGTGCTCCAGGAATTAGTCGCGAATGGTAAATTCAACTGTTAGGGGTTCAATCCTGTACTTATTGGCTATATACCAGGTTCCTTAAAACCTATCGTCGATTCTGTGCTTCCTTTTGACAAAGCTCTCGATGCTTACGAGCGTATCATAAGCAGCAGAGCGGTTGGCAAAGTTATCGTTAAAGTCGACCCTTCAGTCGATTAAATGGGCCACTTGTATGTATGTGCTTCAACTAGAAGCGCATTGTACTTCTACCCGTTTGTATGTTACTGTTACTTTTTGTGATGCAGATGCTCATTCAGAGCTGCCGCAAAACGCTTCTGGAGGTCTGTTGTGAGTAAATACATCATCATGTGGGTCTCGGATCATTATTTGCAAGTTCGTCTTTTGGAATTTTCGGGTTGTATCGCGCATATCTTGATCCACTGATAACATTGTAACCAATGTTCCCATTATTCAGAGAACACTGATTTATGATGAATTTATGCGTATGTAAAACCATAATCAACTCGGTACGAACGGTGTTTGTTTCTGTTTTCTCAAATCATACACTGGAGTAATGTAGCGCCCACGCCCAATGAGAATACTTAACCCCTATTGGCCACTGGCCTCATTTTGTGACCACTTAGTATACGTCAACCCGGAGTCAGTATTGATAATAAGTTCCCAGGTTCAGACGAATGTCATGAAATGTCGCGTTCTATCAGACTGAAGTCTAAACATGTGTAGACCTTTTCTCCTTGGAATCCGACACCACACGACTTCATACGCTCCTATTTTCCGAATCACGGTTTTTCGGCACGCCTATTAACCAAATCAGTTCAACTTTCCTAATAGGATGGACTTTATTCCTGAGACACAGAAAGCATGGACAGTTGTCCGCAGGGGTAGGCCAGCAACGGCGGCCGTGCTAAATACGGAATGGCCTGTCCCCCGGAACATAGAGCCAGGAAACGTTTTGGTTAAAGTTCAAGCAGCGGCTCTTAACCCTCTGTAAGTAATCTATAGTTTTATCTCACATATACGCAGTTATTCATTGCCATTCTATCTATTTGTCTCCGTTGAAATAGCGGATGGAAGCTCATGAAGTTTGTTCCAGGGTTGGTATCGTGGAGGCCGTATATCGCAGAACATGATTTCAGCGGTATCGTCGTCGACTCAAACGGCACCGGATTCCAGAATGGCGATGTCGTGTATGGCTGGATAGAAGCGCGTGAATATCCAAAATTTTCATGGAAATTGAGCCTTGAGCTCCGGCTTACTCGCCTTTTTACACACAGCTTTACAACGTGCAACGCGTCAAGGAGCTTTAGCAGAATATATCAAGGTTCCTGCAGACCACATATGCATTTGCCCTCCTAACCTCACGCCTGTGGAAGCGGCTGGAATTACGTTAGCGAGCCTAACGGCATATCAAGCGTTGAAAGGCATTGCTGATATACAAGCTGAGCAAACAGTGTTCATCAATGGGGGAAGCACTGCCGTTGGGACATACGCAATTCAGTATGCGAAATCGAAAGGTGCAAAAGTTGTCGCTACAGCGTCCGGAAAGAACGAGGAATTCGTTCGCAAACTTGGTGCTGATGAAGTACGTCGATCATTTTTGAGTCTCGAATTTCCGTTCAACAATTATTCTTCAAGTTCATAGATTATACCAAAATAGGGTCTTTGCCGGAGTATCTGCAGAGAAATCCACCGTCTACGAAGTATCAAGTTATTTTAGAGACCGTCGGATTGATAGATCCATCGCTCTTCACCCATAGTTCAAAGTATTTGGCACGGGATGGAATATTCATCTCGACGGGACCGTTCCCCACGAGTTTGAGTTTGCCGGAGATATGGAAAAGTGTAAGAACAGTTGGGGCTGTTCTGTTACCTTCATGGCTAGGTAATATCAGCAGGAAGTGGAAGTACGTTTTGTTTCCATTTCCTCAATTTCCCATCGATTAGTACATTTCAGTTACTGACAACAGTTGTTTTGCAGAATGGTTCAAGTTCATAACGACGCCAACGATTTACAAGAACTACAGAAGCTCTTCGCTGACGGCACACTTAAACCTATGGTGGACTCGGTGTATGAGTTTGAAGACGCCCAAAAGGCGTACGACAGAGTACTGACTACAAGGGCAACGGGCAAAGTTGTAGTCAAAGTCGACCCAAGCCTCGAGTAAATTCGGAAGCCTGTCAATCAAATCATCTATATATGGATTTGCAGTGTCACTGGCAGGTCTCAAAATAAAAATCACATAGTCTAGAGGGTGAGGATTTCTTATGGGAAGTATTCGGTTGGGTGTCATCTTGAAAATTGTAAACTGTGGATGGAAAACTTCATTTTTTGCACGCACTATTATTAATGTCGATCTCTGGAGAGCCCTTACGGAGTTTTGCGAATGGCAATGACGTGTTTGGTCCGAATATAACTTTCCATACATTTCTACCACCATGAGCGCTATTCTCCCTGATAAACAATCCGCGTGGGTCGTTGTTCGTAGTGGACCTCCTCAAAAAGCCCTAGAGTTTAGGACAGACTGGCCAGTACCAAAGGCGAATAACCTTGAGGAGGGTGAAATACTTGTTCGAATACAAGCGGGCGCTCTTAATCCAGCGTAGGTTATACATACTACCTGAGTTCGGTTTGATATCTCATTGGAAAAAAAAATGCAGCGGATGGAAAGGAATGCTCGCTCCTAATTTCCTGATGAAAAGGCCGCATGTTGCAGAATTTGATTTTGCAGGAGTTGTGATTGACGGCAACAGGACCGAATTTGCTGCTGGAGACCCGGTGTATGGTTGGATACACGCTGGTAAACTTCATCATCTTCCGTGCGGTTTGTTGTTTCATTTCTTCGCATTTTTTGACAGGAGTGCAACATCACACGAGACAAGGTGCTCTTGCCCAATATGCAAAAGCAACCGTAAGTATTGGGGTCGCAAAGAGGCCTTTGAATATCACTCCCGTCGAAGCAGCAGGTGTAACTCTTGTCGCACTGACTTCATATCAAGCCCTCTTTAAGATCGCGAAGCTTGAAGCAGGTCAAACTGTATTCATCAATGGAGGAAGCTCGGCGCTTGGAATATACGCCATTCAGATGGCCAAAGCGAAAGGAATCAAGGTTGTGACTACAGCGTCTTCAAAGAAAGAACAGTTTGTTCGAAGTCTAGGTGCTGATGAGGTCGGTTTTATCGCTCCATCCTTTCATGGGTATTATCACACAATCGTCTTTATGCAGTTTATTGACTACACCAAAATGCCACTTCACGAATACTTGACCCAAAACCCTCCGACGACGAAGTACCACGCGATATACGATGCTGTCGGTCTCAGATCCATCCCTTTTCACATATAGCGAAAAGTACCTTGCTCCAGATGGCGTGTTTATTACATCAGGGCCTATGCCAAAGAGCATTTCGGCGTCGGAAATGTGGAATTTGG